>OGIA01000007.1_pt1 | contig 291736 bp, 265 predicted proteins | sample 1571671 | NCBI WGS metagenome assembly OGIA01 (sample SAMEA2582027, study PRJEB24529) | metagenome | biome: Human gut stool | place: China | collected 2011
CCCGCCGTTTCCGGCGGGCCCCGAATTTCGCGCGGTGCGTTCGCGACGGTCAGCTCATCGGCTGACGCAGACGTTCGGCACGCTTGCAGGCAGCGATCGTAAAGAGCGCGTCGCTCGAGGAATTGAGTGCCGTTTCGCAGGAGTCCTGCAACACACCGATGATGAAGCCCACGGCCACCACCTGCATCGCGGTGTTCTGGTCGATGCCGAAAAGACCGCAGGCAAGCGGAATCAGCATGAGGGACCCCCCGGGAACACCCGAAGCGCCCGCCGCACAGACCGAGGCGATGAAGGAGAGGAAAATCGCGGTGGGAATGTCGATTGCCACGCCGAGCGAGTACGCGGCCGAGAGCGTGAGCACCGTGATCGTAATCGCGGCACCGGCCATATTGACGGTGGCTCCGACCGGAATCGACACCGCGTACGTAGACTCGGGCAGGTTGAGTCGGCGGCAGATTTCCAGATTCACCGGAATGTTGGCGGCCGAAGAACGCGTGAAGAAGGCGGCCACGCCCGATTCGCGAATCGTCATCAGCGTATACGGATACGGATTGCGACGAATCATGAGCCAGACGAGGAACGGATTCACGACGAAGGCTACGACGGCCATCGTACCGAGGAGCACCGCCAGAAGCTTCACGTAGCCCGCCATGGCCTCAAGACCCGTCGTAGCAAGCGTCGAACTCACCAGACCGAAAATACCGATCGGAGCAAAACGGATCACCAGACGAACGATGAATTCCACGCCCTTGGCAGCGTCGGAGAGCACTTCGCGCGTGGCGGGCGTACCGTGACGCAACACGATCCCCATGGCAATCGACCAGGCGAGAATGCCGATGTAGTTGCCGCTCGAAATGGCATGCACCGGGTTGTCGACGACGTTGAGAATCAGGTTCTCGAACACTTCGGCGATGCCCGCCGGGGCGCTCGCCGACTCGGGCGGAGCGACCAGCGCGATTTCCGTCGGCCAGAGAAAGCTCGCGATCACGGCCATGACGGCCGCGCCGAACGTACCCACCATGTAGAGAGTGAGAATCGGTTTGATGTGGAGATCTCCGTCTCCGATGCGCTGATTGGCAATCGAAGACATGACGAGCACGAAGACGAGGATGGGTGCCACGCCCTTGAGGGCCGTAACGAAAATTGTCCCGAGAAAACCCATCGAAACGGCTACGCTGGGCGCAGCCATGCCCAAAGCGATGCCGAGCACGAGCCCGACCAAAATTTGCTTTACGAGCGATGCCTGTAGGAAAGGCATCGCGAACTTAAAGACGCGATTCATAGAAATCTCCGGGTTGTTGAACATCGACGGGCGCGCTTTCTCGGGACATGATCGGCGGCCGCCCGCTTTGCAGATACGTTTCTACCTTAACATCGAGCGGAATGCGTCGAAGGAAACCCGGACAAAAATTCCCGAGGTTTCAATGCCTGTAGCGCGGTAATTTCCGTGCCCTTGATCTTGGACAATTTCGCTAGACACGTTTGCGTGTCGACATGTTACTTAAGCACCTGCGGGCCGAACACGGTATATTTTTTCTCCGAACCCCGATTCTCGGGGCTCGGTCGGGGGGTGCGCCCTGACCCGGCCCCTTCGTTTGCTTCGTCCTTTATGTCCTCCCATCGCCCCGCCGTCAGATTCGTGCTGGCCTGCGTCCTTCTCGACGCCCTGGGCATCGGGTTGATCATCCCCGTTTTGCCGCGATTGATCGGCACGCTGACGAATTCGCCCGACGAGCAGACCCTCTGGTACGGGGCCGTCATGGTGAGTTACGGCCTCATGCAGTTTTTCTTCGCTCCGCTCATCGGGGCGCTTTCGGACCGTATCGGTCGTCGCCCAGTGTTGCTTGCGGGCATCTCGGGGCTCGCGTTGATGATGATCGTTCCGGCCGTAACGACCTCGGTCGAACTGCTCCTTCTTTCCCGCATCGCGGGCGGTGCCCTCAGCTCGAACATCGTAGTGGCTCAAGCCTACATCGCCGATGTGACGCCCGCCGATCGACGCACCGCCGCTTTCGGCCGAATCGGCGCTATCTTCGGGATCGCGTTCGTGCTCGGGCCGGCGCTCGGAGGTCTTCTCGGCGAATACGATCCGAGACTTCCCTTTGCCGTCGCTGCGATCATTTGCTTTCTCAACTTTCTCTACGGACTTTTCGTACTGCCCGAGAGCCTTACGACACCCGACAAAACGCCGATTCCCTGGCGCCGGATGCACCCCTTCGGTGCCCTCACCGAGCTCGGGCGCGAACGCGCGCTCGTTCCCGCGCTCGTCATCGTCGTGCTCTACACGCTTTCCCAAAGCGTTGTCCAATGCACGTGGGCGCTTTATACGGAATTCCGCTACGGTTGGACACCGCAGGCGATCGGCTTTTCCATCTTCGCGCTCGGTCTCTCGATCACGCTCACGCAGGGGTGGCTCCTGCCGAAGGCGACGCGCCGTCTCTCGCCCAAGCAGATCGTCACGATCGGATTACTCGTCGGGTTGCTTGCGCTTCTCGGCATGGGGCTTTCGACTTCGGGTCCCGTCGCCGCTACTCTTATGTGCGCTTTCGCGCTTATGGGGATTGTCGGCCCCACGGTTCAGGGGCTCGTAAGCCGCACGGGCGACGCCACGCGACAGGGCGTTCGCATGGGAGCCGTCAGTTCGCTCAACAGCTTCACTGGCGCCGTGAGCCCCCTGATCGGAACACCCCTCATCTTCTACGCCGGTCGGCAGGACCCTTCGGCGCTCGCCGCGGGGCTTCCCTATTTTCTGGCCGCGCTTCTTCTCGTGGCCGCACTGCTAACGGCACTCGCGTCGAAACTCGACGACGGAGCGTCGTAAAACCGTCTTCCGCCCCTCTGTGGGACCCGCTCCTCCTTGGAGGCACGCGACCTCCCCCATTCGGGAGAGGCGAAAAGCCGTTTTCCTCTCCACATCGGGGGCTGGTTCATTTTCGTCGGATTTTTATAATAAAAACCGAGAGTTCCGTTTCAAACGGTTCCATTTTCAACGTCGACCCGACGTTCGTTTCCGACACTTGAAGAGCCCCCGTTTTCCCCATGAACTATTCCTCCATTCTCGTGGTGGCCGAAGAAGGTCGCCTGGACGATGCGGTTCGCGCCGCACTTGAGATCGAAGGAGTGGACGTCCACGCCACGGACCCGACCACGCGTCGCATCGTCTGCACGATCGAAGCTGAAAACGTCGACGAAGAAGTTCGGATTTTCGAGCTCGTGCGCCGCACAAGCGGCGTGCTCGACGTCAGCCTCATCGAACACCGAATCGGCGAATCCTCGGAAGACTGACGGACCGAACCCTCGCCTTCGATCTCCGCAGCCCCGAACCGTACCGCTTGTCCGCCTACCCCTCTTACGACTACGCATCATGACCCACGAACGACCGCTCACTTTCCAGCGACGCGACCTGATCAAGTCGGGCCTCGCCGGCGCCGCCGCCCTTTCTCTCGGCATTCCCGTCACTCAAGCCCAGGCCGAAGCCGCCAAAACGGCCGACGAAGGCATCCTCTGGCACAAAGGCGTGTGCCGTTTCTGCGGTACCGGGTGCGGCCTCCTCGTCGGCGTGCGCGACGGTCGCGTCGTCGCCACGAAGGGCGACCCCGACGCCCCCGTCAACCGCGGCCTCAATTGTGTGAAGGGCTACTTCAATGCGAAGATCATGTACGGCCCCGACCGCCTCACGCAACCTCTAATGCGTCGCAAAGACGGCAAATTCGACAAGATGGGCAAGTTCGAACCCGTCTCCTGGGACGAAGCCCTCGACGAAATGGCCCGTCAGATGAAAAAGCCCCTTGCCGCCAAGGGACCCGCCGCCCTCTCGGTCATCGGCTCGGGGCAGTACACGATTCCCGAAGCCTATGCGGCGTCGAAGTTCGTCAAAGGGGGGCTGCGCTCGAACAACCTCGACCCGAACGCCCGCCTCTGCATGGCTTCGGCCGTCGTCGCCTTCTATCAGACGTTCGGTATCGACGAACCCGCCAACAACTACGAGGACATCGAAAAGGCGGACACGATCATCCTCTGGGGCAACAACATGGCCGAGGCGCACCCGGTGCTCTGGTCCCGCGTAGCGAACCGCAAGCTCACCGCGCGCTCAACGAAGATCATCAACGTGACGACCTTCCGCAACAGCTCGTCGAACCTTGCGGACGAGACCATCGTCTTCCGTCCCAATACGGACCTCGCCATCGTCAACTTCCTCCTGCGTGAAATCGTCCGTCGCGGTCTCGTGGACAAGACCTTCGTCGAGAAGCACTGCATCTTCGCCGCAGGTGTCACCGACATCGGTTACGGCCTGCGTCAGACCGCGGAATTCGCCAAGCCCTCCGAAAAGGACACGCTCGAACGGCAACTGCGCGTGAAGCTCGACCGTTACGAAGCCGTTGCCCAGGGCCGCAAGGCAGGTGAAGTGGTCAAGCAGAAGAATTCGGGCGGCACGGCCGGCAACCACTGGCAGATTTCGTTCGAAGACTTCAAGTGCGGGATCGAACCCTACACGCTCGACTTCGTCGCCGAGCTCGCCAAGGGCGACGACGAAGAGTCGATCGATACCTTCCGCGCGAAGCTCATGGCCCTCGCCGATCTCGTGTGCGACACGAAGCGCAACCTAATGAGCTTCTGGTGCATGGGCTTCAACCAGCACCAGCGCGGCGTCTGGGTGAACGAACTCGTCTACTCGATGCACCTCCTTCTCGGCAAACACGGTCTGCCCGGCAACGGCGCCTTCTCGCTCACCGGCCAACCCTCCGCCTGCGGTTCCGCGCGCGAAGTGGGTGCCTTCTGCCACCGTCTGCCTTCCGACATGCTCGTGGCGAACCCGAAGCATCGCGCGAAGACGGAAAGCCTCTGGAAGTTGCCCGCCGGCACCCTCAACCCGAAGGTCGGCGCATCGCTCATGGAAATGTTGCGCGGCCTCGAAGACGGCTCGATCGACTTCGTGTGGACGCAGGTTGTCAACATCCTGCAGTCGGCCCCCAACAACACGCACTGGCTCAAGGCCGCCCGCCGTCCAGACGCCTTCGTCGTGGTGTCGGACATCTACCCGACCTTCTCCGCCCGCTCCGCCGACCTCATTTTGCCGGCGGCGGCTCACTTCGAGAAGTGGGGCCTTTACGGCAACGGCGAACGACGCACGCAGGGCTGGCATCAGCTTGTCAGGCCTGCGGGTGACGCGCGCTCCGACGTCTGGATGATGATGGAACTCTCCAAGCGCTTCACGCTCGCCGAAGTCTGGGGCGAAACGCCCCTCAAGGGCGTCCCGGGCGACAAGCTCCCGAGCATCCTTGAAAAGGTCGCGGAAATGGGCCTAAAGCCCGAATCGACGCTCTTTGACGCGCTCTTTGCACCGACGGGCGCTCGTGCGGCCGCCGTGTGGCCCGATCCGAAGTACCCGAACGAGCTTAACGGCACGGGCGACGCGCTCGGGCTTCCCTACTTCCCCGAAAAGGCGCTCTTCGACGAGTACCGCAAGTTCACGCTTGGTCACGGTCACGACCTCGCGGACTTTGACACGTACATGCGCGAAGACGTGAAAGGGCTCCTGTGGCCCGTCGTCGACGGCAAGGAAACACCCTACCGCTTCAACACGGCCTTCGACCCGTACGCCAAGGAGGAAAACCTCTTTTACGGTCCCCTTATGAAGGAGATCCCCACGGGGAATCTCACGGACGTAACCGACAAGACTCCCAAGGCTCATCCGGGCAAGGCCAAGATCTTCTTCCGTCCTTACGCCGCTCCGGTCGAGCAACCCGACGGGCACTACGATCTTTGGCTCTCCACGGGCCGCATCCTCGAGCACTGGCACACAGGCTCGATGACGCGTCGCGTGCCCGAACTGCACCGCGCGGCTCCGTCGGCGCTCCTCTACATGCATCCGGCCGACGCCGAGAAGCGCGGCCTCAAGCGCGGCGACCTCGCGCTGGTGGAAAGCCGCTACGGCGAATGCCGTGCGGTGGTCGAAACCCAGGCCCGTCAGCTGATGCCGAAGGGTTCCACGTGGCTCGCCTTCTTCGACGAAAAGGTACGCACGAACTCCGTCTGCATCGACGCGACCGATCCGATCTCACTCGAGCCCGACTACAAGAAAACGGCCGTTCGCGTGAAGAAGGCCTGATCGTCCCGAAACGCTCACGAAGTCTATGTCGACTCCCATCCAACGACGCGATCTTCTCGGGCGTGTGGCGAGCGCGGCCGGAGCGGCTGTCGCCGCAACCCTCGTACTCGGCTTCGTCCCGCTCGAGGAAAGCCGGGCGGAATGGCGGCCCCGTCCGCCCGGAGCGCTTGACGGCGACCGCTTTACGGCGGCGTGTGCGCGCTGCGGCCGTTGCGTCACGGCGTGCCCCTACGACACGCTGTACTTGGCCGCGCCGGGCGATCCCGCACCAATCGGAACCCCCTTTTTCACGCCGCGCGACATCCCCTGCTACATGTGCAAGGACATCCCGTGCGTGAAAGCGTGCCCGACGGGAGCGCTCGATCCGTTTCTCGACGACATCCGCAACGCCCGCATGGGTGTTGCGGCCGTCGACCCGAACAGCTGCCTCTCGTGGCAAGGATTGCGATGCGAAGTATGTCTGCGGGAGTGCCCCGAAGCCAACCGCGCCATCACCATCGAAATGCATCCCCGGGGACTGAGCAAACACGCGGTGTTCGTCCCGGTCGTACATCCCGACGCCTGCACGGGGTGCGGACTTTGCGAGCGGGGCTGTCCGACCGAAAAAGCCGCGATTCGGGTGGTCGACCGCGACGCCAACCTCGGCGCCATCGGCCGGCACTATCGACTCGGCTGGCTTGAAGCGGACGATCCCAAAAATCGTCGCGACGAGGCGCCGCCCGCCGAAAGCACCCCGCCCGCGGGGAATGTCTCCTCGGCGGGGGCGCTCGACTACCTCAACGGAGGGGAGGACGAATTGTGATCGAACGCTTGCCACGCTCTCGGTACACTCCGATACGACACATCGTGCAGGGGATCGTGCTGCTTCTTTTCATCGGGACGGCCCGTTGGGGCTGGACCCTCCTCGATCGACCCGTCCTCTCGGGGACGCTCTCCGCGTCGAAAGTCCTCAATACGATCCCGCTCTCGGATCCGCTGGCACTCCTCGAGCGTTTCGCGGCGGGACACATCCCGACACTCGGCGCATTGACGGGTGCTCTCGTCGTGCTCGTGCTTTACGGCACGCTCGGCTCGCGAACCTTTTGCGGGTGGATCTGTCCCATGAACGCCGTGGTCGAATTCGCGGCCTTCCTGCGCGGCCGCTTGGGACTTACCGCCGACGCCCTGCGTGTTTCCCGCTCGGCACGCTACGTCCTTCTTTCGGGGGCCCTTCTGGCGAGCGCCCTCACGGGTACGGCTGCCTTCGAAGTCATGAGTCCTCAGGGACTCCTCTGGCGAGACATCGTCTTCGGGACGGGTCTCTCGGCGCTCGCTGCGGCTTCGGGTGTTTTCGCCCTGGAGCTTGCGGTCATGAAGGAGGGCTGGTGCGGCCACCTCTGTCCGCTCGGCGCCTTTTGGGCGCTCGTCGGGAAGATCGTGCGCCGCCCCGCCCTGCGCATCCGTTTCGACGACGAGGTGTGCACGCGGTGCGGCGACTGCCTGCACGTCTGTCCAGAACGACAGATCATCCGCTTCAAGGACCTGGCCCGAACGGGCCGTATTCCGACGGGCGAATGCCTCAACTGCGGCAAGTGCATCGAACACTGCCCTGAGGACGCCCTGCGTTTCGAACTTTTCGGCCGACGATCGGGCCGCGACGTGTCCGACCGTTCCAATACCTGAAGGAGATCTCCATGACGACCCCTCTTTCCATCCGCATCTTCACGGCTTCGGTCGGTTGCATGCTCGGCCTCGCCGCATTCTCCGCTTCGAGTGCGGAGTTGCCCGGTGCTTCGGGTGCGCCCACGCCCGTGCCGCACCCGACCGCCGATTACCTGCCGATCACGCCCGACAAAAACGCGTGCCTGATGTGTCACCGTCCGCAAAAAGAAGGCACCGATCGCGCGAAGGGACAGATTCCCCGCTCGCACTACCTCGGCGAACGCCTTTCGGGCGAGCGCTACGAGTGCACGCTCTGCCACGTCTCGAAGGATACGCAGGCGCCCTCGTACGAACCCGCCGATCCAAATGCCCCCGTACACTGACGAAGGCGCTCCTTATGAAAGAGCGACGGTCCGAAATCCGTCGCTCTTTCATTTTCGTCGCAACCTGCACCGCGGAGATTTCGATCAGAGCTTCTGCCCCGACGCCCAGACGGCCGCTTCGACACGGCTTTTGAAGCCGAGTTTCTTGAGCAGGTGCTTCACGTGCCCCTTGACGGTTCCGTCCGCGATCTCCAGCGTTCGGGCGATGTCTTTGTTGGTATAACCCAGTGCCACGAGCTTCAAAACGTCTTTTTCGCGCTCGGTCAACTGCACGATCGGATCGGACTTCACGTCCCGAACCATCTCCGTGAGGTACACCACCATCGATGGCGCGACGATCAGCTGTCCTTCGAGCGTGCGACGCACGGCCTCAAGAAAGCGCTCAGGCTCCATATCCTTCAGGAAGTAGCCGTCCGCGCCCGCTCGAATGCAGGCGGTGAGATCCTCGCCTGAGTCACTTACCGTCAAGATCACCACGCGACGCGAGGGGTCCTCTTCTTTGAGAAGCGTCAGGATTTCAACGCCCGACGAGCCTTTCATGTTCAGATCGAGCACTGTCAGATCGGGCTCGAGCTTGCGGGCGAGTTCCACCGCCTCTTCGCGCGTACCCGCCTCGCCGACCACCTCGATCCCTGGATCGAGACACAGCAGCTCGCGTACGCCTCGACGGAAAAGCGGATGGTCGTCCACGACGAGAATGCGGTAGTTTTCTTTTTCGGTCATGATGGGTCGATTCCCTTCGGAGTCCGTCTGCGGATGGAAATGTCCATTGTAGGTCCCAATGTTCCCGCAGACCTTAACGATCCGTCCGTTTCCCGGAGCGCTCGACGAGCACCCGCGTTCCGCCTTCGGCGCGCCGCTCGATGCGGATGTCGGCCTTGAGCGCCTGGGCACGCTCGCGCATGATCGAGAGCCCGAAGTGCATATCTTTTTCCGCGTGTTCGGGAATCCCGATCCCGTCGTCGCACACCTCGAGACGGAAGCCGTCTTCGCCGAGCGGTTCGATCCGAACGGCGACATGTGCGGCCTTCGCGTGCTTTTCGATGTTGGCGAGCGCCTCGCGCAGGATATGCACGAGATGCACCTGGTCGTTCGCCGTCGACTCGTAGTCGGGCAACGTATTGTCGAGCGCCGTCTCGATACCCGTGCGCGACGCGAATTCGTCGACCGCGGATCGTAGCGCCCCGTCGAGACCGTCGCCCGATATTTGCAGGCGAAAAGCCGTCAGGACCTGGCGCAGTTGCCGATACGCAGTCCCAACTCCCTCCTGAAGCTCTGCGAGAATCGACATCGTTTCGTCCTTGGGGGCGTTGCGCTCAAGGCCGAGTCTCAGACGCAGAAGCTGGATGCGCGCGAAAGAAAGCGACTGTGCGATCGAGTCGTGCAACTCGCGCGCGATCGTCGAACGCTCTTCGAGAACGGCGAGCCGTCGCTCGCCCGACGCCCTGCGCTCGGCCGCCAGAGCCCGGCCGAGCGTACCCGCAACGAGCGCGAGCACGTTGCGCTTCCAATCCGGACAAGGTCTCTCAAAGCACACCTTCAACGCGCCGAAGCACGCATCGTGCCGACCGACGACAGGAAGCTCCAACACGTGCTCCGATCGCTGTGCTTCCTCGCTCCAACCCGACGTACGAGCAAATTCGTACGCGTTTTCGCCCGAGGCCGAATGCAGAAGAACGGCGCTCGCACGGGCACCCGAAAAAGCGATTGCGTCCTCCAGTACCTCGGAGGCAACGCGCTTCAAGTCGGCGTCGCCCGACTGCAACCGTTCGCTCGTCCGATGCAGAAACGTGAGCCCCTGATTGCGTCGATCGAGGTCGAGCGTCTTTTTCGCGACCTCCGCTTCCAGCGATCCGTAGAGGCGCTCGAGTTCCTTCACCATGAAGTTAAACCCCCAACCCAGGCGCCCGATTTCGTTGTTCTCAAGTCCCTGAAGTCGCACGGAGAAGTCTCCGCGGCGCACGCCGTCGACGGCGTCTTCGAGCTCGGTGAGCGGCACGAAAATCCGCCGCTGTAGCGTTCGCAACATCACATACGTAACGCCCACGGCACCGAGCAACGTCACGCTCAGAAGAATTTTCAAAATGCTCAGTCGCCGCGTCAGATTCTCTTCGAGAGCTCGAACGAACACGTCCACATCGTCGACGAAGGCGACGATGCGTCCCATGAAGAGGCGCCGCGCGCTTTCACTCTCGATCGACTCGAGCGCCAACGGCTTCATCTCCTTGTCAAAGGTTTCCAGAAGATTGCGATAGCGTGTGCGCACGGGGTCGTCCGCTTCTTTCGGAACGTCCTTGATCAGGTCGGGGCTTGAGAGCCGCTTTTCGAGTTCGGCTACGGCTTCGAGCGTGTTGCGCCGACGCTCGAGAGCGGTTGAATAGGGATTGGAGACGACGAACGTCAGTTTGTAGCTCTGCATGCGCAGGCTCCCCGACACGTTGATCGCTCCGCCCGAGCCCGAGGACAGCTCCGTCAGCACGAGCGCGGGTACGGCCGCGAGAACGACGAAGCAGGCGATGAGACGGAAGACGGTGGAAAACTGCCGGTAGAGCGATCGGCTCCCCAGCCACGTTTGCAGAAGCTGCATAAGAGTCCTTTCGAAAAGAAAACACCCCGATCGGATTGCCCGGTCGGGGTGCGTGCGCGTTGACGAAGGCGGGAGACGCGTCTCCCCGCACATCCGTCAGATGTCTTCGCTCACCATGTCGATCGCACCGCAGGGGCATTCGTGGGCGCAAATGCCGCAACCCTTGCAGTAGTCGTAGTTGATGGCGAACTTCTTGCCCGGACCGAGCTTGATCACCGCATTGTCGGGGCAGACGCCGTAACAGTTGTCGCACTCGAAACAGTTGCCGCACGACATGCAGCGACGCGCTTCGAAGAGCGCGTTTTCTTCGGTGAGACCCTCTACCACTTCGTCGAACGTCGTCTGACGGCGGATGAGGTCGAGCTGCGGACGCACGGTCTTCGGCGCGTCGCTGTAGTACCAGGTGTTGAGGCGGGCGTACGTGGCCGGAGCCGCGGGCTCGGGAGCCTTATAGACCTCACCCTTCAGGTAGGCGTCAATCGCGCGGGCCGCGCGCTTGCCGTGCCCGATCGCGGCCGTGACGTTCCGATCGCCCGGAACCATGTCGCCGCCCGCATAAATACCCGGAATGCCCGTGGCGAAGTTTTCGTCCACTTTGAGAACGTCGCGATCGATCTCAAACCCTTCGATTTTCTCAAGAAACGAGAGATTGGACTGCTGACCGAGCGCGAGCACGACGGTATCGGCTTCGACCGTTTCATATTCGCCCGTCGGCTGCGGATAGCCCGACTCGTCAAGCTTCATTTTCTCGATGCGGATTTCGCCCTTTTCGGCCTGAGCAATCGTGGAAAGCCACTTCATCGAAACGCCTTCTTCGAGCGCCTCCTCGATTTCGAAGGCGTGCGCGGGCGCGCGATCGCGCGTGCGTCGGTAGACGACGACGGGCTCGGCACCGAGACGGCGAGCCGTACGGGCAACGTCGATGGCGGTGTTACCGCCGCCGTAGACCACGACGCGTCGGCCGAGCATCGGAGGCTCTTCACCTTCCATCGAGCGCAGCACGCTCACCGCGTCGAGGATGTGCGAGGCGTCCCCGGCGGGAATGTAGGCATTGCGGGCCTGCGAAGCGCCGACGGCAAGGAAGACGGCGTCGTAGCCGCCCACCTTCATTTCCTCGGCGAGATCCGTCACCTCGTGGTTGAATTCGATCGTCACGCCGAGCGCTTCGATGCGGGCAACTTCCTTGTCGAGAATTTCGCGGGGCAGACGGTAACGGGGAATCCCGTAACGCATCATGCCGCCCGACTGCGGAGCAGCTTCGACGACATGGACGGCATGACCGAGACGTGCGAGGTGATAAGCGGCCGAAAGACCGGCCGGCCCGGAGCCGACCACCAGAACGCGACGACCGCTCGAGATTTCGGGCTTCGGGAAAGCCCAGCCCTTCTCGAGCGCGTGGTCGCCGAGGAAGCGTTCCACCGCGTTGATGCCGACCGACTCGTCAAGTTCCGCGCGATTGCAAGCGCCCTCGCACGTGTGGTAGCACACGCGCCCCATCGTAGCGGGGAAGGGATTGTCTTCGATGATCGTACGCCAGGCGTCTTCGTAGTGACCGCTTTCGGCATGGAAGAGCCAGTCGCGACACTTTTCTCCCGCCGGGCACTTCGCGTTGCAAGGCGGCAGACGGTTGACATAAACGGGTTTCACGGTACGCCAGGAACCCGTGCGGTTGGCGAGCGAACTCCCGACGTCGAGCGTGATGGCAAAAGGTTTGTTCACGACCGTTCTCCTCAAATCGTGTGCGCGCGTTCTTCACCCTGTTCGGGCACCGGAACGACGGAGGCCGTCTCGTCGTCAAGATCGAGCAGACCGAACTTTTCGATGTTGTTGTCCGCCATGGCCTGAATGCGTTCGAGCACTTCGGGGTCGCCGTTGCGACCGAAGAGGTGCGCGAAGCGCTTCTGAAGCTTCAGATAACTTTCCACGGGCTCCTTGCGGCGGATGGTCTGGACGCCGGTGACCTTGCCGTATTCAGCTTCGAACACCGGGAAGATCCCCGTTTGGTGTGCCAGACGCGCGAGCTGGACCGTCTGACCCGAGGCCGAGCCCCAACCGAGCGGGCAGGGAACGAGGATGTGGATGTAGCGGGCACCGCGAATCGACATGGCCTTCGTTACCTTGCGTTCGAGGTCGCGCAAATCCGCCACCGTCGCCGTGGCGACGTACGGAATGCCGTGCGCCATGGCGATGAGCGGAACGTTCTTGCCCTGCCCCCAAGCGTTGCCGGGCTCCTCGCCCGCAATCTGCGTGGTGGCCGTGCGCGCCGCGGGAGGCGTCGCCGACGAGCGTTGCACGCCCGTGTTCATGTACGCCTCGTTGTCGTAGCAGATGTAGAGCACGTCGTCGTTGCGTTCGAACATCCCCGAGAGGCACCCGAAACCGATGTCGGTCGTACCGCCGTCGCCGCCCATGGCCAGAACGCGCGTGACGGGAGTGCCCGTCTTCTTCGCGCGCACGCGGAAGGCCGCAGCCATGCCGGTTGCAACGGCCGCCGTGTTACCGAAGAGCGAGTGGAACCAGGGCATCTGCCAGCTCGTTTCCGGATACGGCGTCGAGAAGACCTCAAGGCACCCCGTGGCGTTCGCCGCCGCGAGGCGGCCGTTGACGGCCCGCATCGCCGCGTCGACCGCATAGCGGGCACCGAGCGCCTCACCGCAACCCTGACAGGCGCGGTGACCGGAATTGAGCGAATTCGAGCGATCCATCGACGACTGAACCGAACGCTGAGACGGATCGAGAAGACGGTTGCCCACCGTGAAGGTGCCCGTCTGATAAAAGTGGATCTGCTGCTCGTTCATGATTAGATCTCCTCGCCGCGCGCGAGTTTGCGGGCGGCGATGTCGCGATTGAGGGCTTCGGGCAAGGGGCCGATGTGATGAGCATTGCGCTCGCGTTCGAGCTGGGCGTCGACGAGTTCCCGATCAAGATCGAGGAAGTACGGTTCGTCGGTGATTTCGCCCGCGACCGCACGGGTTAAACAATTGGCGAGCGACACCTTGGTGACGGGACGGCCACCGAGGCCGGCCACGACAGAAATCTGTTCGACGGGAAGTCCGCGCAAAGCCTTCATCACGTCGAGCGACAACGCTCCGCCCATGCCGGAACTAACCTGACGTTCGACGACCACCACAGCACGCACCTTACCGAGCGCCTCCCGAACCGCCTTTTCGGGGAACGGACGGTAGCACTTGAGACCGACGACGCCGATCTTCATGCCACCCTCGCGCAGCTCGTCCACGGTGTCCTTGATGGTGCCGAGAATCGAGCCCATGGCAAAGACGCACACCTCGGCGTCTTCCATGCGATAACTCGAGACAAGCCCGCCTGCTTCGCGTCCGAAGGCCACCTTGAACTCCTCGGCCGTGCGTTCGATCACGGGCAACGCATCAAGCATGCGACGGTGCGCGAGGTAGCGCACTTCCGTAAAGGCTTCGGGGCCGACCATGGCGCCAATAGAATACGGATGATCAGGATCAAGCACCTGACGGGGACGATAGGGCGGCAGGAATGCATCGACCTCTTCCTGTTCGGGAATGTCCATGCGTTCGAACGCGTGCGTAAGCACGAACCCGTCCATGCACACCATCACCGGGATCGACATCTCTTCGGCGATCTTGAAGGCTTCGATGTGCAGATCGCACGCTTCCTGGTTCGTTTCCGCAAAGAGCTGGATCCAGCCGCTGTCGCGCTGACTCATCGAGTCGGAGTGGTCGTTCCAGATGTTGATGGGCGCGCCGATCGCACGGTTGGCCACCGTCATGACGACGGGCAGACCCAAGCCGCTGGCGTTGTAGACGGCTTCGACCATGTAAAGCAACCCCTGGCTCGCCGTGGCCGTATAGGCGCGGGCCCCCGCCACTGAGGCGCCGAGCGCCACCGACATGGCCGCGAATTCGCTCTCGACGTTGATGTACTCGCAGTCCTTCAAAATACCCTTGCGGCACAAAAGACCGAGGTGTTCGACGATGTGGGTCTGAGGCGAAATCGGGTACGCGCAGACCACTTCCGGGCGGCAAAGCGCGACGGCCTGCGCAACACCCTGACTCCCTTCGAGTTGCTTAAGCATGTTCTTCTCCCAGACTCAACTTGACGGCACGGAATGCGAGTTCGGCCACGTCGGCGTTGGCCTGAGCGACGCGACCCGAGAACTTGGCGTTGTAGGCAGCCTGCACGCTTTCGAGCTTCATCATGCCCGTCATGGCGGCAAAACCCGCGAGCATGGCGGCGCCCGGCAACGGACGACCGATCTTTTCTAGCGCGTAGTGCGTGGCGGGAACCGTCAGAACGTGGCCCGCGGGCAGACGTTCGACAAGTTCGCCGAGACCGAGCTCTTCGGGAGAGCGGCTCGAATTGATGAGCACGTAACCCTCGGGCTTGAGGCCGGCAAAGACGTCGACGCTGTCGAGTAACGTGCGATCCTGCACCAAAACGACATCGGGTTCGAGCACGGGTTCGCGAAGACGAATTTCCCTGGGACTGAGTCGGGCGAACGCCACGACGGGCGCTCCCGTACGTTCGGAGCCGAAGCTCGGGAAGGCCTGAGCCTGGTGCCCTTCCATGAAGCCCGCCAGAGCGAGCATCTCCGCCGCCGTAACGACGCCTTGCCCGCCGCGGCCGTGGATACGAATTTGGAACACGGTTCTTTCCCCTATGGTTGGTATCGACGGTCACTCGAGGCGACCGCGCTGCCGAAGGGACGGAGCCCGTTCGCGGGAACGGCCGTCCGGCACTCGGCCTGAAGGCTGACGGGCGCGAGGGGTCCTCGAGGTCGCCCGCCGCATATACCTCTTTGCTTCATCGGTCGCCGGGCGGCGGCCTTGCGACAAAGAAAGAGTACGGATCGCACCAATTTTAGGCAGAAAGCCAAGCGGCCGCGAGTAGACTATTCGGGCTAATCCTTTGTTTCCCCGGAGACCGTCATGCGACTGCGCTTCGTTCCCGCGCTTCTCGCCGCCGCGATGCTGGCGGGCTGTTCGATTCCCCTCATGATCGAGCCCGATCCCCTGGAAGACGCCACGGCCGTCTACAGCTGGCAGGCCGAGGGTCGGATGATCTTCGAATGTACCTACGACACCGAGGGTTTTTACTGGGCGTTCGTGCGCCCCGAAGGGTCGCTCACCTCGGAGACGGGCCGCATTGAGGCAACAATTGAAAACGATTTCGGTCTCACGCATCGGGACGGCTCGCATCTCGAAGCGAAAATCATCCGCCAGGGTATGGCAAAAAGCCCGAACGACCTGAAGGATGCGCTCTTTGAAGTTTCGTCCGCGTCGGAACGGGGTGCTTTGCGCGCGATTCGTTACGTCGAGCGGCGTCGTTCCGAAGGCGGCATGCCGCTTACGGTCTGCTCGGCCTCTCAGCGCGGCATGCACCTCGCCGTTCCTTTCCGCGCCCGTTGGATTCTGTACCGCTGAGCCGCGCGCTTTATCCCGATCGGTGCGAACGAAGCCCGAATCGGGCGCTTTCCTGCCGAGGCAAAGCTAGTTTTGATAAAATTGGACCTTTGCCGTGACGCCGGAGCAGACGTTCGGCCAACCTTCATTCGGGAGATGACAACCATGGTTCCAGCTGCTACGACGGTCGGAGGGTACCTTCAGAGTTTGCCGAACGACCGGCGTGTTGCAATGGCGCGAGTCTGCAGCATGATTCGCCGATCCGCCCGCGGCGTGCGTGAAAGCATGCGCTTCGGCCTTGCGTTCTACGAGCTTGACGGCGGTCCCGTCTTCGCCGTGGAATCGCGCGACAAAGCGTTGGTCTTCTACTACGCCGAAAAGGCCGCCTGCGAAGGTTTTGAAAATAAATGGAAGGGGCTCGACGCCGAACATCAACTGGTCGCCTTCCAGGACCTTAACTGCCTCCCCCTCGACGTCGTGGAAACAGTCGTGCGCGCCTCGCTCAAGTTGCGCAAGGGTCGTCCGGCCTCCGAATCGCCGACGCAACAGGAACTTCTTCAAGTTTGGGGCCTTAAGGAAGAGGACGCCGCCGTGGCGCCCCCGATCGTTCGCATCGTCGTTTCCCACGACGAAGACGAAGCGGAAGCCGCCAAGAACTGATCGCCCGTTCGCTTTCGATTGTGAAAAGGCCGACTCGTCGAGTCGGCCTTTTCTTTTCCTTCATTCCGCTTTCCCTTGCTGCGACAACGGTCCGTTCAACCAGCTCGTGATCCGGCGGTCCACGTCCTCGGGACACTCCGTGAGCGGCCAGTGAAAGCAGGCGACCGTTTCGACCCGGCTCCCCGGAAGCTTTCGGGCCCAGGCCGAAAGACGCGCCGCGTCCGTGTACGTCCCCTGCGACGACGCGATGACGAATACCGGGATGCCAAGCTCCGTCAGGTCGGGCGTGGGGCGCCCCACTTCGATCAAATCGCGCGCGTAGTCGGCCGTATGGATGTGTTTGAGATCCGCAAACGGAGACGAATATTCCTTGACGAACGCCTTGAGTTCGTCTCCGCCCTTTGCCAACATCCGTCGAGCCTTTTCGTCGTGAGCCCGCAACGAATACGCAGGAAGACGCCGCCGGATCCCGAGCTCGTTCCAGAACCGGGCGCACCGCTCGACGAAGTGCAGAATCGGCAGTCGGGCGCGCAACTTGAGCGCCTTGGGAGTCAGCGCCTCGTCGACGAGCGGATCGAGCAACACGAGCGCCCGCGTCCGTTCGTGATAAATGGCCGCAAACCGCATCGCCGCCTGGGCTCCGAGACTGTGCCCGAGCAGGACGGCTTTGCGCGCTCCGAGCCGATCGAGGATTTCCAGGATGTCATCGGCGTGCGTTTCCAAGACAGCGCGCTTTTTGCATTCGCTCGCGCCGTGTCCGCGCAAATCGAACCGCACGAGCGTCCAATCGCAACGCAACGCACTTTTTTCGGCAAACTCCTCCCACCGACTGCCGTTCGAGGCCACTCCGTGAACGAGGACGACGACGCCTCGAGAACGCTTGACGGGAGCGCCCCCGACGGCGTAGGAAATCGTTCCTCCCTCGCGAACGAATTCACCGCGAACTTCGCCGGGCACGAGACGGAAACGGAGATCGCACTGCGTATCGGTAGTCATCGGGAGCCTTTTTCTTCCTCGGGTTGAAACGCGTCGGCCTGAGCCTCGCGCAGTCTTCGGTAGAGCGTTCGCTCACTGATGCCGAGACGTTCGGCCAGAGCTTTGCGGGATCCTTCCCAGCGAGCGGCGAATTCGACAAGCGGCATCGAGCCCTCGTTGGTTGCGTCCGGATAAACCGTTTCGATATCCGAGGCTTCGATTCGATGTCCTTCGGCGGAAATCACCGCGCGCTCAAGCAGACACAGGAACTCCCGCACGTTGCCCGGCCAGTCGCGCTTGACGAGCAACTCGAGGGCGTCCTCCGAAAGCACCATCGGTCGGTCGGGCGAGGCGCGGCGCAACATGAGGCGCGCAAGTTCCGCAATGTCCTCGCGACGCTCGTTGAGCCGCGGAATCGTCACCGTAAAAACGCCGAGCCGATAAAAGAGATCGCTTCGGAAACGCCCTTCGCGGACGCGTTGCGCCAAATCGAAGCGACTCGAACAGAGAATGCGGAACCCCGCCACCCGAACAACGCCCGAACCGCTTTCGCGCATGCGCCCCGTCTCGATGAGGTCGAGAAGACGCACTTGCAGGGCGAGCGGCAACTCCGCAACCTCGTCGAAGTAGACCGTGCCCCCCGGGAGCGTGTCGAGCAATCCCCGTTCGCGGGACGTGCCGAAAAACTCCCGCTCGAACGATTCGACGGTCAGACCGGCACAGTCGATTTTCACGAAACCCATGGCGGCACGCCGGGAATTTTCATGGAGAAACCGTGCGAAAACCTCTTTGCCCGTGCCGGCCGGTCCCTTAAAGAGCACGACGGTATCCCGGGCACAGACCCGAGCGATGCGTCCGAGCACGGCCCGAACGGCCTCCGACTGCGCCACGACACCCGCACCGTCGACAAGGCCGCGAACGCCGCTTTGCTCGACCACCGTTTCCATGACGCAGGCGATCGATCCGTCGGCGCGCAAAAGAGGCGTGGCGGTCAGCTCCACGAAACGCTCGCCTCCGGGCACGAACCGGTGCTGCACCTCGCGAACGGGCACTCCCGTGACAAACGCTTTTTGCACCGGACACGCCTCTCCGCACTCGGCGCAGGACCTCACCTCGTGGAACAGCACCTCGTGACAGCGCCGTCCGGTCGCGTCTTTGATCCCGTACCGACGCCGGAACGCCCGATTTGCGTACGCCACCGTCAGGTCCTCGCGCACGAGGATCCGAGCCTCCTCGATCGCGTCGAGGAGCATGGTCATTTCACTGCCCAAAGCCATTTCTGTCACTGCCATATGCCAGAGTTGGCAGTCATTCTAACGGTATGTCGTTCTCAAACGAGTTGCAACAACAAGAAACACCTCGACGCGACGCCAATATCCGCATAGTCCTCGCTAATATGGCGCAGTTATCAATAGATGCCTTCAATTTTCCACGCATGACTGTCGCCCCAACCACCAAGAAACGCCAACCGCGTCTCATTCTGGAGATCGCGATCGTTCTGGCGTGCAAGCTTCTCTTCATCTTCTGCCTCTGGTACTTCTTTTTCAGTCCCGAGCACCGTACGACGGTCACGCCCGACCGTATGGACGAGTTGATGTTCTCAAGCGCTGACAATTCGAAGGCCCCCGCGACCCGAACGGGACGATCCTGATCTCTCGTTTTTCCTCACATCACAACATCTGGAGTCCTCATGATCCCCTCTGATCTTGTTGACCTGTCACGCTTGCAATTTGCGCTGACCGCGATGTACCACTTCCTTTTCGTGCCCCTGACGCTTGGGCTCTCCTTCATGCTCGTCGTGATGGAAGCAACCTACGTCATCACGGGCAAGGAAGTGTACAAAGACATGACCCGCTTCTGGGGCAAGCTCTTCGGCATCAACTTCGCCCTCGGCGTCGCCACCGGCATCACGATGGAGTTCCAATTCGGCACAAACTGGGCTTATTACTCCCACTACGTGGGCGACATCTTCGGTGCGCCGCTCGCCATCGAAGGTCTGATGGCCTTCTTCCTTGAATCGACCTTCATCGGCCTTTTCTTCTTCGGTTGGGATCGCCTCTCGAAGGGCAAGCACCTGCTCGCCACGTTCCTCATGGCGCTCGGTTCGAACCTTTCCGCGCTCTGGATTCTCGTGGCCAACGCCTGGATGATGAATCCCGTCGGCGCCGAGTTCAACTTTGAAACGATGCGCATGGAAATGGTGGATTTCTGGGCCGTCGTTTCGAGCGAATGGGCTCAGGCGAAGTTCGTCCACACGATTTCGGGCGGCTATATGACGGGCGCTTTCTTCGTGATGGCTGTTTCCGCCTACTACCTGCTTCGCCGTCAGGACGTGCAGTTCGCCAAGGCCTCCTTGCGTCTTGCGGCAGTGTTCGGTCTCGTGGCCTCGGTCATGACCGTTCACATGGGCGACGAATCGGGCTATCTCGTCACGCGCGACCAGCCGACGAAGATCGCCGCCATGGAAGCCATTTGGGACACGCACGAAGCTCCGGCTCCGATGACGCTCTTTGCGATTCCCGATCAGGAAGCCCGCACCAACCACGCGCAGATCGACTTCCCGTGGCTCTTCGGCATCATCGGGACGCGTTCGCTCTCGACGGAAATCCCGGGCATCAACCAGCTTGAAGCTCAGGCGGTCGAACGCATCCAGAACGGTCAGAAGGCCGTGGTCGCCCTCGAAAAGCTCCGCAAGGATCCGAAGAACGAAGCGCTTCGCGACGAATTTCGCGCCGTTCAGCAGGACCTCGGCTTCGGTCTGCTCCTGAAGTCTCGCACGGACGACATCGCCAACGCGACGCCCGAAATGATTCAGGAAGCCGCCCGTTCGACGATCCCGAGCGTTGCTCCCATGTTCTGGGCCTTCCGTCTGATGGTCGGTTGCGGCATGGTCATGCTCTTCATCTTCCTGGCCGGCATCGTGCTCGGCGTCAAAGGCAAGCTCGAATCGAGTCCCTGGTTCCTCAAGCTCGCCGTGCTCGGCCTGCCGCTTCCGTGGCTCGCCTGCGAAGCCGGTTGGTTCGTCGCCGAATATGGCCGTCAGCCCTGGACTATCTACAACGTCCTTCCGACGCATCTCTCCGTTTCGTCCCTCTCTTCGGGCGAAGTCTTGGGCTCTCTGATCGGCTTTGTCGTGCTCTACAGCGCGTTGCTCGTCGTCGAGCTCTGGCTCATGGTGCGCTTCGGTCGCAAGGGGCCGAGCTCGCTCGGCACCGGTCGCTACCACTTTGAACGAAATTAAACGCTTCGGGAGAATTTCAACATGATCGACTATGAAATCCTGAAGGTCATCTGGTGGCTCTTCATCGGCGTCCTTCTCATCGGGTTCGCCATCATGGACGGCCACGACATGGGCGTCGGCACGCTCCTTCCCTTCCTCGGCAAGGACGACAACGAACGCCGCGTCATGATCAACTCCGTCGCCCCGCACTGGGACGGCAACCAGGTCTGGCTCATCACTGGGGGCGGCGCCATGTTCGCGGCCTGGCCGATGATGTACGCGGCCGCGTTCTCGGGCTTTTACTGGGCGATGCTCGTCGTGCTTGCGGCGCTCATCTTCCGCCCGGTCGCTTTCGACTTCCGCAGCAAGCTCGAAGGCGCCTCGTGGCGCGGCAACTGGGACTGGGCGCTCTTCTTCGGCTCTGCCGTTCCCCCGATCATCTTCGGCGTGGCTTTCGGTAACCTCCTGCAAGGCGTTCCCTTCCACATCGACGAAACGATGCGTCCGATCTACACGGGGAACTTCTTCGGTCTACTCAACCCGTTCGGCCTGCTCTGCGGCGTGCTCTCGCTCATCATGATCGTCTTCCACGGCGCCAACTATCTGGTACTTCGTACGGAAGGCGCTCTGCAGGCACGAGCCCGCAACACGGCGTTCCTCACGGGGCTCCTCTCGGCCGTGCTCTTCGTGCTCGGCGGCGTGTGGACCTATGCGGGCATCGACGGCTACGTGGCTACAGCGGGTCTCGACCCGGCCGGTCCAGCCAATCCGCTCTTGAAGACCGTCGAGGTCGTCTCGGGCGCCTGGTTCCGCAACTATGCCGACCTTCCCGTGCTCTGGCTCGTTCCGGCACTCGGCATCCTCGGCACGATCGGCGGCGCACTCATGATCCGCGCAAACCGTGCGGGCCTGGCCTTCGTGCTCTCGAGCATCGCTCTGCTCGGCATCATCCTGACGCCGCTCGTTTCGATGTTCCCGTTCGTGATGCCCTCCTCGACGATGCCCCAGGCCGGCCTCACGCTCTGGGACTGCACGAGCTCGCAACTGACGCTTGAAATCATGTTCTTCGTCACGCTCATCTTCCTGCCCCTCGTGCTCTTCTACACGTCCTGGGCCTATCGTGTCATGAGCGGCAAGCTCACCTCGAGCTACATCGAGAAGAACTCGCACAGTCTCTACTGATGAACCCTTCGTCCGAAGCCAGAGCGGCTTCGGACGAGACTACGGAAACAAGGAATACGACGATGTCCTACTTCTATTGGATCACCGGTCTCGGCTTTGCCATCCTGCTTGCAGCGACCATCGAAACCGTCGTCTCGCGCCGCGATGAGTAAACCCGCATCCGTCGGGAGAGGAGGCCTCTTGCGCACGCTCTCTTTTATTGTCGCTCTGCTCCTGGCAACGCTTATCGTCCTTTATCCCCGGGCCATTGCCGAAGATTCGACGAGCGTGAGCCACGGCGCGCTCGTTCTGATGCTGCTTGGCATGAGTTCGGCCTGGGTATACGGGTTGGGTTTCACGCCTCGAAACCGTTGGCTTCGCGGCGTGTTCTCTCCCTGGGTGGCCTGGGCGCTGATGGCCGCCGGGGCCTGGTTCGTCTTCGGAGGATGAGCGCATGAGCGAACCCGCTTCCACGCTCTACGACCGCCTCGGCGGTGCCGAGGGCATCAAGCGTTTGGTTTCGGCCTATCTCGACGCGCTCGCGACGACGCCCGACTATGCCCCCCTGTGTGCGCTTTACGTGAACGGTCTCGAGCGTTACGAAGAACGCATGAACGAATTCCTCTCCGGCTGGCTCGGCGGCCCAGCGCTCTACCTGGAGCGCCACGGCATGCCGATGCTACGGGAGTCGCATCGTTCCATCCCCATTACAGGCGAAATGACCGAATCCTGGGTTCTGTGTATGCGTCAGGCGCTTCGTGCCACGGTCGAAGACGAAGAACTGATGCTTCGTCTCGACGGGCTCTTCACGCACATGGCGGAAAGCCTGCGCAACGCCTGAAGCGTTCCCGAGCCGATCGGCCTCAAAAAAAGGGACGACCTGCCGGTCGCCCTTTTTTTCTTTTTTATTTCAAGTACTTCTGGTTTTCTTCCTTGAGATGCACGAGGTCGATCTGAGCGTTGTGCCGATCGTCGTCGCTTACCCACACGGTCCCGTCCTGAATCGTCACGGCGAGTTTCATGTTGCGCGAAGCCATCGCCGCCAGGGCCGCGACCGACTCGTCCGATACGCTCAGTACGGTGAGTTTGTCGATCTTGCTGAATTCGCCGCTTGAGGCGCTCCACCACGGGCCGATCTTCGCTTCGTCGTAAGCAAGTACCGTCACGTGAGCGCTGCGTCCCGCGGACTTTCGCACCTGCCGAACGTCGGGCGTACCCACATCAATCCAAGTTTCGATGGAGCCCGTATCGTCGATCGCCCAGAGAGCGGGTTCGCCTTCGGCGGAGAGACCCCGGCCGAACTCGAGTCGCTCGCCCGCATGCAAAGCAAATGCGAGAACGCGCAACATCAATCGTTCTTCGGTTTCGGACGGGTGCCGCGCGACCGTCAGGAGATGCGACGCGTAGTAATTGCGATCCAAATCCGAAAGGTCGAGCTGCGCCTTGTAGACTGTTGCGCCGAGAGCCATGGGAATTCGTCTCCTCAAGCCTGAAATGCGGTCGGGCGCCTTTCAGGCGGCCCGATTTCGCGGGAACATGCAAAAAAGGCGTGTTTTTCATGCGACCGCCCTAGCGCGCAACGGTCGCAAAAACAACGCCTTTGCCGCGCATTGTACACACGTTGCCCGCCGGCAAGCTCGGTCGCAAGGGGGCGGCGGAGGGAAAAACTATCGGTTGCAGTCTCAGATTTCCATGCCGTCGCCGCGAGAAAGCTTCACCCATCCGCGGGCGATCCGGTAGGCCACCCACACGCCCAGAACGAAGTACCCCAGGAAGATGAGAACGAAACCGATGCCGACGGTGGCAAGCGGAATCCCGAAGAGCAAAATGAGAACCATCGCGAGCACCGCGTACCAGAAGGTTCGGATCTGCCAGGCGAAGTGCGTCTCGAGATACGTCCCCTCGGCATCGGAGCGCAGGCAGTAGTTGAGTACGACGGCGACGACCGAAGGGATTGAAAAGACGAATGCCCCGACGATCGACGATGCCGTGAGCACTCCCGTCACGATGGATAGCGAATGAAGGGCATATACAATGTGGGCGACCCATAGGGTCCCGGTGGCGGGTTCGTAGCGGACGGGTTCCATGGCGGCGAGCTCTGCTCCGAAAAAGCGGTTCTTTCACATTGTACGTAGCATCATGCCTTTTTCCATTCCCGTCGATCCGTTGCTCGACTCGGGCCCCGTCGTCGTTTTTCTGATGTCGCTTCTCGACGCTGACACGGGCGCGGCCTGGGCGACACTTTGGACGATCGCCCGATCGGACGACGGCCCGTTGTTGCTCGCCGCGGCGTTCCTCGCCCCCGTGCTCCTGGAGGGCCTCCTTTACGAAATCGGCCGCAAACGCGCGGGAGAGGACGTCGAGTTGCCCGAACGCGTCCGCCAGGATTTGCTCGAACGCCCGAAAACGGCGCTTCTCGGGTTAAAATTCCTCTTCCTTCTGCGCTGGACGGCGCCGCTTGTGGCGGGCGCCTGCGGCATCGGTCGGGGTACCTTCTGGAGCATCAACACCGCGGGACAAGGTCTGCGAACGCTTCTTTTCGCCGCCGGCGCATACGGCGTTTTCGACGCCCTCTACGCCCTTCCGGAAGAGACCGCATTCGTACGAAATCTGCTTGCGGGCCTGGCTCTGACGACTCTGCTTGCGATCGTGGTCGGCCGCGTCGTGCTGGAGCGCCTTGCGACACATCTCAAGAGAGAAGAACGATGAGAATCCTGCTCGTTGAAGACGATGAAATGATCGGCGAAAGCGTGGTGGCCGGTCTCGAAAGCGAAGACTACGCGGTCGACTGGGTTCGCGACGGCACCTCCGCCCTGATCGCCCTCAAAACCACGCCGTTCTCGCTCATGATCCTCGACCTAGGACTTCCCCGCAAAGACGGTCTTCAGGTCTTGAAGGAAATCCGCGCCAAACACGATCCGACGCCAGTGCTCGTCACGACGGCTCGGGACACGGTAGACGACCGCATTCGAGGGCTCGACTCCGGGGCCGACGACTATCTCGTGAAGCCCTATGACCTTGACGAGCTTTCCGCCCGCATCCGCGCGCTGTTGCGCCGTTCTGCGGGACGCGCCGACCCTGTAATCGAACGCGGCGAGCTCACCATCTCGCCCGCCACGCGCGAAGTGGTCTACCGGGGCCGCCCCGTCATCCTTTCCTCCAAGGAGTACGCGCTTCTTGCGGCTCTTGCCGAACGCCAGGGCGTAGTCTGGAGTCGCGCCCAGCTTGAAGAAAAACTCTACAACTGGGACAACACCGTCGGCTCCAACGCCATCGAAGTGCACATCCATCACCTGCGCAAAAAGCTCTCGGACGACGCCATCAAGACGGTACGCGGCGTGGGTTACCTGCTCGAAACCTGACGAACCCGCCGATCGAAAAACGTTTTTCCGCGATTCGGGCGAGGAACCGCCCGAACACCCGGTATCGACCGTCCGGACATGCGGCCGGTCATTTTCCCATAACGACGGATGCGAGTGTGCGGCTCTCCCTCTTCGCACCTCCTTCCGCTCCCGCCCGGCACTCAAGGCGGGACCACTCGAGAATTTGCGATGAGTTCCATCCGCCGCAAGCTTCTTCTTACGCTACTCGGAGCACTCCTTGCGGCCGGTTTCACCACGGCCGCGGCCACGTTCTTTTCCGCTCAGGCCGAATTCAACGAGTTCCTCGACACGCACCTCAAAGAAACCGCCGAGTCGCTCGGAGAGTCCGTGCGCAATGCCGCGTTTCCGATCAGTCCTTCGCCGCACATGACGATCGTGGGCGATGCGGAAAGCTACCAAATCGTCATTCAGGTCTACGACTCGGCCACCAACAGCGTTTGGCACCGCGAGGGCTCACCCTCGTTGCCGCTACCCGAAGGACCAGGGTTCGGTCTCGAACAGGTGGACGGAAAATCCTGGCGCACCTATGCGGTGGCAGCCGGTCCGCTCATCATCACCGTCGGGCAGGACACGGCCGTACGCACGAAGCTTGCCGCCACGGCAGCTTTCCGCGTTTTGCAACCGCTCTGCCTCCTGCTCCCCTTCATCGCCATCGCCGTTTGGATCGTGGTGGGCGAAGGACTGGCTCCGCTCGAACGCACGGCGCGCTCCGTCGCCCGGCGCTCGCCCACGTCCCTCACGCCCATTTCGACCAAGGGGCTCCCGTCGGAACTCCTAGGATTGGTGTCGGCCATCAATCAGCTCTTGGAGCGACTCGAACAGAGTCTCTCGGCGCAGCAGCGTTTCGCATCGGACGCCGCTCACGAATTGCGCACGCCTCTGACCGCGCTCAAGCTTCAGGTGCAACTCGCTCAACGGGCCAAGACGCCCGAAGCCCAACAGAAGTGCTTCGTGCGTCTCAACGAGGGCATCAACCGCGCCACCCGACTCGTGCAACAGTTGCTCACCCTCGCCCGACTCGACCCCGACGCCTCCAAGAAGCCCATGAACACGCTACGCCTCGAGTCCATCGCTCAAAGCGTGACCGAAGACATGCAACCCATCGCCGCTCAGAAAAACATCACGGTCGAAGCACGCACCGAACCCGCGCATCTCGACGGTATGGAGGACGCCGTTCGACTCATGGTCGCGAACCTCACCGACAATGCCATTCGCTACACGCCCGAAGGGGGGCGCATCGAAATCCGCACGCACTCCGAGGGCGATCGATCCGTCATCGAAGTCTGCGACAACGGTCCGGGGATCGACCCCGAAGAGCGTCAACGTGTCTTCGACCGCTTTTACCGGGCCCTCGGCACGAAAACCTCGGGAACAGGGCTCGGCCTTGCGATCGTCAAGCGCATCGTCGACATCCATCACGGTCGCATCACGATCGAAGACGGTCTCGATGGGCGGGGAACGACCTTCCGCATCGACTTCCCGACGCTCGGCGCCTCGTCTCCGGACAACGCCTGAGCGGCAGGGGTCGGGGGAGCTTCTGTTACAAATTTAACCCCCGAGGCACAACCCGTTATTGACGGATTCCTCTGTTTCGGACGATTTGGGCTAGAGTTGTTGCAATCAACAAAAAGACCTCCCGCCCAAGGGCCGAACGCCCTCCGGAGGCCGGATTCTTCCGCAGGAGTGAATTAGAAAATGACGAAGAACCTCCAGATTTCCGCCTTGGCCGCCGCGCTCTCGGCGGCCCTGATGTTGTCGACTCCCGGAGCATTTGCGACCGAAGCAACTCCGACGATTCCGACGACCGCCGCGCAGCCGCAAGCCCAGTTGCCCGACTTCGTGAAGCTCGTCGAAGAAAACGGTCCGGGCGTCGTTAACATTGCCGTCGTAAAGAACGCCCGAGTGGTCGAAATGCCGTTCGCCTTCCCCGGCATGGACGAACGTCAGGCTGAAATTTTCCGCCACTTCGGCTTCCCCATTCCGTTCGGCGGTCAGCAGGAAATCCCCGAACAGCGCGGTACGGGCTCGGGCTTCATCATCTCGGCCGACGGCCTCATCATGACAAACGCCCACGTGGTCGACGAAGCCGATGAAATCATCGTGCGTCTCACCGACAAGCGCGAATTCAAAGGCAAGGTCCTCGGCACCGACAAACAGACTGACATCGCCGTCGTGAAGATCGAAGCGAAGGATCTTCCCGTGCTCAAAATTGGCCGCTCGAACGACCTGAAAGTCGGCGAGTGGGTGGCCGCCATCGGCAGCCCCTTCGGCCTCGACAACACGGTGACATCGGGCATCGTGTCCGCCCTTTCGCGCAATCTCCCTTCGGACCAGTACGTTCCCTTCATCCAGACCGACGTGGCGGTCAATCCGGGCAACTCCGGTGGTCCGCTCTTCAACATGAAGGGCGAAGTCGTGGGTATCAACTCGCAAATCTTCTCCACCTCGGGCGGTTTCATGGGCCTGTCCTTTGCCATTCCGATCGATCTCGCAATGCAGATCAAGGATCAGCTGGTGCAAAACGGCAAGGTGACCCGCGGTTACGTGGGCGTCTATATCCAGGAACTCACCCAGGAACTCGCCGACAGCTTCGGCCTCGGAACGCCGCAGGGCGCTCTGGTGACGAAGATCGAAAAGGGCAGCCCCGCCGAGAAAGCGGGCTTGCGTGAAGGCGACATCATCACAAAGCTCGGCGACAAGAAGGTGACCTCGTCCGTGAGTCTCCCGATGCTCGTCTCCGCCATGCGTCCGGGCGACAAGGCCGAACTCACCGTGATCCGCGACAAGAAAGAAATCGTCGTCCCGGTGACGATCGGCACCAACTCGGGCGATGCCGCCTCCGACGCGACAGCTACCAATGCGGGTACGCACCAGTTGGGCGTTCAGATCCGTCCGCTCACGGACGATGAATCGCGTTCCGCCGACACGACGGGGCTCCTCGTCATGAAGTCCTCCGGGCTTGCGGCCAAGAACGGCATCCGTACGGGCGACATCATCGTGAGCGCCAACGGCAAGCTCGTGAAGTCCGTTGAAGACCTGCGCGCCCAATGCACGAAGGATCAGGTACTCCTCCTCGTGCAGCGCGACGGCGGCCGTATCTTCGTGCCGATCCGCTTCACGGACGGAGCGAAGAAGTAACGCTCTGCGCACCCCTTGAAAGAAATCCCCCGGACGAGAAACTTCGTACCGGGGGATTTTTCTGCCGCAAGGGCGGGCTTTACTTCTTCTTGAGCCCGATCGTCTCGGACAGTTTCGTGTTGTCGACTTCACGGCACCAGTGGCCCACCACCACGCAGGCGATACCGTTGCCGATCATGTTCGTGATCGCACGCGCTTCGCTCATGAAGCGGTCGATGCCCAGAATGAGCGCAAGCCCCGCCACGGGTACGTGCCCCACGGCCGAGAGAGTGGCCGCCAGCACGATGAAACCCGAACCCGTCACACCCGCCGCACCCTTCGAGGTGAGCAACAGCACCGCAAGGAGCGTCACCTGCTGCGAGAGCGTCATCGGCACGTCGCAGGCTTGAGCAATGAAGACGGCCGCCATAGTGAGGTAAATGGCCGTGCCGTCAAGGTTGAAAGAGTACCCGGTCGGAATTACGAGGCCCACAACCGAGCGGGATACGCCCGCCTGCTCCATCTTCGTCATCATGCGCGGGAGCACCGATTCCGAGGACGACGTGCCGAGCACGATTAGGAGCTCTTCCTTGATGTAACCGATGTAGCGAAGCACGGAAAAACCGTGCGAGCGGCAAATGGCCCCAAGGACGACGAGAATGAAGAGAAGACACGTGAGGTAGAAAGTCCCCATGAGCTTGGCGAGCGGCAGGAGGGAAGCAATCCCGTACTTGCCGATCGTGAAGGCCATCGCGCCGAAAGCACCCACGGGGGCGACGCGCATGATCATGCCGACCATTTGGAAGAGGACGTGCGAGCTCTTTTCGATCACGTCGAAAATCAGCGTGCCGCGGCCGCCAAACTTGTGCAGGGCGAAGCCGAAGAGCACTGAGAAGAAGAGTACCTGCAGAATTTCACCGTCTGCAAAAGCACCGACCACCGTATTCGGGATGATGTTCATAAGGAATTCGGTCGTCGTGTGCATCTTGCCCGGCCCCGTGTACGCAGACACCGCCGAGGCATCGAGCGACGCGGGATCGACGTGCATACCCGTGCCCGGAGCGATCGTATTGACGATCACAAGACCGATGACGAGAGCAATCGTCGAAACCGCTTCGAAGTAAAGCAGCGCGAGGCCGCCCGTTTTGCCGACCTTCTTCATGTCTTCCATGCCGGCAATACCCGTCACAACGGTACAGAAGATCACGGGGGCAATGATCATTTTGATGAGACGAATAAAGCCGTCGCCGAGAGGCTTCATCGAAGCTCCGATGTCGGGAGCCGCCACGCCGAGCCCGATACCGATCAGGATCGCGCAAATGACCTGGAAATAAAGAACTTTGTAGATGGGAGTGCGCTTTGCGGTTTGGCCTGCCATTGCGTTGCCCTCTGAAAAACGTTTTGAGGAATCCGCGCGGCAACGGCGTCAAAAGGCCGCACTGCGACGCGAGTTTTTGAAGAATACCTCACGCCGCTCGTGTGTGGGGGTTATCCCTTCCTGCTTTTCCCTTCGCAAGAAGGGAGAGTCTCGAGAACTCTCCCTTCCAGCAAAGCACCGTGACGCGCAGGGCGCCTCAAACCCGTCGGGCGATTACCTCGGGCGGGACGCCGTAGTCTCGGGCGATTTCGTCGATGAACATGTCCGTCAACCGATCGACGAGCGTGTTGCGTATCAGCACCGGATCCAGGTCGTCGTCGAAGACGAGCAGAACGCGCACTGATTCGAGCATCGAGCGCGTCAGCTGCATGCGCACCTCAAGCACCCCGGGCGGGAGACGTTCGATCAACTCGCGGTCTTCGTCGGAGATGTTCGCAATCATCCGCTCGCAAACGCGCTTGTTGGCCGCCGTCAGAATGGCTCGCACCTTCGGGTCGACCAACGCTTCGCTTGCAATCGACATCATTGTCTTCACGCCATCGAGCGACAGGTAGGCGGAAACGAACGTTTCAAGCCTGCGACGCAGACGTTCGCGATACGTGGCGCCCGGAGGCAGAGGCTCCGAGGGAATCGTCGCGCTCCGGATGAACCAATCGACCTCCTTCTCGACAAGCGCCTCAATGAGAGCCTGCTTGTTCTCGAAGTAGTTGTAGAAATTCCCGAGACTCTGGCCGGACTCTTTGGCGAGGTCGCGCAGGCGCAACTTTCGAAGACCGTCGCGCAAAACGCAACGCTCCGCCGCCTCGAGAATCTCGCGGCGGCGTTGCATGTAAGTATCGGTTTGCTTCGACATCGGTCAATCGATGCCTTGCTTGGCGGGCTCTTCGAGCGCGCCGCCTCCAAGGACCTTGTAGAGCGTAACGAGGCTCGAAGCACGTGCAAGTTGCGTCGTAATCAGAAGCTGATCGGCCGCCACCTTCGCACGCTGCGCGTCGAGCACTTCGGTGTAGGCCGCAGCCCCGTGCTGGTAGCGCGAATTGGAGATCTCGTAGGCCTTACCGGCTGCATCGGCATACTCTTCGCGCGACTTCAGTTCGCCTTCGATCGTGCCTTCGGTGGCAAGCGCGTCGGCCACTTCACGGAAAGCCGTTTGAATGGCCTTCTCGTAGTCCGCAACCGCAATGCGCTCGTCGACGCGCGCGGCCTCAAGATTCGCGAGGTTGCGCCCGCCCGTAAAAATCGGCAACGTCACATTCGGGGTAAAACTCCACATGCCGGAGTCGCCGCCGAAGAGGTCCGAAAGGTGCAGAGCACCCGAACCGCCGCCGAGCGAGAGCGACACGCTCGGAAAGAAAGCGGCGCGCGCCGCGCCGATCGACGCATTGGCCGCACGCAGTGACCGTTCGGCCTGCAAAACGTCCGGACGATTGAGAAGCACTTCGCTCGGCATCCCTTCGGGCAAGGTCACCTTGAGAGTCGACGCGAGTTCGATGCCCGTCGGCAGTAGTTCTTCGGGAATCGGGGCGCCCACGAGGAGTTGCAACGCATTGCGATCCTCGGCCACGGCACGCTGATACGCGGCAATCGAAGCACGGGCGGCGGCCACCGTTGTCCGGGCCTGCTCGTAATCGAGCTGACTCACGGCGCCGAGACGGAAACTTTCCTCGACAAGACGGAAGCTTTCTTCCTGACTGCGAAGCGTTTCACGCTGCAGCTTCAACTGTTCGACGTCCGCGCCGTACGTGAGCCATGTCATGGCGATCTGGCCGATGAGCGTGCTCTTGGCGGAACGGCGAGCATCGTCGGAAGCCAGATAGCTCTGGAGGGCCTGCTCGTTGAGGTTGCGAACGCGGCCGAAGAAGTCGATTTCGTAACTCGACATCGCCAACTGCGCCGTGTACTGGTGGCCCGTGCTTGAGCGTCCCGTCGCGGACAGCGTCTCGGGCGTGTGTTGCGCCGCATTCTGCGCGGCAGCGGCCACGGTCGGGAAGAGCTCCGAGCGTTGCACGCCGTAGAGAGCGCGCGCTTTTTCGACGTTGAGTGCCGCAACGCGCAGGTCGCGGTTGTTTTCCAGGCCGAGATCGATCACCTTTTCGAGGCGTTCGTCCACGATGAAGTCCTTCCAGGCCGGAAGAGCCGTCCGCTTCGCTTCGGTCGTCGCATACGCCTCACCCTGAGGCCAGGCGCTCTCAACGGGCGCCGCGGGGCGCTCGTAATCGGGCGCAAGATTCACGCAGCCCGTCAGAGTCAGGAGAATAACGACCGGAAGAATCGTCAATTGTTTCTTCTGCATGTTTGTCCCTTGTCGAATTCGGGGCGAGTCGTCGCCCCGAATTCGCTGAGTATGGAGAGGGGACCGGAGAGAGTTCTCCGGCCCTCAAAGGTCGATCAAGCCGATGCGCCCTCACCGTTCGAAGGCGTTCCGTGATGACGCTTCCCGGAGATGAAGCGGCTGATACCCACGATCGACACGTAGAACGCGGGCACGAAGGCGACGCAAAGCACCGTCCCCGTGATCATACCGCCCAGAACGCCCACACCGATCGCGTTCTGCGCACCCGAGCCCGGACCGTACGCCATCGCGAGCGGCAGAACGCCGAGACCGAAAGCGAGCGATGTCATCAGAATCGGGCGCAGACGCAGACGAACGGCTTCAAGCGCCGAGTGCACGACGTCCTCACCCTTGTCCACCATGTCCTTGGCGAATTCCACGATCAGAATCGCGTTCTTGGCCACCAGGCCGACCGTCGTCAGAAGTCCGACCTTGAAGTACACGTCGTTGTTCATGCCGAGGTAGTAGGTGAGGCCCAGAGCCCCGACCACACCGCACGGAATCACGAGAATGACCGCGATCGGCACGGACCAGCTTTCATAGAGCGCGGCCAAGCAAAGGAACACGATCAAAACCGAGATCGCATAGAGCGCGGTCTGCTGCGAACCCGATTGACGTTCCTGATAAGACACGCCGTTCCAGGCAATGCCGTAACCCGTCGGTAGGACTTCCGCGGCAATTTCCTCGACGGCATTCATGGCCTCGCCCGAGGCGACGCCCGGAGCAGGACTGCCCTGAATGTTCACGGCCGAAACGCCGTTGAAACGTTCGAGCATCGGACTGCCGTACTCCCAACTCATCGACGCGAAGGCCGCAAGCGGGACCATCTCACCCTTGGCATTGCGAACGTGCCAACGATAGAGGTCGGAGGGCTGCATGCGCGAGTCGGTCTGCCCCTGCACCCAGACCTGCTTGATGCGGCCTCGGTCCATGAAGTCGTTGACATAGCTTCCGGCCAAAGCGGTCGAAAGCGTATCGTTCACGGTTGCGATGTCGAGACTCAGTGCGGAGAGCTTCTCGTAATCGAGGGTGAGTCGCATCTGCGCCGTGTCGTCCATACCGTTGTGGCGAACCATGGTGAGACGCGGATCCTGATTGGCCTTGGCGAGGAAAGCGTTGCGCACTTCCATCAGCTTCGCGTGTCCCTGACCAGAAAGGTCCTGGATGTAGAAGTCGAAGCCGTCGGCCACACCGAGTTCGGGCACCGAAGGCAACGGGAAGAGGAACGCGCTGCCGTTCATGAACTGCGGGCTCATCATGAAGGCCCCCATGGCACGGCGCTGGATCATGGCTACGCCCTGCTCGGCATTCGGACGTTCGGACCAATCCTTGAGCTTCAAGAAACCCAAAGCCATGTTCTGCCCCGAACCCGCAAACGAGAAGCCGCGCACGGCAAAGAAGTTCTCAAGCGATGCCTCTTCGGTCTTGTGCAGATACGCTTCGATGTTCCTCAACTCGCGATCCGTACGCTCCATCGTGGCGCCCTGCGGGAGTTGCAGCTGCATGAGCATCACACCCTGGTCTTCGGCCGGCATGAAACCCGAGGGTACCTTGACAAAGCCGAGGACCACCAATGCGATGATGCCGGCGTATGCGACGAAGGTCACGATACGATTGCCGATCGTCGCAGCAATACAGTCGCGCACGAAGTGCGTGAAGGCGTCGAAACCGCGGTTAAACCAACCGAAGAAGCCGTTCTTGCCCATGTGTTCGTCATGATCGACGGGCTTCAAAATCTGCGCGCAAAGCGAGGGAGTGAGCGTCAGAGCCACGACAACCGAGAGCACCATGGCCGCAACGATCGTAATCGAGAACTGACGGTAAATCACACCCGTCGAGCCGCCGAAGAACGCCATCGGAACGAACACGGCCGAGAGCACCATGGCAATGCCGACCAGAGCGCCTTGGATCTGCCCCATCGACTTCACGGTCGCATCTCGTGCGGACGAACCGTCTTCGCGCATCACACGTTCGACGTTCTCCACGACCACGATAGCGTCGTCCACCAGAAGACCGATCGCGAGCACCATGGCGAACATGGTCAGCATGTTGATCGAGAAGCCTGCCGCTTCGAGAACCGCAAAGGTACCGAGCAGAACCACCGGGACGGCAATCGTCGGAATGAACGTCGCCCGAAGATTCTGCAGGAAGAGGAACATGACGCAAACCACAAGAATGATGGCTTCGACCAGAGTCTTCACCACCTCATGCAAAGCGGCGCGCACAAAAGGCGTCGTATCGAACGGCACCACGACGTCGATCCCCTGCGGGAAGTTGGGTCGAAGTTCTTCAATGCGCTGCAGAACGTTGGCCTGAGTCTGCAGGGCGTTAGCCCCCGATGCGAGCTTGATGGCGATACCCGTCGACTCCTGTCCATCGTACGTGGCGAAAGCCATGTACTGTTCGGAACCGATGCGCACGTCGGCCACGTCCGAAAGACGAACCTTGGCCCCCTCGGGCGTCACCTTCAGGAGAATATTGCGGAACTCTTCGGGCGTCTCGAGCAAGCTCGCTGCGGAAATCGTCGCGGTGAATTCCTGACGACCGTCCGTCGGTTGCTGCGCGATGCCGCCCACGCGAACCTGTTGGTTCTGCGCCTGAATGGCCGCGATGACGTCGGACGGATTCAGCTGGTACTTGACGAGCTTGTCCGGATCGAGCCACACGCGCATGGCGTAGGTGGCACCGAACACCTGAACCTCACCGACGCCTTCGACGCGGGAAATCGGCTCCTGAATGTCGGAGGCAAGGTAGTCGCCCAGGTCGGCCGCCTTCATCTTCCCGTCGGTACTCACGAAACCGAGCACCATAAGGAAGCTCGCAGACGTCTTTTGAATCGTCACGCCGAGCTGCTGCACGACTTGAGGTAGCGTGGAGAGAGCCGTCTGGATCTTGTTCTGAACCTGAACCTGCGCCATGTCGGGGTTCGTCCCCGCCTCGAAAGTCACCGTAATGGAAACGCGGCCCGCCGAGTCGGAGGTCGAGTTCATGTACATGTAGCCGTCAAGACCGACGAGGTTCTGTTCGATCACCTGCGTGACCGTACGTTCGATCGTCGTGGCGGAGGCACCCGGGTACGTCGCCGTAATCGACACCTGCGGAGGCGCGATCTGCGGATACTGACTCACCGGGAGCGTATTGATGGCAAGAAGCCCGGCCAACATCATCACCAGGGCGATCACCCAGGAGAATACAGGCCGGTCGATGAAGAAACGCGAAAACATCTCAGAGCGACTCCATCATTTACTCGAAGAGCGGCTTCGGAGCCGGCAGATCCGCCGGGTTGAATTCAACGGGCTTGACCGTCGCCCCGGGAGCAGTGCGCTGGAAGCCTTCGAAGATGACGCGTTCGCCGTCCTTCAGGCCCGAGTCGACCAGCCAGTTCGTGCCCTCCGTGCGGCTGACGACGATGTCGCGACGTTCGACTTTGTTGTCGGGCGTCACGACGTAGACGTAGGCCGTACCCTTCGTATCGCGCATCACGCACTGCATGTTGACGAGGATGCTTTCGGGACGAACGCCTTCGAGAAGACGCGCGCGAACGTACATGCCGGGCATGAGTTCGAATTTCGGATTCGGGAAGACCGCACGCAACTTGACGGCCCCGGTCGATTCTTCGACCTGAGCGTCCGTGAAGGTGAGCTTGCCTTCAAGCCCATACGCGGTCCCGTCGGCCAGAGCGAGCGTCACGCGGGCGTTGCCGTCCTTGTCGGCCTTGAGCGCCCCCTGCTCGATTTCACGACGAATGCGAAGCATGTCTTCGGCCGTCTGCGTCACGTCGACGTAGATGGGATCGAGCTGTTGCACGGTCGTAAGGATCTGCGCCTGGTAGGCAGTCATAAGGGCGCCTTCCGTCACTTCGGAGCGGGAAACCCGGCCCGAGATCGGCGACAGAACCTTCGTGTAACCGAGATCGATCTTCGCGGTGTTCACGGCGGCTCGGCCTGCTTCGACTGCCGCTTCGGCGGTCTTCAAAGCAGCCTGAGCGGCATCGTTCGACTGAACGGACACCGCCTTGATCTTGACAAGCTCGGCTGAACGCTTGGCGTCGGCACGTGCCTGACTCAGCGTGGCCTGAGCCTGCGCGAGCGTGGCCTGCGCGCTCTTCAGATTGGCTTCATAGGGAGCCGGATCAATCTGGTAAAGCGCTTCACCCGCCTTAACTTGGGCACCTTCTGTGAAGAGGCGCTTCTGGAGAATGCCGTTTACCTGAGGACGAACTTCGGCAACATGATAAGCGCTCGTGCGCCCCGTCAGGACCGTATCGATTGCATGATCGCTCGCCTTCAACGTAATCACTTTCACTTCGGCGGGAGGCCGTGCCTGCGATGCGGAGGTCGCCTGCTGAGCGGCATTGTCCTCCGTGCAGCCCGTCAGGGCGGCCGCACCGAGAGCGCAAGCAAGCGCTGCGGCCAAGATTTTCCGATTCTGCATTGTCAGTTTGCCTTCTTTTTCCGTTTATTCGAATTCAGTTCTCACGGGGTTTTCGTCGTCGATCTTGAACAGACGTTCAACCCTCTAAAAGTCCACCTTATATCACAGTCGCAATCCAATTGCTTTTATTGCGGCACCGCAATATCTCGAAGGCGCTTCGTCTGTGACAAAATGCGCGGGCGTGAATACACTTCTACTTAGATTCACCAGGCCCCTTCCCGGGAAACCCCTCTCCCGCCCGTTTCAGGGCGTTGAGGCCCGTCATGCTCGAAGCCATCCATTTTCAGTACTTTCTCGGCGCCCTCGTGTCGTTGCTTGTGATCACGAACCCGCCCTCCAAAATTCCGCTTTTCGTCAGTCTCACTCAGGGGATGAGCGAAGAGCGTTGTCGTCAGCAAGCCAACTGGGCCGGCATCTATGCCGCCGTCATCATGCTCGTGAGCCTCGTCGGCGGCAACGTGCTCCTCGCCTTTTTCGGCATCTCCTACGGCGCCATGCGAATTGCGGGCGGTCTCGTCGTGGCCGCCATCGGCTACCAAATGCTCTTCGGCGGAACCACTCCGAACAAAGCTCCGATCGTGCGCCGCGACAAGGACGACTATGCCTTTTTCCCGATGGCCATGCCGGGTATTGCCGGCCCGGGTACCATCGCCGTCGTGATCGGATTTTCCACGGAAATCGCCGAACTCGCCGATTACGTCGACATCGTGATCGCATTTGCCTGGACGGCGGCCGCCATCTGCTGCACTGCGCTCGTCAACTGGTCCGTCATGCGCTACTCCGACATCATCACGCGCCGTCTCGGTCCCTCGGGCACGCTCGTGCTCGGGAAGCTCATGGGGTTCCTGCTCATCTGCATCGGCGTGCAGTTCGTCGGTTCGGGCATTCGAACCTTCATGGCAGGAAGCTGACCGAACGCCTTTTGCTCCGAAAAAAAAGGCGCCCCTTCTGGGGCGCCTTTTTTTTTTGTCGAACGTTGCTTGAGCGTTACTCGACCGTCACGCTCTTGGCGAGGTTGCGGGGCTTGTCCACGTCGGTGCCGCGCGTCAACGCCGTGTGGTAGGCGAGAAGTTGCAACGGCACGACGTGCAGGACAGGCGAAAGCTTGCCGTAGTTTTCGGGCAGACGGATGACGTGCATGCCTTCCGCGTTGTCGATCTGGCTGTCGCCGTCCGCAAAGACGTAGAGTTCGCCCCCGCGGGCTCGGACTTCCTGCATGTTGGATTTCAGCTTCTCCAGGAGCCGGTCGTTCGGCGCCACCGTCACGACGGGCATTTCCTTGTCAACCAAAGCGAGTGGCCCGTGTTTGAGTTCTCCGGCGGGATAAGCCTCGGCATGAATGTAGCTGATTTCCTTGAGCTTCAGAGCCCCTTCGAGTGCGATCGGGTAGTGAAGGCCGCGACCGAGGAAGAGTGCGTGCTGCTTCGTGGCGAAGCGCTCCGCCCAGTCGATCACCTGCGGCTCGAGCGCGAGCACGGCGCCGAGCGCGGTAGGAACGTGACGCAGACGCTTCAGTTCGGCCTCTTCGTCGGAGGGCGCGAGGCGCCCGCGCAACTTCGCGAACGTAAGCGCGAGCAGGTAGAGCGCCACGAGCTGCGTCGTGAAGGCCTTCGTCGACGCAACGCCGATTTCCACCCCTGCGCGGGTGATGTACGCCAGGCGGCTTTCGTTCACCATGGCGGATGTCGCCACATTGCAGATCGTGAGCGTCTTCGTCATGCCGAGTTCGTCCCGGGCGTGGCGCAATGCGGAAAGCGTATCCGCGGTTTCGCCCGACTGCGACACCGTAACGACCAGGGTATCCGGATTCGGCACGCTGACGCGGTAGCGGTATTCGCTCGCGATTTCAACGTCGACGGGCAGGCCCGCCATCGCCTCAATCCAGTACTTGGCCGTAAGCGCCGCATAGTACGACGTGCCACACGCGAGGAACAAAATGCGCTTCGTGTCGCGCAACACCGTTTCGGCGTCCGCACCGAAGAGCTCCGGCGTCACCGCATTGACGCCCTCGAGCGTATCGGCAATGGCACGCGGCTGCTCGAAGATTTCCTTTTGCATGTAGTGGCGGTAGGGACCGAGATCGACCGCGCCCGAATACGCGTGAACGACCTTGACCTCGCGCTCGACGAGCACCCATGCCCCGTCCGCACGCGTAAAGATGCGGCAGGTCTGCGGTGTGATCTCCGCCACGTCGCCTTCGGCGAGGTAGACGAAGCGTTCCGTTTCACCCGCAATCGCCATGGCGTCCGAAGCGGCAAAGTTTTCGTTCTCGCCGAGACCGACGACGAGGGGCGAGCCCTGACGAGCCGCCACCACCGTCCCCGGGTCCCCGGCCGCGATGACAGCGATACCGTAGCTGCCGCGCAGTTCGGAAACCGTCTGTTCGACCGCCTCAAGAAGCGACCCGTGGTAGTGGCAGTGCACGAGGTGAGCAATTACCTCGGTATCCGTTTGGCTCGTGAACTCGTAACCCTTCGCAGCGAGCCGCGCGCGAAGTTCTTCGTAATTCTCGATGATCCCGTTGTGCACGACGCCGATCGTACCGTGGGAGAAATGGGGGTGAGCGTTCACCACTTCAGGCGCGCCGTGCGTCGCCCAACGCGTGTGTGAGATGCCGGTCGAGGCTTCGAGCCGCTGAGACTCGACCTGCGCCTTCAATTCCGCGACGCGCGCGACGGACCGGGCGCGGCGAAGCCCGCCCTCCGTCACCACGGCGACGCCGCAGGAGTCGTAGCCTCGGTATTCAAGGCGGCGCAACCCTTCGAGCAGTACGGGAACAATGTTTCGACGGCTTACGGCCGCAACGATGCCACACATATCCGGTTTCCTTTTGTCGTTGAATTCCGTTAGTTCTTCTTCGTCGGACGCACCCAGCCGTCGACGGTCACCTGTCGGGCGCGCGAGAGCGTCAGCTTGTTGTCGGGGGCACGGCGCACGAGGGTCGTGCCCGCGCCGATCGTGGCGCCCGCACCCACCGTCACGGGAGCGACGAGCTGCGTGTCGGAGCCGATGAACGCATCGTCACCGATCGTCGTGCGGAATTTGTTCACGCCGTCATAGTTGCAGGTGATGGTGCCCGCGCCGATATTGACGCGCGCGCCCACGTCGGCGTCCCCGACGTAGGAGAGATGATTGATCTTCGTTTGCGGCCCCACCGTCGACTTCTTGATTTCGACGAAGTTGCCGATGTGGTTTTCGCCGTGGAGTTCCGCACCCGGACGCAGACGCGCGTAGGGACCGATCCGAGAGGCTTCGCCTACTCTGGCACCTTCGATATGGCAGAAGGGAAGAATCTCGGTTTCGGCTTCGATGACGGAATCTTTTAAGACCGAATGCGCTCCGACGCGCACGCCATCCTTCAGTTCAACGCGACCTTCGAACACGCAACCGACGTCGATTTCAACGTCCCGACCGCAGACGAGCTCACCGCGGATGTCGATGCGACCGGGATCGATCAGCGTGACACCCGCCTCGAGAAGGCGGTCGGCCTGCGCGCGTTGCCAAACGCGTTCGAGTCGGGCGAGCTGTGCCTTGGAGTTCACCCCTTCGACCTCATAGGCATGCTCGGGATGCACCGTAGCAATGCGGGCGCCCGAACGGCTCGCCAGGCCGATGACATCAGTGAGATAGTATTCGCCCTGAGCATTGGTGTTCGTCAGCGCGCCGAGCCACTCGTCCAGGCGGGCGGTCGGCAACACCATGATCCCCGTATTCACTTCACGGATCATTTTTTCGTCCGCCGTCGCGTCCTTTTCTTCCACGATGGACGTCACTCGCCCGAATTCATCGCGCACGATGCGCCCGTACCCCTTGGGGTCGGCAGGCTCCACGGTCAGGAGCACCAGATCGTTCGCGTCGCACTCCTCCTGCATCGCTCGAACGGTCTTGGGCGAGAGTAAGGGCACGTCCCCAAGGCAGACGAGCGTATGCGGATCCTTACGATCAAGCGCCGGGCAAGCCTGCATCAGTGCGTGCCCGGTACCGAGTTGCGGCGACTGTAACACGAACGTCAGATCGTCGCGCCCCACGTATCGGCGCTTCACTTCGTCGGCGCAATGCCCAACTACCACGATTCGGGGCGCCCCCGAAAAGCCCGCCGTCGCTTCGAGTACGTGGTCGAGCATGGGTCGACCCGCGAGAGGCTGAAGGACCTTGGGGAGTCGGGAGCACATGCGCTTGCCCAGACCGGCGGCGAGAATGACGATATTCATGGAGGGGAATCCTTCTTTAGACCGACGGCTGAAATGACCGTCGCATCGGGCAAAATTCTAAAATGGCAACGGGCCGCCCCGTAAGGCGGCCCGCTCGCCATTCGTTTCGAATTTTAACGGATCGCCCGAAGCGAATCCCCTCGAAGTTACGCGGGCAACGCCGCGGGCAACGCGCCCGATTCGGGCGAGGCCGCGGTAGCTTCTTCGTGCTGGCGGCGGCGCCAGGCTTCGAGGTACTCGCGGTTGCCGGTGGTCGGCAGTAACGAGCCGATCACCATGCCGAGGCCCGACGCGATGAAGCCGCCGAGAACGCTCGGGAAGACTTCGCCGAGGCTCGTTGCCGTCAGGACGAACCACACGATACCGCCGACGACGATCGAGCAGTATGCGCCCTGTCGGGTCGTGCGCTTCCAGTAGAGCCCGCAGACCAACGGCCAGAAAGCGCCCACAACCGGGAACTGATAGGCCATGGCCACCATGTCGTACACGGCCGCGCCCTCGAAGTAGATCGAATAGAGCAGTACCATCACCGCAAAGCCCGCCACCGTGAGACGCATGGCCTTCAGGAGGTTCTTTTCGTTGAGCGCGACGTAGTGGCTGAGGATGTTCTCCACGAACGTGGTCGCGGGCGCCAACATCGTGGCCGATGCCGTCGACATCACCGCGGAGAGCACCGCACCGAAAAAGAGCACGCGAAGCCACATCGGCATGTAGTCCCGAACGAGCGTGGGAAGGAGCTGTTGCGGATCCTCTTCAAGCATGCGTTGCGCGGCTTCCGGCATCACCAAAACAGCCGCGACGACGATCAGCATCGGCACGAACGCAAAGAGGATGTAGACGGAACCACCGATGATCGGGCCCGCCACGGCCGTCTGAACGTTCTTCGCCGACATGACGCGCTGAAACACGTCCTGCTGCGGAATAGAGCCGATCATCATAGTCATGGCGGCCGAAATCCAGAAGAGCCATCCGTTGAGGCTCGGTTCGGGCAACGCATGGAAGAGATTGCGCTCCCGCGCGTAATCAAGCACGTTCCCCATGCCGCCTGCGAGGTCACTGGCGAAAAAGAGGATAGCCACCAGACCGGCCACGATGATGATCATCTGGATGAAGTCCGTCATCGCCACCGACCACATGCCGCCCACCATCGTGTAGAGCAACACGACCGAAGCACCTACGACCATACCCGCCGTCACGGTCACGTACCCTTCCGTGACGAGATTGATGACGAGGCCGAGCGCCGTGATCTGCGCGCCCACCCACCCAAGGTAGGAGAGCACGATGAAAATCGAGCAGAGCACTTCAATGCCGCGTCCGTAACGGTCGCGATAGTAATCGCCGATCGTGAGGATGTTGAGCTTGTAGAGCTTCTGGGCAAAAAACGCACCAACGAGAATGAGGGCCATACCCGAGCCGAACGGCTCTTCGACGACACCGGCGATGCCACTTTCAATGAAGCGTCCGGGCAAACCGAGAATTGTTTCCGACCCGAACCACGTGGCGAACGTCGCCGTAATCACCATCGGGAGCGGCAAACTGCGACCAGCCAGAGCGAAGTCGTTGGTGTTCTTGACACGCATGGAGGCGTACACGCCGATGCCGATCGTCACGAGCAGATAGAGAAGGATAAAACCAATCAGCGTCATCTCACGAATGTCCTTATAAAACGACGTTGAACGGAAAAACCGAGTTTATTTGCGCGCATTGTAGGGACAAATTCCCGGAGGACCGCTCCCGTCGCCCTGGTTTTTCCCTCTCACCCCCCTCAATCGGGCAATGTTTCATCCATATCAAAAAAGGTTAGGGTCACTTCCTCCGAACACAATAAATCCCTTTTGTTTATCATATACCTACAACGCGATCAGACCCAGTTCGCTATGTCATCCCCACATATGGAAAAAGGACGGTTACCCGTCCTTCTCCTTTGTGCCGAAGCACTTCCGACATTCGCCGGAACCAAATCGCATCAGTTCGGCGTTTCGTTTTGCTTGATGGCGCCGAGGAGCCAACCGCCGTTCCCCTCGACGGGCTTCACGAGCAACCACGTCTCGTCGACGGACTCGTCTTCGCCGTTGATGCGCAACGTGCCGACGAAGCGCACGCTTGCGAGATATTCGCTGTTTTCGCGCGCGATGCCGAGGAGCTCGTTCGAGAGTTCGACCACTTCCGTGCGATAGGTCTCGTGACCGCGTTCGCGCAACTGATGCGTGATGGCGATGAAGACGTCCTCGGTCGTGAAGTCGGAAATTTCCACGACGTTGCCCGTATCCCAGGCCTTCTGGAGAAGGATGTAGTTGTCGCGGGCGGTTTTGAGGAAGGCATCGCGATCAAAATCCGCGGGCGTCACGTCGACGGCCGCACCGGAAGACACTTCGGGGTGAGCTCCCCGCGTGAACTGATCCATGACGCTACCCGCGGCGGCACCCGAAGCCGTCGAGACACTCGATTCAGCTGGAGCGCGGCGCATCACCGTTTCGCTCGCACGCGCTTCGGTTGCGTGTCCGCCCGAAACGCTCGAAGCAGTCGGGGTACGGCGCGAGAGGAAAAAGCGAACGGCCAAGAAGGCGAGCACCGCAATCAGGAGTCCCGTGATAAAGCTCGCCATGCCGGCGCCGTTGATACCGAGCAAGCCGAGAAGAGCCGAGATGCCGAGTGCGGTAGCCAGCCCCGTGAGCACGCTGCGCATCATCGAAGGTTTCTGAACGGGAGCCTGAGACGCGGGCGTCGCGCGGTTCGGCGTCGCGTTCTGTCCTCGCATCTGCCCGGCGGGCGCCTGAGGCGCAGCGTTGGGCACGGCCTTCTGATTGAAGGTCGGAACGGAACGGCTACCCAGATTCGATCCGCCGCCGAAACGACGAGCAGCTTCGGCATCGAAAGACGTCGCGGCCAGCGCGACGCACACCACGAGGGCGGCAAGGAAGTTCTTCATGGAAAACCTCAGGAAGATGCGTGGAGAACGGTATTGAAATCCGAATCAGGACCGAACGCTTTTCTCGCCGATGTGAAGCGCACAGATCCCGAAAGTCAGATTGTGCCACCGGACGCCGGAGAATCCGGCCTCCGTCATCATTCGGGCAAACGGCTCCTGGGCCGGATGCATGCGAATCGATTCGGCCAAATATCGATACGACGGGGCATCTCCGGCAATTTTGGCACCGAGCCAAGGCATGAAGCGGAACGAGTAAAAGTCGTAAAAAGGCTTTAACCAGCCCGCGCACTTCGAGAATTCGAGCACGAGCAAGCGGCCGCCCGGCTTGAGGACACGGAACATTTCCTTCAACGCTCGGTCCTTGTGCGTCATGTTGCGGATCCCGAAGGAGACCGTCACTCGATCAAACGAATCGTCGGCAAACGGCAACTCCTCGGCGTCGGCTTCTACTACGGCAGACGGATAGCCCGCTGCATGAAGCCGCTTCGCACCGATGGCGAGCATTTCGTGATTAATGTCGGTAGCCGTCACGTTGCCTGGTCCGACGCGCTTGGCCATTTCGATCGCCAGGTCGGCCGTGCCGCTCGCGATATCGAGCACCTTCATGCCAGAAGAAAGACGGGCCTCGCGGATACAACGCGCCTTCCAGAGGCGGTGCGTTCCGAAGCTCAGCACGTCGTTCATGAGATCGTACTTGGGAGCCACGCTGTCGAAGACGTGGCGAACTTCGTTCACCTTGCTGTCCTCGTCAATCATTTTGTAGCCGAAGTCGATCTGATGCGGCTCCTTCGGCCGGCCGCCGGTCTGCTTTTCGTCCATTTTCTCAGTGATGCCCGCACGCGGAGCGGGGTTTGGGCATGAAGGGGATGTTAGCGGGATCGTCTGGGTCGCGCGAAGCTCCTGCACGCTTGAGTTCTTCAAGGTAGCGGTTCCAACGTTCGCTTTGCGTTTTGTCGAGCTCCTCGAAGTAATCCCAACTGTAAAGGCCGCTGTCGTGACCGTCGGTAAAGACGATCTTCAGGGCGTAGAGCCCCACGAGCTCAAGCCCGGCAATGCCGACGTCGCGTTTACCGACTTGCAGTTGCGCCTCGTCGGGCGTGTGCCCCTGCACTTCGGCCGAAGGCGACATGACGCGAAGAAATTCAAACGGAAAAACCGAGTGATGCCCGTCTTCATAGACAAGCTCAAGCGTTCGGCTTTTTTGATTCTGGAGAATATCGACGGGGACCCGCATGCGACCTCCCTGGTAACAAGAGGGCCCGCGTACGTATACTGCGGGCCCGACATGCGCGGCTTTTCTAGCCTGATAAGGGTGGTCCCCACGACAGGAATCGAACCTGTAACGCAGCCTTCGGAGGGCCGTATGATATCCATTTCACCACGTGGAGACGCGAGGGGGAATTATATCGAACGCAAAGCGTTTTGTGGCGCCCTTTACCCGTCGTGTGAACAGTGTTCGTCGACGGCGTCAGATGTCCGCGGGGTCTACCTCCAGCACCCAGCTGACCGCCGAGGTTTGCGGCAATTGCGCGCTCCACGTCTTCAGGAACCGGTTGAGCGACAAGCGGTCGTCGGCTTCGACGAGGAGCTGTGCACGTTCCCGATTCATAAGGCGCACCAACGTCATCGGTACCGGATCGTAGACCCGAACCGTCTCCGGAGCCGTCACAAACCCGAGTTTGGCCGCATCTCTGAGGAAAGCGAGCGCCTGAGCAAGCGTGCTCGACTCGGCCCTCAACAGCGCCTGATAAACAAAAGGCACGCACAGGTTGGCTTCGCGCTCCTCGAGGAGTTGATCGGCAAAACGCGGATAATTCTGACTGGCAAGGGCGGCAAAGAGCGGATCCCCGGGAAAACGCGTTTGAATGAGCACCCGCCCTCGGGCACCCGACCGACCCGCTCGTCCCGCCACCTGCATGAGAGTTGCAAACAGGTGTTCTCGCGCCCGCGTCATGGGGCTCAGAATTTGAGCATCGGCATTCAAAATCAGCACGAGTCCTACGTTCTGAAAGTCGTGCCCCTTGGCAATCATCTGCGTTCCGACGAGCAGATCGACCTCCCCGCGATGGACTTTGGCGAAGGCTTCTTCCGCTTCACCCTTTCGCGACACGCTGTCGCGGTCGATGCGCAGAATCCGTTTTCCCGGGAACGTCTTTCCGAGCTCCTCTTCAATGCGCTCCGTCCCCGTGCCACGCGGCAGAATATCCACGTTGCCGCATCCCGGGCATGCATCGGGCACGGGCCGACTCCAGCCGCAATGGTGACATACCAAACGGCGCTCAAGCTTGTGAAAGACCGTGAAGGCCGAGCAACGCGGACAGGAACTCACCCAGCCGCACGCGCCGCAACTCAAAACGGGCGCGTATCCCCGACGATTCATGAAAAGGATGACCTGTCGCCCTTCTGCGAGTACCGCATCGACGGCCTCGCGCGCGGCGGCCGAGAGGGCCGTACCACTACCGCGTTCGGGCGGGGCGATGAGTTCGATCGAGGGCAACTCGGCCTTCGAGGCGGCGCGGTGCTTGAGTTCGAGCAGTCGATAGTCGCCCTTTTTGACTTTCATCCAGGTTTCGAGCGACGGCGTGGCCGATCCTAGAATCACGGGACAGCGATTTTTCGACGCGCGCCAGACCGCCAGGTCCCGCGCCGAATAGCGTAGCCCGTCTCCCGCCTTGAAGGAGCCGTCATGCTCTTCGTCGACGATCACGAGCACGAGTTTCTTGAAGCTCGCCAGCATCGCCATGCGCGTTCCGACCAAAACGCGGGCCCGCCCTTCGTGAACGGCCAGCCAGGCCGAGGCGCGTTCCGAGTCGCTCTTTTCCGAGTTGAGCGCCACGACACGCTCCCCCGGGAAGCGTCCTCGAACGCGACCCTCGAGCTGAGGCGTGAGATTGATTTCCGGAACCAGGAGCAGTACCTGTCCGTCGGGCGTCTTGCCGAGCGCGTCTTCGATGAGATTGAGGTAAACCTCGGTCTTACCCGATCCCGTTACCCCAAAGAGCACGAAGGGCGCGAACCCTTCGGACTTTTCCACCGCTTCCACCGCACTGCGTTGCTCGGCGTTCAGTTCCAGCCGCACAACCGGTTTCATCTCAAGCGGTCGATCCGCTCGGGCCTTCTCCAACCACTTGGCATGTGTTCTCACGGGAGCACGGCGGAAAAAGAGCGGCAAAGCCGTAAGCGCCGCCTCACCCCAAGAATGCTGGTAGTAAAGGCCCGCAAATTTTGTGAGCGCAAGCCACTCAACGCGCAGGGGTTCGATGTCGTTCAGTACGGTCAGGATGCTTTTGAGGCGCGAGCCGGCGATCTCCGTCGACGTCTTGAGGCTCACGACGATACCCACCACGCGACGTTTGACCAACGTCACGAGCACGCGGTCGCCGACCGCCACGAACATGTCGGCAGGAACCTTGTAGTCCAATTCAGGCAACCCTGGCGCCGCCACGATCACGCCTGCAAATTGATCCCCCGCTTTCAACGTCGACACGACTCTTTCCTCCGTTCAAGAGGCCACTATAACAAGGAGAAACTTCTCCCTTGCGGGATCTCCGGATCGGGTTTCCCGACGAATCCCAGAGTCCGTGTGGATAACTTTGTGGATTTCTCGACGCACTGAGCCCTCCTCTTACGGAGGTTCTCTTCCGATACGTCTCGACCGTCCGCCCAAAAAGCCCTGACCTTATTGATTTTTATGGGTTTTATTAAAATCAAGAGGGCCTCCGAACCTTATTCGGAGACCCCCTCTCATGCTTTGTCCGAGAGGCGCTCCATGTGCACAACTCTCGGAACATCCTGGACTTTTTCAGTTCGTCGCCGCTTCGTGGTAACGACGACTGTAGGCGTGAACTTCGTCGACGAGAATCTGAACGTTCTCGATCGGGGTGAACTGATTGATGCCGTGCCCGAGGTTGAAGACGTGACCCGAACCGGTGCCGTACGCGTCGAGCACGCGACGCACTTCGCGGCGGATGCTTTCTTCGTCGCCGAAGAGAGCGAGCGGATCGAGGTTGCCCTGCAGGGCGACGCGATCGCCGATCAACGTGCGGGCTCGCGTCAAGTTCACCGTCCAATCGAGACCGACGGCATCGCACCCCGTCGCCGCGATGTCGGAGAGCCACTCGCCGCCACCCTTCGTAAAGACGATCGACGGAACGGCTTCGCCGTCGTTTACACGGATAAGCTGATCGAGCACCTGCTTCGTGTAACGCAACGAGAACGCCTGGAAGTCGCCGTCCGCAAGCATGCCGCCCCAGGTATCGAAAATCTGGACGGCCTGGGCGCCCGCCTTGATCTGAGCATTGAGGTACGACGCCACGGCTCGGGCGTTCACGTCGAGAATGCTGTGCAGCAGATCGGGACGGCGGTACATCATGGTCTTCACCGTACGGAAGTCGCGGCTGCCTCGACCTTCGATCATGTAGCAGGCCAGCGTGAAGGGCGAACCAGAGAAGCCGATGAGCGGCACACGATTGTCGAGCGCACGCCGAATGCTCGAAACGGCGTCCGTCACATACTTCAGTTCCACGTTGGGGTCCGGAACGTAGAGACGGGCCACATCTTCTTCCGTCTGCACGGGACGCGCGAAGACGGGGCCTTCGCCCGCCACGAACGAGAGCCCGAGCCCCATGGCGTCGGGTACCGTGAGAATGTCAGAGAAAAGAATGGCCGCGTCAATTCCGTAGCGATCGATCGGCTGCAACGTCACTTCCGTCGCATAGTCGGGATTCTGCGCAAGCCCCATGAAGCTGCCCGCCCGAGCGCGGGTTTCGCAATACTCCGGCAGGTAACGACCGGCCTGACGCATGAGCCAGAGCGGCGTGAACTCGGTAGGCTGGCGTTTCAGGGCCCGCAGGAACGTATCATTGATCGGTTTCATAGTTAGGTAGCTTCAACCCGTTGATGGAAAGAAAAAATGACGACACCCCGCAGACCAACCCCTTTCGACAACACACTGCCGTCCTGGTTGACCCTTGGGAAAAACGGCGCCTGTCTCGTCGCCGTCCATGCGCAACCCGGCGCCAAGAAAAGCGCAGTGAAAGGCGAGCACGGTGACCGACTCAAGATCGCGCTCAACGCGCCTCCCGTCGACGGTAAAGCCAATGCCGCCCTGTGCGGATTTCTGGCGGAATGACTCGGCATTTCGAAATCGTCCGTACGGCTAGCTGCGGGTGAAAAGAGCAGAGAAAAGCGGCTCGAAGTCGTCGGCGTTTCCGTCGACGCGCTTCTTGCCGCTCTCAAGACCGAGTGAGAAACTCAGCGGACCACGAGCACCGGACGATCGGCCTGATGCAGGACTTTCTGCGTCTCGCTACCCAAAAGGAGCGATCCGATCGACCCCAAACCGCGACTGGCCATAACGATGTAATCGACGTTGCGGCGGGCCGCGCACTCGAGAATACCCTTCCAGACAGCCGAACAATGCTCGGCAACCACTTCGCAGGGCACGCCCGCTTCCGTCGCTTTGTGATGCACCGCCGCAAGCCGTTCGCGAACGGCCTGATCCTCACCTTCGAAGCCGGTACTCGGAGGCGGGGCGATAACGGCGGTCACGGCGATCAGCTCGCCTCCGAACTGCTTCGTCAACCGAACAGCCGTATCCACGGCTTTGTCACTGAGATTAGAACCGTCCGTCGTTACGAGGACCTTAACAGCACTCATGACTCCCCTCCTTCTGCGGAATTCTTTCGACGCGCCGATCGTGCGGGACGTCGCGTTGTGACGGAGCCGACTGTCTGAGCGACCCCGACTGCGATGATCGAACGGAGACCGCACGGTGCGGCCTTCGGGCTCCTCAAGTGTAGCAGAGGCCCGCGCTCGCTCCCGACGGACTCGCACGCCACACGAACCCGAAAAAAAAAACGGGCTGTTCCGAGGAACATCCCGTTTTTCAGAAGCTTCAGCAGTACTCCGAAGATTACTGCTGCTGGCGAATCTTCTTGATGGCCTTGAGCTCTTCCATAAGGGCCGACATTTCGGCTTCGAGCTTGGCAATGGCCAGTTCGCCGGTCGCCGTCTGACGAGCCGCGCGGGCTTCTTCGAGCGCCTGTTGGGCCTTGGCTTCGTCGAGGTCCTTGCTACGGATGGCGGTATCGGCCAGAACCGTCACCAGGTCCGGCTGAACCTCCAGCACGCCGCCTGCCACGAACACCTGTTCGACCGTCTTATTCGGAAGGTGAATCCGAACAAAACCGGGTCGAATGAGCGTGATCAGAGGCAGATGCCCCGGCAGAATCCCAAGTTCGCCAGACTTCCCGGGCAGCGATACGAGTTCGGCGTCACCGGAGAAAATATTTTCTTCGGCACTAACGACGTCGACTTTGATAGTAGACATATGGGTTGCTCCGTGTGTCAGGCTGTGGAGGGACGGGCCTCAGGGCCCGTCCGCCTCACGATTACTTGAGGTTCTTCGCCTTTTCGAAGGCTTCGTCAATCGTGCCGACCATGTAGAAGGCCTGTTCGGGAAGCTCGTCGCATTCGCCGTTGACGATCATCTTGAAGCCGCGGATCGTTTCCTTGAGGGGAACATACTTGCCAGGCGAGCCCGTGAAGACTTCCGCAACGTGGAACGGCTGCGAGAGGAAGTTCTGGATCTTACGAGCACGCATAACCGTGAGCTTGTCCTCGGGGGCGAGTTCATCCATACCCAGAATCGCGATGATGTCGCGGAGCTCCTTGTAGCGCTGGAGCGTTTCCTGAACGCGACGGGCCGTCGTGTAGTGCTCTTCGCCGATGATGTTCGGGTCAACCTGACGGGACGTCGAGTCGAGCGGGTCAACGGCGGGGTAGATACCGAGAGCGGCGATGTCACGCGAAAGAACGACCGTGGCGTCAAGGTGACCGAAGGTCGTTGCAGGCGACGGGTCCGTCAAGTCGTCGGCAGGAACGTACACGGCCTGGATCGACGTGATCGAGCCCGTCTTCGTGGAAGCAATACGTTCCTGGAGCTTGCCCATTTCTTCGGCGAGGGTCGGCTGATAACCCACGGCCGAAGGCATACGACCGAGCAGAGCGGACACTTCCGTACCGGCCAGGGTGTAACGGTAGATGTTGTCGACGAAGAGAAGGATGTCACGGCCTTCGTCACGGAAGGCTTCAGCCATCGTCAGGCCGGTCAGGGCCACGCGAAGACGGTTACCCGGGGGTTCGTTCATCTGACCGAACACCATCGCGACCTTGTCAAGAACCTTCGAATCGCCCATTTCGTGGTAGAAGTCGTTCCCTTCACGGGTACGTTCACCCACGCCGGCAAACACGGAATAACCACCGTACTGCTTGGCGATGTTGTTGATGAGTTCCATCATGTTGACGGTCTTGCCCACGCCGGCACCGCCGAAGAGGCCGACCTTACCGCCCTTGGCGAACGGGCAGATCAGGTCGATAACCTTGATGCCGGTTTCGAGCAGATCGACGGACGGGGAGAGTTCGTCGAACTTCGGGGCTTCACGATGGATTTCGCGACGTTCTTCGGCGCCGATTTCACCGCAATCGTCGATCGGGCGGCCGAGCACGTCCATGATGCGGCCGAGGGTCTTGGGACCGACGGGCACGGAGATGCCGCTGCCGGTGCTCTTGACCTTCATGCCGCGCTGGAGGCCTTCCGAAGAGCCCATGGCAATGGTACGGACAATGCCGTCGCCAAGCTGCTGCTGCACTTCGAAGGTCAGGCCACTTTCGGCCAGGGTATTGCTTTCATCCTTTTCGAGGACGAGAGCTTCGTAAACCTTAGGCATCGCGTCGCGGGGGAACTCAATGTCCACCACAGCGCCGATAACCTGAACGATCTGTCCGATACTCATGGGTATTCCTCAGTTATCGATACTTATTCTGTTTAAGACACCGCGGCGGCACCACCGACGATTTCGGTGATTTCCTTCGTAATGCCAGCCTGGCGGGTCTTGTTGTAGACGAGCTGCAATTCGCCGATGAGCTTCTTCGCGTTGTCGGAAGCCGCCTTCATCGCGACCATACGGGCACTCTGTTCGGAGGCCATGTTTTCTGCAACCGCCTGATAAATCAAACCTTCGACATAGCGCTTCAGGAGCTCGTCGAGCACGGTCTGGGCGTCGGGCTCGTAGAGATAGTCCCACGAGTAGGCGCGCGCGGGTTCTTCAACACCAGCGAAGCTATTTTCCGTGAGCGGCAGAAGCTGCTCGATCACGGGTTCCTGCTTCATGGCGTTCACAAAGCGCGAATAGGCCAGATGCACGGAGTCGACCTTCCCTTCCATGAAAGCCTGGATCTGCACCGTGATGGCACCGATCAGACGATCAAGGTTGGGGTGGTCGCCGAGCTGAACCACTCGGCTGACGACCGGCACGTTGAGGCGCGTGAGGAAGCCGAGGCCCTTGCTACCAATCGCCGTGGCATCCACCTTGATGCCCGCAGCATCCCATTCCTTCACACGGTGAAGGACCTGACGCTGAATATTGGTATTGAGAGCACCGGCAAGCCCCTTGTCGGTCGTCACCATGATGAGGCCGACCTTTTTGGCACCTTCGTGCTTGACGAGGAACGGATGCTTGTAGTCGGCAGCGTTCGCACGGGCAAGATGCGAGCAAATTACTCGAATCTTGTCGCCGTACGGACGCGCGGCAAACATCCGGTCCTGCGCCTTGCGCATCTTCGAGGCCGCAACCATTTCCATCGCCTTGGTGATCTTGCGCGTGTTTTGCACGCTCTTGATCTTTCCGCGAATTTCCTTTGTACTGGGCATGGGTTTGGGTCCTCTAGGATCAATTTGCGCTTAGTAAGCGCCGCTCTTCTTGAACTCTTCGATGGCAGCCTTGAGCTGGGCTTCAACTTCCTTCGTGAGTTCCTTCTTGGCCTCGATCGTGTCGACGAGGTCGGCGTGATGCGTCTTCAGGTATTCGCGCATGCCGCGTTCAACGCGCAGAGCGTCGGCCACGGACACGTCGTCATAGGCACCCATGTTGACAGCATAAAGAACGAGCGCTTCTTCCCAAACCTGGAGCGGCTGGTACTGAGGCTGCTTCATGAGTTCGGTAACAACGCGACCGCGGTCGAGCTGCTTGCGGGTCACATCGTCGAGGTCCGAGGCGAACTGGGCGAAGGCCGCAAGTTCACGGTACTGGGCCAAGGCAAGACGAACGCCGCCGCCGAGCTTCTTGATGATCTTCGTCTGAGCGGCACCGCCAACGCGGGAAACCGAAATGCCAGGGTTGATGGCAGGACGAATACCAGCGTTGAAGAGGTCCGTTTCAAGGAAGATCTGACCGTCGGTAATCGAAATCACGTTGGTCGGAACGAACGCGGTAACGTCACCGGCCTGCGTTTCAATGATCGGCAGAGCGGTCATGGAGCCCGTACGGCCCTTGACGGCACCCTTCGTGAAGCGTTCGACGTAAGCCGGATTCACGCGGGCGGCACGTTCGAGCAGACGGCTGTGGAGGTAGAAGACGTCGCCCGGGTAGGCTTCACGTCCCGGCGGACGACGAAGCAGCAACGAGATCTGACGATAAGCCCAAGCCTGCTTGGTCAAGTCGTCGTAGACGATGAGGGAGTCTTCACCGCGGTCGCGGAAGTACTCGCCCATCGTGGCGCCGGCGTACGGAGCGATGTACTGCATAGCGGCCGATTCGGAAGCCGTGGCGGCGACGACGATCGTGTATTCCATGGCGCCGCTTTCTTCAAGCTTGCGCACGACATTGGCGATCGTGGAGGCCTTCTGACCGATGGCGACGTAAACGCAGATGAGGTCCTTGCCCTTCTGGTTGATAATCGTGTCGATCGCAACGGCGGTCTTACCCGTCTGGCGGTCGCCGATGATCAGTTCGCGCTGACCGCGGCCGATCGGAACCATCGAGTCAATCGACTTGAGACCGGTCTGAACCGGCTGGGAAACCGACTGACGGTCGATAACGCCCGGGGCGACCTTTTCAACGACGTCGAATTCCTTGGCCTCGATCGGGCCCTTGCCGTCAATCGGTTGGCCGAGGGCGTTCACCACACGACCGATCAGTTCGCGACCGACAGGAACCGAAAGAATGCGGCCGGTCGTCTTGACCGTGTCGCCTTCGGAAATGTGTTCGTAGTTACCGAGAATAACGGCACCCACGGAGTCGCGTTCGAGGTTGAGCGCGAGGCCGTAGGTGTTGTTGGGAAATTCCAACATTTCGCCCTGCATCACGTCGTGGAGACCGTGCACACGGCAAATACCGTCGGTCACCGAAACAACGGTGCCTTGGGTGCGAAGATCAGCGGAAACGCCGAGGCCTTCGATACGCTTCTTCAGCAGTTCGCTGATTTCACTGGGATTGAGTTGCATCTTACAGCTCCGAATTTTTTAAGCGGTGAGCGTCGTCTTCATCTGAGCGAGACGGGCACGGATCGACGCATCGAGAACCTGATCTCCAACGCGGACGCAGACGCCGCCGATGAGTTCAGGCTTGACGACAACGATCGGATGAAGTTTCACACCGGGAAACTTCTTTCCGAGCGAGTCGAGCAGATCCTGGACCTCGGTCTCGCTCAGCTCGAATGCCGTTTCGATAACGGCATCGGCCACACCTTCGGACAAGTTCTTCAGTTCACGAAACTGACGGGCGATCTCCGGCATAGCTTCCAGACGACCGTTTTCGACGACCACGCGCAGAAGGTGGGCGACTTCCTCGGGAAGCTTGCCCGTCACGTCCACGATCAGGTCGAAGAGTTGATCATCGGTCAGCTTGGGATCGCCAACCAGAACGGCCACCTGCGGATTTCGAACCGTCCCAACGAGAGCGTCGAGCGATTCGAGACAGCGAGCCATATCTTCAGCGCCGGCACTACGATCCTTGAGGGCCTGAATCAGGCCGTGGGCGTAGGGGCGCGCAATCGTCGAAAGTTCAGCCATAATCAGAGCTTCGCCTTCAATTGTTCAAGCAGCTGGGCATGAGCCGTCTTGTCGACTTCACGAGCCAGAATCTGCTCGGCACCAGCCACCGCAAGAACGGCAACTTCATTGCGAAGTTCTTCACGGGCGCGCTGCATGACCTGAGCGGCTTCCGCACGGGCGTTGGCAATGATGCGATCGGCCTCGATCTGAGCCTTGGCCGCAGCTTCGTCCACGATCGCCTGAGCACGCTTTTCACCGTCAGCAACAACCGAAGAGGCACGGCCGCGAGCTTCCGCTTCAATGGCCTTGCCCTGTTCCGTCGCCACGGCCAAAGCCTTTTCGCCCTTGTTGGCGGCGGCAAGACCATCGGCAATCTTCTTTTGCCGCTCTTCGATCGCGTTGATCAACGGCGGCCAGATGTACTTCATGGTGACCCAAGCACCAAGGAAGAACACAACCATCTGTACAAACAGAGAGGCATTAATGTTCATTATCGAACCCCGTTATGTCAACCACGCCGTCCGCAATTCGCGACGGCGCAGCCGACATCGTCATTAAAAGAAAAGACGTTTACTTCTCGGCTACCGATTAGCCGACGAACGGGTTGGCAAAAGCGAACATCATGGCGATACCGACGCCGATAAGGAAGGCCGCGTCGATAAGGCCGGCAAGGAGGAACATCTTCGTCTGAAGGGGTTCCATGAGTTCGGGCTGACGAGCGCAGGATTCGAGGTACTTCGAACCCATGATGGCGATGCCGAGGCAAGCGCCGATGGCGCCGAGGCCCACAATAAGACCGCAGGCAAGAGCAACGAGAGCGACGTTGGTCATTTTTAAAACTCCTTAACCGGAAAAAAAGGGAGTAGTGAAGCAGAGAAAAACAAGAAATTGTCTGTTAGTGGCTGCTGTGAGCCTGACCGATGTAGACAAGCGTCAGCATCATGAAAATGAATGCCTGCAACAGAACAATCAGCAAATGGAAAAGCCACCAAACCAAACCGGCGGCGACTTGCCCAAGCCCAGCGCTAACAGCCCCAACAGGGCCGAGCTCAAGAGCAAAACCACCCAACAGGGCGATCAGGAAGAAGACCAACTCGCCGGCATACATGTTGCCGAAGAGTCGCATCCCCAACGACACGAATTTGGCAGCGTACTCGATGACGTTCAACAGGAAGTTGAAGGCCCAAAGAGCGGGATGCTTGCCAAACGGAGCCGTAAACAGTTCAACCACAAACCCAGTGGCGCCCTTGACCTTGATACCGTAGTAAAAAAGCAACAGGAGAACACCGAAGGAAATGCCGAGCGTACCGTTCAGGTCGGCCGTGGGCAGCGGGCGGAGATAGTGGATACCGAGGAACTGGGCCATCCACGGGAAGAGATCGACGGGGATCAAGTCGATGGTATTCATCAACGTGACCCAACAGAAAACCGTGAGAGCGAGAGGGGCGATGAACGTGCGATCTCCGTGAACGATCGTCTTGGCCTGGTTGTTGACGAATTCAACCAGCATCTCGACGGCGCACTGCATCTTGCCGGGAACGCCGGACGTGACGCGCTTCGTACCCGCACGCAGGAGGAAGAACATACACACCATCATCAGAATGGAGAAGAAGAGGGTGTCGTAGTTCAGGATGGAAAAGTCAACGATGACACCCTGCTTCATGGAAGACAGGTGCGTCATATGGTGTTGAATATACTCAGTAGCGGTAGGGCCTTCCATGGGTACCGATCCTTAGTTTTTCTTGAACAGCACGATGAAGTAACTATTCGCCACCGCTACGATCGTGAAGATCACCGCGGGCCAATTCAGTTGTTCGTAATACTTCACGGCGAGCCCGAGCAGAGCGACGACGAAGAAGATCTTGACGAACTCCCCCACCAGCACGGCCGTTGCCCGAGGTTTTACCGACTTTACGCGACGCGGTAAGACAAGCCAGAGAACCAGCAATGACGAAGGCACCACGTAAGCCAAACCGGCGATCAGCGCGGACAGAGCGGCATCGCCTCCTCCAACAGTCGCGCAAACAACTGTTACAAGTGCGACAAGTGCGTACTGCGCAAGAGAGACGCGCATCATATCAGAAATGGCGAACATACTTACGCAACGGCGGAGGTTTTTGAACTTGGGGGATTGTAAAAACGGAAGTACTTTTTCACAACTAGCCGAAAGTCGATCGTCTCTACCACTTTAGAGGGAGAGACGATTTTTACTAAGTATCTGTTTATCTTAACATGGTAACGACGTCATTCGGCAGAACCAAACGTCATTTTTGAATTTTCCGTACGATTCCCTCGAGCTGATCGAGATTCGAAAATTCAATCACGATCCGGCCTTTGCCCTTCTTGTTGGCCGTCAGACGCACCACGGCACCGAGCGTGTCGGCCAGTGACTCCTCGAGCCGCTCGTTATCCCGTGTTTTGATCACCACCCGTTCCTGCGCGGGCGGATTGAGCATGCGCTTGACGAGTTCCTCGGTTTGACGCACCGAAAGACCCTTTTGCGCAACCCACTTGGCCGAGGTAACCTGATCGGTCGGGCACAGGGGGAGAAGCGCCCGGGCGTGCCCCATTTCAAGCTCCCCGCGCATCACCATGGCTTTCACTTCGTCGGCGAGCGACAGAAGGCGCAGGAGGTTGGTGGTCGCGGAGCGCGAACGGCCGATCGCCTTAGCGGCGTCTTCGTGGGTGAAGGAAAACTCTTCGACGAGGCGCTGGATGCCCTGAGCCTCTTCGATGGGATTCAGGTTTTCGCGCTGGATGTTTTCAATGAGCGCGATGGCGAGCGCGTGTTCGTCGTCCACGGAGCGGATGATGACCGGGACCCGTTCGAGCCCCGCAAGCCGGGCCGCACGGGAGCGGCGTTCGCCCGCAATGATTTCATAGCGAGCTCCGCCGACGGGGCGCACGAGAATCGGGCTTAACACGCCCTCTTCCCGGATGGAGTCGGCCAACTCCGCAAGCGACGCGTCGTCCATGCGGGTTCGGGGTTGATACTTCCCCGGAACAAGACTCGAAAGTTCGACCTCTTCGATGCGATTCGCATCTTCTGTGCGAATGAGATCGTCGCCGAGCGTGTCCCCGAGAAGGGCGTCAAGCCCGCGCCCGAGGCCCTTCGACTTTTTTTTGATCACTGCGGCCATGCATTTCTCCCCGGCTCGGTTATCGACCCGTCTTGGGTTCCATGCGTTCGAGCAACTCGTCGGCAAACGCCGTGTAGGCTTTCGCCCCCTTGCTCGAACGATCGTAGATCACGCCGGGCTGACCGTAACTCGGCGCCTCGGCCAGACGCACGTTGCGGGGAATGATCGTGTTGAAGACCTTGTCCCCGAAATGCTTCTTAAGCTGCTCGCTCACCTGCTGCTGCAGCGTGATGCGCGGGTCGAACATGACCCGAAGAATCGAAATGATGCGCAACCCCGCGTTCTTGTCGGAATGCACGCGACGCACCGAGCCTACCAGGTCCGTCAGCCCCTCGAGCGCAAAATACTCGCACTGCATGGGAATGATGACTCCGTCGGCGGCGCACAGCGCGTTGAGCGTCAGCATTGAAAGGCTCGGCGGGCAATCGACGAGCACGTAATCGTACTGATCCAGAACAGGCGCCAGGGCGTTTTTCAGCCGGACGTCGCGCTCTTTGAGGCCGACGAGTTCTACTTCGGCCCCCGAGAGCTCCCGGTTGGCGGGCAAAACGTCAAAACCCGTTTCGGCCCGACGCACCACTTCACTGAAATGCTTCGTACCCAAAAGCAATTCGTAGACCGACCCGTCAACTTCCCGCTTGTCGATACCGCACCCCATGGTACCGTTGCCTTGCGGATCGAGGTCGATCAGCAAGACACGACGTCCTCTCAGCGCCAGGGCCGCGGCGAGGTTGACGGCTGTGGTGGTCTTGCCCACGCCGCCCTTCTGGTTGGCAATACAAAAAACCTGAGCCATAGTTTCCGAGAGCAAAAGAGCGGCCCCGTCTCAGCGACGGAGCCACGGATGGGATGCAACAAAGTGCTTGAGACGCAATGCGTAGATTGTACCGAAGAGCACTGTCCGATCAGTTCACCGGAGCGTTAAGCGCCAGCCAAAGTTCGGAGAATCCCTGCCAGAAGATCGACACGCCGAGGCAGATCAGAATGAAAGCAAAAATACGCGCGAGCGCGTCCGCACCGGCCGCCCCCACCGCGCGACTCACGCGGTCGCTGTAGCGGTAGCAGAGCCAGATGACGACGACGGTTGCCATCGTGGCCAAAATTGTCCCCGCGATGTTCGCAAAGTTGTACGGAAGACTCGTACCGAGCGCCACCGAAACAGCGATGCCGCCCGGTCCCGTCGTCAAAGGAAGCGTGAAGGGATAGAACGCCATCGACTTGAGGCGCGTGCGTGAAAGCGGTAGCGGAGACGGCGTGCTCTCGTCGTGCGAGGGCGCGTTCAGAGCGTTCCAACCCGCGGCGAAAAGCACGCACCCGCCCGCACAGCGCAGTACGCCCACGGAGATGCCGAAAAAGCCGAGGATCATGTGTCCGCAGAAGAGGCACACCACCAAAATCACCGCTGAATAAATCGAAATGCGGTTCGCGACGTAAGCTCGGTCCGAATCCGTCAGGTTGCCCGTGAGCGTGCAGAAAAACATCGCGCCGCTGAACGGGTTGATGACGGGTACCAGTGTCGTAAAGGTGTAAATGAAGGCGCTGAGAAAGGCTGAGCTCAACATGGGAAACTCCAGAAGTCCGGAGAGCCTGAACTAACGATTCCGATACTACTCGATCTCATGCATGAGGACGACGTGCCGTTCGGCATCCAGGCCGAGAATCCGCAGACGGACTACTTCGTCGACGCTCACGCAAGGGCCGAGCGCGTCGATTTCCTCCTGCGGATAGACGCCCTTCATGGCGAGCCACCGGCCGCCCGGAGCGAGCAACCCGCGCGTGAGATCGGTGAAGTCGGCGAGCGTGGCAAACGCACGCGACGTGACGACGTCGAAGGTCGCCTTGCCGCGCAGGGCTTCGACGCGCGTGTGCCGCGCCCGCAGGTTCGGGAGACCGAGTTCGATCGCCGCCTGATTGATGAAGGCCGTCTTCTTGCCGACCGCATCCACCGCCAGAACCTTCAGCTCGGGGCAAAGAAGCGCCACGGGCACGGCGGGCAGTCCCCCACCGCTCCCCACGTCAAGCACCGTACGGGCGTCGGGACAGAGCCGCTTCAACTCGGGCACCAGAGCGGCGGAATCGAGCAGGTGGTGCGTGAGCACGTCCGACGCGTTTGAGATGGCCGTCAGGTTATAGGTCTTGTTCCACCGTACGAGCAACGCAGCATAGCGAAGAAACTTATCCGCCACGCTCTCGTCGACCTCAAGACCAAGGTGCTTCAAACCGGCTTTCAGACCGGCCGAATTGATCTCAATCATGCTTGGGTTTCCTTCATGGTGCCCTTGTCGCGCACGTAGTACACGCGGCGCTTCAAGTGGATGAGGAGCAGAGTGACCGCCGCAGGCGTAACCCCCGAGATGCGGGACGCCTGCCCGAGCGTTTCGGGGCGCGCCGCCTTCAACTTCTGACGGACTTCAAACGACAAACCCGAAACGGCGTCGTAGTCAAGGTCCGCGGGAATGGCGAGCGTTTCATTAGCCGTCTGCTTGGCGATTTCATCGCGTTGCCGTTCGATGTAGCCCGAGTACTTGACGTCGATTTCCGCCTGCTCCGTTTCTTCCTTGGTGTAACCCGAGAGGTCAAGCGCAAGTTCGCCGTTAGCCTTCGTGAGCGTCCCGAGTTCGCGCATCGACACGTCGGGGCGCGCCAGCAGATTGCGCAACGTGTATTCGCGCTCCATGGAAGTCCCGAGCACGCGCTCGGCTTCGCCAGGCGCGAACATCTTCGGGTTCACCCAGGTGCTCTTGAGTGTTTCGGAAAGGCGCGCGACGGCCTCCTGCTTGCGGCAGAAGTAGTCCCAGCGCACGTCGTCGACCAACCCCAGACGACGACCAGTTTCCGTCAGACGCGCATCGGCGTTGTCTTCGCGCAGGCTCAAACGATATTCGGCGCGACTCGTGAACATGCGATAGGGTTCCGTAACACCCTTCGTCGTCAGGTCGTCGACCATGACGCCGAGGTAGGCCTCGTCGCGACGCGGCGTCCAGGCGGTTTCGCCCGTCACGTAAAGCGCCGCATTAACGCCCGCCAGGAGGCCCTGAGCGGCGGCTTCTTCGTAACCCGTCGTCCCGTTGATCTGACCGGCGAAGAAAAGCCCCGGGATGAGCTTTGTTTCGAAGCTGCGCTTCAGTTCGCGCGGATCGTAGAAATCGTATTCGATGGCGTAGCCCGGACGTAGCAGATGAGCGTGCTCCAGACCGGGGAGCATGCGCACCATGCGAATCTGAACGTCAAAAGGCAAACTCGTCGAGACGCCGTTCGGGTAAAACTCGTTCACGGTCAGCCCTTCGGGCTCGAGAAACACCTGGTGGCTATCCTTGTTGGCAAAGCGCTTCACCTTGTCTTCGATCGAAGGACAGTACCGGGGACCGATCCCCTGAATGACACCCGTGTACATGGGCGATCGATCCAGGTTTTCCAGAATGAGTTCGTGCATTTCCCGGCACGTGTGCGTCACCCAGCAGGGCATCTGCCGCGGGTGCTCCGCACGGGGCTCCACGAGTGAGAAACTCGGCACGGGATCGAGGTCACCCCATTGCTCTTCGGTCTTCGAAAAGTCAATCGTTCGGCCGTCGATGCGTGGGGGTGTACCCGTCTTGAGACGAGCCTGCGGAAGACCGAGCTCTTTGAGACGTTCGGCCAGACGAATGCTCGCGGGATCGCCCACGCGACCGGCCGGGTAGTGTTCGAGACCGATGTGAACGAGACCGTTGAGGAAGGTTCCCGCCGTAAGAACAACAGCGGGTGCGAGGAACCGCACGCCCGTCTGCGTCACGACCCCGGCAACGCGGCCGTTTTCGACGACGAGGTCATCCACCGCCTGCTGGAAAAGCCACAGGTTCTTCTGCGACTCGACGCGCTCGCGCATCGCCCGACGATAGATCTGACGGTCGATCTGCGCGCGTGTTGCGCGCACGGCGGGTCCCTTGGAACTGTTGAGAATGCGGAACTGGATGCCCGACTCGTCCGTCACCTGTCCCATCGCTCCGCCGAGTGCGTCCACTTCTTTGACAAGGTGGCCCTTGCCAATGCCGCCGATCGACGGATTGCAGGAGAGCTGCCCGATCGTATCGAGATTGTGCGTAACGAGCAACGTGCGGCGTCCCATGCGTGCCGCAGCCAAAGCGGCTTCGGCCCCGGCATGGCCGCTGCCGACCACGATGACGTCAAAAATTTCAGGAAAAATCATAAGAATTTGTTCGTAAGTTCGGTCCACGAAAGGGCGCTCGCCCGCAGGCTTGTGGTCCGAAAAGCAAGACCGAAAGCATACGTCATTTGCCGATGCAGAACTTGCTGAAAATCATCCCGAGCAGATCGTCGGGCGTCGTTTCCCCAAGGATGCTCCCGAGCGCCTGACCGGCCAAACGAAGCTCCTCGGCAAAGAGGTCCATCATCCCGCCGTCCTGAGCTACCCGAAGCGCGCACTCGACGTGTTCGAGCGCGGCGCGCAACGCTTCGAGATGGCGCTCCCGCGCCATAAAAAGACCATCCGTCGTCGACGCAACGCCTGCGGCGCAGAGCAATGCTTCGCGCAACGCTTCGAGACCGTCGCGGGTCTTGGCGGAAATCAGCACGGCCCCTTCGGGCACGACTTTGCGACCCGCATCCGCCTTGTTTGCGACCGTAATGAGTGGCGTGCGCGGACGCACGTGCCGCATAACCAATTCGAGCACTTCGGGTTCGTCGACGATGCCGCCCGAGGCATCGACGAGGTGTAGCACGACATCGGCACGCGACGCCGCCTCAAGCGTGCGCTCAATCCCCTTCGATTCGACGATGTCGTCGGTACGACGCAAACCCGCCGTATCGACGATACGGATGGGAACGCCACGCACCGTCACCCAGTGCTCGATCCGGTCGCGGGTCGTGCCGGCCACGTCCGTCACGATCGCCACCTCTTCGCCCGCCAAGGCATTTAGGAGACTCGACTTGCCGACGTTGGGACTGCCCACAAGGGTGACGGAGATCCCGTCGCGAAGCACTCGCCCCTGCACGGCATTGTCGAGAACGCCCTTCAGGGCGTCGGCGACCGATCGGGTGCGCTCGAGAATGCGCCCTTCGGCTAAAAAGTCCGTTTCCTCTTCGGGAAAATCGAGTGCGGCCTCCACGAAGGCGCGCAACTCGTCGACCTGCAAGCCCACGTCGCGCACGCGATCCGAAAAGTCGCCCGAGAGACTGCGAACGGCCGCATGCGCGGCCGATTCGCTCACGGCGTCAATCAGGTCGCTCACGGCCTCGGCCTGCGCCAAGTCCATGCGGCCGTTGAGGAAGGCACGCTTGGTGAATTCGCCCGGTTCTGCCAGACGGAAATGCAAATGCCGGCACTTCTCCAAAACCGTGCGGACAATCATGCGAAGAAGCACCGGACCACCGTGCGCCTGAATTTCGAGAACGCTTTCCCCCGTGTAGCTCGAGGGCCCCGGGAAGTGAAGCACGATCGCCTCATCAAGGAGTTCCCCCGAGGCGTCGAGAACCGGGTAGAGATGCGCGTGCCGGGGCGTGAACGAACGCCCGGGAAAGAGCGCATCCAGGACGTCCGCATCGAAGTCTTTCGGGAAAGAAAGACGAACGATACCGACGCCGCCGCGTCCCGCGGCGGTAGCGACGGCAACGATCGGATCCTTGTCGCTTGCTGACATTCTGAAACTTCCTCCTCGGATGAGGCCGACAGTGCGGCTCCACCTCATGTTAACGTGAGAGGCCTTCAACACCCACTGTTTCTTTCCAGCAATGTCGATTCGACCCCGAAAGCCCGATGAGGGCGGTTTTTTCGGCCCGGCCCTGACGGGCGCTTGTCTCGCCGTAGTGCTTTCTGTCCCGACCGCGGCCTTCACGGCGTCTTTTTTCGGCGACACCTACGAGGTGCGCGCCACTGTGTACGGCCTTCTTTTGCTTTGGGTCGTCACGGGCTCGATCCTAATTTTCGCGCGTACGTACAAGAAGGAGCGAAAACTCCCGACCCCGGGACGCATCTTTCTGTGGTTTGCCTCCGTGTGGCTCTGGCCCCTGCTTCTCATCTTCGGCAAGCGTCGGGACTAACACCCTTTACCGAAGCAGAAAAGAAAAAAACCGAGTCGACCGCGCGGGCGGCGTCTCGGTTTTTTTCGTCGAACGGAAGGGACCGTCAAGCTTACTTCATGCGAGCGGCACGCTCGGCGGCGATGGTCTTATTGATCCACCACTGCTGCAGTATCGAGAGCACGTTGTTCGTGAGCCAGTAGAGCACCAAACCGGCCGCAAACACGAAGAACATGACCGAGAACACGACCGGCATGATGTACATGATGCGGGCCTGCGTCGGATCCGTGGGCTTCGGGTTGAGGAAGATCTGCAGGAACATTGTGGCAGCCATCAGAGTCGGCAGAACGAACCAGGGATCGGGCATGGCCAAGTCCTGAACCCAGAGCATCCAGTCGGCGCCGCGCAACTCGACCGAGCCCTGAAGCACCCAGTAGAGCGCGAGGAAGACAGGGATCTGAAGCATGATCGGGAGGCAGCCGCCGACGGGGTTGATTTTCTCCGTACGGTAAAGCTCCATCATCGCCTGGTTGAGACGCTGCTTATCGTCCTTGTACTTGTCCTGCAGGGCCTTCATGCGGGGCGTGATTTCCTTCATGCGGGCCATCGAGCGGTAGCCGGCAGCCGAAATTGGGTAGAGAACCGCCTTCACGATACAGGTAAGGAGCACGATCGCCCAGCCCCAGTTCCCGACAATGCCGTAGAGGAACGAGAGAAGCCAGTAGATGGGCTTGGCAAGGAACGTGAGCCAGCCGTAGTCGACCACGAGTTCAAGACCCGGGGCGAGCTTTTCGAGGCGTTCCTGAGCCTGAGGACCGCTGTAGAGCATGGCCGTGTCGGAGGCAGTGGCGCCCGGGGCGATTTCCTTCATCGGAATGAGGGTACCGATGGCGAAGAGATCCTTGCCGACTTCGCGGGCGTAGTTTTCGCGCGATTCGCCCTGCGTCGGGATCCAAGCACTCACGAAGTGGTGCTGGATCATGGCAATCCAACCGTTGTCGGTCTTCGCTTCGAACGACGCGCTCTTGTCAGCCACGTCCGCAAAGGCGAGCTTCTGGAAGTTTTCTTCGTCCGTATAGACGGCCGGACCGGTGAAGGTCGAGTACATCGAGCTTTCGCCTTCGGGCTTGCCGCCGTCGCGGGTGATCTGATAGTAAACCGACGGCATCACCGGTGTCGAACCCATATTCTGAACGTCCGTCTTCACCGCGATGCCGTAGTTGCCGCGCGTGAACGTAAAGGTCTTCGTGACCTTTACGCCACCCTTTTCGGCTTCAAACACAACGTCGAGCGTGTCCTTGTCGCCGAGGTCCGTGTCCTTGCTCACGAGCTTGAACGCGTCCTGATGATTCGGGTAGGCGCCGCCCACGAGTCCAGTCTGAGCGAGGTACGTGCGGTTGGGCGTCGTTTCGAAGAGCACGACGTTGCCGAGATTTTCGGCGGGCTTACGGCCGAGAACGAGGCCAGCAAGCCCCACTTCCGTCCAGTCGGCCTGACGGGGAATCTGCGTCATTTCGGTGCGCACGATGCGCGCACCGACGAGGTCAAACGTCACCTGCAGACGATCGGTCTTCACCACGACGGGGTCGGACACCTTTTCAGCCTGCGCTTCCGTCACGACCGACGAAGTGTTCGGAGCAGCAACGGGCACGCTCGAAGCCGCATCCGTCGTTTGCGTCGCGGCTTCTTCCGTGTGGAAGAAGGAATGACCGCCCTTGTAGACCTGATAGTTGTCCCAAAGGAGGAAAAGCGAAGTAAAGAGGATCACCCACAAGAGGGCGCGCTGAAATTCTTTTCCCATAGGAGAGGCTCTGCTTTACTTGGTTTGTGAGGTGAAAAGACCGGGACGATCCCGCTTTTCGTCGTCCGATTCGCATGCGCCACACCAGCAACGCCAGCGAAATTTTTCCGGCACGGGGTCGTAACCCCGTCCGCCCAACGGATGACACCGCAGAAGACGCATCACCGTCAGATAAAGCCCTTTGAGAAAGCCGTGCTTTTCAAAGGACTCGATGGAATAGGCCGAGCAGGTCGGCAAATACCTACACTCCCTCCCGACCCAGGGTGAGAGACACAGTTGATAGAGTCTGATGACTCGTACCGCAAGCCCCGACAAACTCAACATGTCGAAGCGCCCTTCGTCCGTTCGGCAAGGCGCGAAACGAGTCGTCGGAGAAGTGTGTTGGCATCGGCGCGCAACGTCCGTTTGAGCGCGCGCACCGCCTCACGATCACCCGCCTCGACGAGCGGCGTTTTGAGGCGAAGCGAAACGTCCAAACCTTCGGTTTCGTTCATGCGGGCGAGAATCTCCCCCGCCTCATGACGAGCCGACTCCCGCAAAACGCGCTTCACAAGCGCGCGATCCACGGAACGCGGTGAATTCCGCTTGCCGACCGTGATGCCGAATCGCAACGAACCCGGCCGGTCCGGCTGCTTCATGACCGTGGCCGAGAAGAACCGGGATGACACACGGATGACGTTTTCGCCTCGCGCATGCACAAGTACCCCGTAGTCTGCCGTCCGTATCAGACGAAGACTCCGGGGAAACGAATTGGCTTTTGCCACAGTGCGCTGAGGCACGGCGATCCTGCCGTGGAGGGAGCGTCGGCGTTCGCTTAGAGGGCGAGAACGTGACGGCCCTTGGCGCGACGACGGGCGAGAACGCGACGGCCGCCCTTGGTGCGGCTGCGAACCAGGAAGCCGTGCGTACGGGCACGCTTGACCTTGGAAGGCTGATAGGTACGTTTGGTAGCCATGATGAATCCTTAGTTGAGGAATGCACTTGCCGGGGAGTGCTCCCCGAACAAAGAGACGACAAATGCCGGACTGGTTCTTCTGATGGTGCTCCCACTCAGCAAAGGGCGAACTGATCCGGAATGAAATACTTCGTGCGGCCCCGGCGACGCCCGGAAGCGTTGATCGCACCGGAGGCGGCTTACCGGTCGAACCGATAGCCGAGAACCACGAAAAGTCCGATATTACACATCATTCAGAGCAACGCTGTCAAACGAATTCCGGAAAAAATGTGCTCCCGACCGACTCGGCACGTTGCGGCGGCCCCCTCTCCGAGCCTCCGACCCGCGGACCCGAACGGTCGCTCGCACTAGAATGCACGTATTTGAGACATCGTCAAGCGACTTGTTCCCCGCCGGCGCACGCCAAGGAATCTGTGGATAAGTCATAATGAATGGTTCGCTGCCGAGACCTCAGTTGGGCCTCGGTCGTTTTACGGTCACGGGCGCTCGCGCGCCTCTTACTGAAACTGAAAGCACCTATGAACGAATTCTGGACAGCGTGCCTTGCCGAGCTACAAAAGTTCGTGAAACACACGCCGAGCATCTACTCCACCTGGTTCGCCGTGCTCACACCCGTTGCCTGGGATCCCGAGAGCTCGTCGCTCACGCTCGAGGCCCCCGCCGTCAAGGTTCCGACGATCCGCGCCCAGTTTCTGAAAACGATCGAGTCGATGGCGACGATTGCCAATCAGAATCGCCCCGTGACGATCACGCTTGTTCCCGCGCAGTACCAGCCCGTTCGCGCTCCGGAGCCCGCCGCTCCGGTCGCCTCGGCGGTCGATCAGCAGCGCCGCGAAGAAACGGGCCTTCTGCCCGGACTAACGTTCGAAAATTACGTGAACGGCAATGCCAATCAGCTGGCGGTCGCCGCCGCCGAACACGTCGCGGCCACGGCCGGCAGTCAGTACAACCCGCTCTATATTTACGGTGGCGTGGGCCTCGGAAAGACCCACCTCATGCAGGCGATCGGTCATCGGTACCTCGATCTGCACCCGCGGGCTCGCGTTCGCTGCGTTTCCGCCCAGGAATTCATCAACGAGTACACGACGGCCGTTCGCGAATCGAGCACCAAAGGGCATACTAGCCTTCAGCGCTTCGACGAGCGCTACAGCAACCTCGACCTATTGCTCATTGACGACGTGCAGTCGCTCTCGGGCGCCAAAGGCTCTCAGGGACAGTTTTTCCGAGCTTTCGAGGCGCTCGTGCCACACAACAAGCAGCTCGTGATCACGTCGGATACCTATACGCGCGGCCTGAAGGACATTGAACCGCGCCTCATTTCGCGTCTCTCCCAAGGGCTTTCGGTTGCGATCGAGCCGCCCGAATTCGAGATGCGCACGGCAATTCTTCTCAACAAGGCGAAAGCCATGGGAGTCGATCTACCCGACGAAGTGGCGGCCTTCATCGCCAAGCGCCTGAAGTCGAACGTGCGTGAACTTGAAGGCGCCCTCCAGCAGGTGGTCGCCTACCAGCAGTTCCAGCCCGCCGCACATCGCGAAATCACGATCGACGTGGCCAAGCGCGTGCTTCGAGACCAGTTCACCGTGGTCAACAACCTCATCACGATCGAGAACATCCAGAAGACAGTTGCCGACTACTACAAGATCAAGGTGGCCGACATGCACTCCAAACGCCGTCCGGCCAACATTGCGCATCCGCGCCAAATCGCCATGTACCTCACGAAGGAACTCACTCAACACAGCCTGCCCGAGATCGGTGAAAACTTCGGGGGCCGGGACCATACGACGGTGATGCACGCCGTCCGCAAGATTTCGCAGGAACGTCTGAGCAACGCCGAACTCAACCACGAGCTTCACGTTCTCGAGCAGATGATCCGCGGGTAATTTTTCAGACTCTGAACCATCATGAAGAACATCATTTGCAACTGCGAAGACCTTCTCAAGCCGATCAAAACCGTCAGCGGGATCGTCGAACGAAACACCAACGTCCCCGTTCTCGGCAACATCCTCATCGAACAGAAGGGGCGTGAAGTCGTTTTCGTCACCACCGACCAAGACATTCAGATCCGCACGCACGCCGACGTGGGTGTTGAGAGCGAATCGAACTCCTACACCGTGAACGCCCAGAAGATTTCGGACATTCTCGGCACGATGGCCAGCAATCAGTCCGTGGAAATCGATTTCGAGGAGCCGATGTTGCGCGTCTCGACCGCAAACGGCGTCTTCCAGCTCCAGACGTTGCCCGCCGCGGACTTTCCGACGATTCCCGAAGAGCAGTGGCAGGTTCACTTCACGGTGAGCTCGAAGACGTTGCGCCACATCCTCACGATGACCGCCTTTGCCATGGCCGGCAAAGACGTGCGCTACTACCTGAACGGCGTCCTGCTCATCGTCGATCCGCAGGCAGTACGGTGCGTTGCGACCGACACGCACCGTCTGGCCTACTGCGAAGCACAGTTGAACGACGAGACGGCCGAGCTCGGTGCCGACAGTCACCTTGAGATGATCCTTCCCCGCAAGACCGTGCGCGAACTGTTGCGCATTCTTCCCGAGGACGATTCGCCGGTCGCCGTGAAGGGAGCCGATTTGCAGGTGCTCTTCTCATTCGGCGACGTCGAATTCATGTCGAAGCTGATCGAAGGGAAGTTCCCGGACTACGAACGCGTGTTGCCCACACCCGACACCAACCCCTGCCAGGTGAACATCAACCGCGAATCGCTCGCCACGGCTCTGCGCCGCGTGCACATCATGATGACGGAGAAGTTCCACGGCGTACGCTGGATGTTGAGCCGCGGCCTCTTGCAGATTCAGGGTAACAACAACGAACAAGAAGAAGCCACGCAGGACATCCCGATCGACTGGAAGTGGGACAACCTCGACCTCGGCTTCAACATTCTCTACCTCCTCGACGTGCTTTCCGTGTTGAAGACGACCGACGTCTGTTTCCACTTCGCACCCACGTCGAAGAGCGTGCTTCTGACGATGCCCGACACGATGAGCTTCCGCTACGTCGTGATGCCGATGCGCATCTAACCCACCCCCCTTTCGCGTTTCCTCCCCCTCGAAGCGGAGGGAATGCGGTTCGGGTCCGATGACCGAAGCGTCTCGGACCACACCGCTTTTAAAAGCGGTTCGAGGAGACATTGATGACTGAAACGGAACAGCAGCCCGCCGAAATCAAGGACGAGCCGATGGACACGCGTTCGGGCGACCAGAGCTACAACGAATCGAGCATTCAGATTCTCGAAGGCCTCGAAGCCGTACGCAAGCGTCCCGGCATGTACATCGGCGACACCGCCGACGGTTCTGGGTTGCACCACCTGGTCTACGAAGTCGTCGACAATTCAATCGACGAAGCCTTGGCCGGCTACGCCACGAAGATCGAGGTCACGATCCACACCGACAACTCGATCTCCGTAGTCGACGACGGTCGCGGCATTCCCTCGGCAATCAAGTGGGACGACAAGCACGAACCCAAGCGAAGCGCCGCGGAAATCGCACTGACCGAACTGCACGCTGGCGGCAAGTTCGACAACAACGGCTACAAGATTTCCGGCGGTCTTCACGGCGTCGGCGTCTCGTGCGTGAACGCTCTCTCGACGTGGTTGCGCCTCGTCGTGCGTCGCGACGGCGAAGCGCGCCTCATCGAGTTCGAACGCGGCAAGGTCAAAAACCGCATTGTTGAACGCGCTCGCGATCCGAATACGGGACTCGAAGTTGAAATTTCACCTATGAAGCTGCTCGGCTCGACGAGCCGTCGTGGCACCGAAGTGCATTTTCTACCCGATCTGCAGATTTTCGAGCAAGTGACGCAATTCAATTACGACACGTTGCTCTCGCGTCTGCGCGAGCTCTCGTTTCTCAATTCGGGCGTGGCGATCGACATCAAGGACCTGCGTACGGCCCACGAGTCGCATCTTCAAACCGACAAAGGGCTCGTCGCGTACGTTGAATTCAAAAACAAGAGCCGTACGGTTCTGCACCCGAAGATCTTCCACGCACGCGAAACAGTGGATGTCAACGGCGTTCCGATCGAAGTCGAAATCGCCATGCAGTGGCAGGACGGCTACAACGAAGTGCTGTCCGCCTACACGAACAACATCCCGCAACGCGACGGTGGCACGCACGTCACCGGCCTGCGCGCCGCGATGACGCGCGTGCTGAAGAACTACATCGCCCAGAACGAACTCGCCAAGAAAGCAAAGGTTGACCCGGAAGGCGACGACATGCGCGAAGGTCTCACGTGCGTACTTTCGGTCAAGGTTCCGCAACCGAAATTCAGCTCGCAGACCAAAGACAAGCTCGTTTCGAGCGAAGTTCGACCCGCTGTTGAAGATGTGGTCTCCCGCGAACTTGAGCTCTTCCTCGAGCAGAATCCGAACGACGCCAAGATGATCTGCGAGAAGATCGTCGCCGCCGCGCGCGCCCGAGAGGCCGCCCGCAAAGCGCGCGACATGACCCGCAAGACCTTCTCGGGCGGGGGACTGCCAGGCAAACTCGCCGACTGCCGCGAAAAGAATCCGGCTCTCTCCGAGCTCTTCCTGGTGGAAGGGGACTCGGCCGGCGGCTCGGCCAAGAAGGGGCGCAATTCGCAGTATCAGGCGATCCTACCCTTACGAGGCAAGGTGCTCAACGTGGAAAAGGCTGCACAGGACAAGCTCCTCGATTCCGAGCAGATCCGCATGTTGACGCTCGCGCTCGGCACCAACATCGGCAAGAACTTCGACATCTCCAAGCTCCGCTACCACCGCATCATCATCATGACCGACGCGGACGTTGACGGCGCGCACATCCGCACACTGCTTCTGACGCTCTTTTACCGTCAGATGCCCGAGCTGATCGAGAACGGCTACGTCTACATCGCGCAGCCGCCCCTCTACAAGGTGCAGAAGAACGCACGCGACAAGACGGGCGTCTTCCTCAAGGACGAGGAAGAAATGAGCAACTACTTGAAGCGCCTCGCTCTGCAGGATGCGGCCCTTTACCGTACGGGCGACGATGTCAAGCAGGGAGCAGCCGTACGTGGTACCGCGCTCGAAGCTCTGGTGGACGAATACCTCCAGGCGAGCGACGTCATTGCCCGTCTCGGCGGTGCCATCGATCGCGGCGTGCTGCTTGCCATTGCCGCCGGCGCGGACATCAACCTGGAGAACAGCTTCACCGCCGAGGAAAGCGCGCGTTGCCTCACCGCTCAGTTGCGTGATCCGAACGTGAAGATCGAGCCCTTCTACGACGAAGAAAACGAGAAGCACCAACTGAAGATTCATCGTCTGCGCCACGGCAACATCAAGACGACTACGGTCTTCCCGGAATTCACGCTCTCGGCCGACTACAAAAAGCTTGCCGAAAGCGCCCACATGCTCCAAGGCGTCATCGGCGACGGTGCGGTCGTCGAACGCGGCGAAGCGCGCACCCCAGTGAAAAACTTCGCCGAGGCCGTCAACTGGCTCATTCGCCAGGCGGAAAAGGGCATCATCCGTCAGCGCTACAAAGGGCTCGGTGAAATGAACCCCGAACAGCTGCGCGACACGACGATGGATCCCAAAGTTCGACGCATGTTGCGCGTGCGCATCGAAGACGCCGCCAACGCGGATGCGGTTTTCTCCATGTTGATGGGAGACATCGTTGAGCCCCGCCGCGAATTCATCGAAACCAACGCGCTCTTTGCGAGCAACATCGACGCCTGACAATCCAAGTACAGGCGGCCCGCTTCGGCGGGCCGCCTGTTCCTCTCTTCTCCCCCTTTTGACTCCCGCACCATGAAGAAAATCAGCGACTCCGATCTCGTCGTCGCCATCTCGTCCCGAGCGCTCTTCAACCTGGAGAACGAGCATCGGCTCTTCGAAGAGGGGGGATACGCGGCATTTCGCGACCATCAAATCAAAAACAAAGACGTTCCGCTCGAGCCAGGCGTCGCCTTCCCGTTCGTCAAGCGACTGCTTGCGCTCAACAATCTCTTCCCGAAGCAAACGCCGTTTCGGGTCGTCGCCCTCTCGCGCAACTCGCCCGAAACCGCCTGTCGCTTCTTCCACTCCTGCCGGCACTACGATCTGCCGATTCATGCTGGAGCCTTCACGTCGGGACAGTCCACGTTCCCCTACCTGCGGGCCTTCAAAATTTCTCTATTTCTCTCGGCCAATCCCGATAGCGTGAAACTAGCCGTGCGTGCCGGCTACCCGGGCGGTCTCGTGTTGCCCGCACGCGTACCCGAAGAGGACAACGACCCCACGCTTCGCATCGCCTTCGACTTCGACGGCGTGATTGCGGACGACGAATCCGAACGACGGTACCAGTCCGAAGGGCTCTCGGGCTTTCACCAATTGGAGCATGAAAAAGCCCAGACGCCCCACGGTCCGGGACCGTTGCGCGGACTTTTCGAAAAGCTTTCCAACTTTCAGCGCCTCGATTACGAGCTGCACGGTCAAAACGATCCGTACTACAAGCCCGCCATCCGCATCTCCATCGTGACTTCGCGCGGCGCCTCCTGCGAAGAGCGCCTCATCACGACGCTCAAAAGTTTCGGCATGAGCGCGGCGGAGCTCTTTTTGCTCGACGGCCTCGACAAGACCCCCATTCTCGAAGCCATTCGCCCGCATCTCTTTTTCGACGATCAACTTCGAAATCTTGAGCAGGCTCGGTCCGTCATCCCGAGCGTGCTCATTCCCTTCGGCGTGCACAACGACAACGCCTGAGAGCTCCCATGGACGCATCCCGCGAACTTTTTCAGCCCGTGCGCATCGGAGGACACCTTCTGCGCAACCGTTTGGTCATTGCTCCGGTGGCTACGGGGTTCGACGCTCAGGAAGAGAGCGAAGCGCTGTGCGACTTTTATGAAAAGCGTACGGCGGACCGCGGTGCGGGAACCGTGATCGTCGACGGCATTTCGCCGCACTTCACGGGGAAACGCACAAGCGCCGATCACCTGCTCACACACGCGCACGCCGCGGCCCTGCGCGTGCTTACCGATCGACTGCACGCTGCCGATACGAAAGCCGTACTGCAACTGAGGCACTTCGGTGCGACGGCCGACCATCCGTTGGCCCTTTCGGCATCTAAATTCTATAACCCGCAAACGCTCCGAACCGCGCACCGCACCCCCGCCCTGCTCCTCGGCTCCATCGTGAAGAGCTACGGCCGAACGGCTTATCGGGCGGTACACGAGAGCGGATTCGACGGCGTGGAAATTTTCGGCGGGCAGCTGAGTCTTCCGAATCTTTTTTTCTCGCCTCAAACCAACCGACGTCACGATGCGTGGGGCGGCTCTCACCGTAGCCGACTGGCCCTGGAAATCATTGAGTGCGTGCGTAGCTACCTCGGGCCCACGCCTGTTCTGAGCTATCGCATTCCCCTCATGGATCTGACACCGGAGGGGACGCCCTGGCACGAACTTGTCACGCTCCTACATGCGTTGGTCGGAGCCGGAGTCAATCATCTTGCCTTCGACTTCGGTGTGGGCGCCGCTTCCGTCCCCATCGACAGCCCCATGACACCCGCCAATACCTGGACGCCCTTCATGGAGCGCATTGCGGACGAAATGAAGATCTCCGTGTCGTTCGGGAAAAATCTCGGTACGCACGAGGACATTGCCGCGCTGTTGTCGAAGCACCCTAACGCACTCGTCGAACTCGTCGAGCCGCTTGTCGCAGATCCAGACTGGAGCCGCAAGATCGCCAATCAATCGCCCGAAGACATCATGCACTGTGTGCGCTGTCCTTCGGGTTGTCGAACGCGCGGCAATGACGGGCCGGGGACTGGCCCGATATTTTGCCCGGTGAACCCGATCGACTTCTCGCCGCGCAAGTCGGGCCAAAGCTCCCCGAAGGACAGCCGTCCCGTTTTGGTAGTGGGATCGGGGCCTGCCGGTCTCATGTGTGCGTGGGCCGCGGCCCGACGTGGCTTTCGGGTTACGCTCTGCGAGGCTCGACCGATGTTAGGCGGAGGGCTGATCGTTGCAAGCTCCATCGACGGGCTAGAAAGCCTCGGACGATTGGCGCGACTCTACGAAACACGCGTACGCAATGCGGGCGTCGACGTTCGCCTCTCGACGGCAGTCGATGCCGCCTGGATTCGAGAAAACGCCCCCGAACATCGCGTGATCGTGGCCACAGGTATGCGCGCGGCCGTTCCCGATTTGCCCGGACTCGACAGCCCGAACGTGCTTACTTACGAAGATCTGCTTGTCGAGCGGCAACCCGTCGGTCGACGCGTGGCTGTAGTCGGAGACACACCTTTGGGACGTTTGATCGCCCAGTACCTCATCACCCCATCGGACGAGCGCGAACGTACGCCCGAAGAGTGGCTCTGCGCCTGGGGGATCGGTGACCCGAGTCGGTACCGCGGCGGCATGCTCGGCTTCATTCCTCACCTGCCAGAACCTTTCCGCACGGTCTATCTGCTCGGCGAACGCTCGATCGGCGAACAACGTTCGCTCGAACCCGAACGTTTCAGCCGTACAACGCTGCAATGGCTCAAAATGAATGGCATCCAAACCGTTGCCGACATCAACATCGAAGCCATCGACCCTCTGCAGATTCGAGCCACGTACGGCAAAAAGCATGTTTCGCCCGATTTTTTCCGCGTGGACCACATCATCCTTGCTGCAGGATTCGAACCCCGTCGGGAACTATGCGAAGAGCTCGCCCGGGAAGGCATCCCCTACGACGAAGCCGGAAGCATCGCCTCGCCCCGCGAGGCACTGAACCTGGCCTGGGCCTTCCAACAGGGATTGGAACTCGCTTTCGCGCTCTGAGAAAGTCGTTTCGACTGTTCGAAATTCCACGTTGAACCCTCGAAACATAACCAATTGTTATTAAAGGAAAATCTATACTTTCCTAAGTAAGAAACCCACAAGCTACCAACAGGTTTTCCACATTTTTATGCACCTCCTCCGGGAATGTTTTGAAAAGATGCGTTCACCTTAGGTCGGCCGCGAGTCGATGTTGCTGCCACAAAGAGATGTTTCAAGAGCTCCTCCTTCCTCTCCAGGAAACGTTTGTTTCCTTCGATGCGCTTCAAACAACTCTTCCACTTATTCTTTCTTACTTTTCTTCTTAATTTTTTAAATAGTAGTTAGTAGAATGTAGGGAAGCCGATTTTTGTGGACAACTAACCTCTTCCTCGGAAAACCAAGGGTTTCCATGAGGGATAACCCTGTGGAAAACCCGTTGAACAGCCTGTGGAGAGAAAAGGACAAGATGTGGAGAAAACAAAGGCATTTTTCAGCCGGCGCATCCTTATCCACAAAATCGCAAACATCATAAAAAGTTGCTCAACATAGTTGCCCACAGAAAGAGCAACAAAAATGTTGTTTTTCTCATGAATCAAGCGCCGACTATTCTTCCCTGGTTTTCTCCGCGCCTCTCTCCTTCGCTCACGGCCGTGTTGCAGGGACTTGGTCATGCCATGCGCGTTCCGCGCGGCGAGTTCGTGTACCGTTCTCCCGAACTTTTCGGTCGTCTCATGTACGTTCGTCGCGGCCTCGTCGTCAAGGCGCTCCTCGAACCTAATCACGACGACCCGGTCCTCATGACGCTCTCGGGGACCGGAGGGCTTTGCGGTTCGTACGAGAACCTTTACGTGCGAGACCACATGTCACGGGCGCATTGGTGCGTGACGACGAGTGAACTGTTGGTTGTCAATGCGGAGCTCCTCCTGAGAATCTGCGACCAACACGCGGAGTGGCAAGTCGAGCTTTCCAATTACTCTTCGGCGAGCGCGCTGAGCGATCGCCTGGGTTTGATCGTCAACCACGTGCTGAACCCCCGGGAGCGACTCGGCGTCTTTTGGATCCTCTGCGCGCAACAGTTCGACAAAGAATTCGTCGCAAAACTGGCGACTCCGGGCATTGAATGGGTCGTGAGCCCGGTCGTGCCGCCCCGTCGCGTGGCCGCCTACATCACCAATATGGAGAGCACACGCGTCGGGGAAATACTCCGGGAGTGGCGTGACGGGCATACACTCAGGTATCGTTCCCGCAAGATCTACGTGCGTCGTTCGGTCTTTTTCGAGTACTGGAAGGCGTTGTTGCCGCACGTCATGCCCGCCGCGCGTTGAGCGGACGCGCATCAGCCGGAGGAAATCGATTCTCAGGCGGATCGCTCCGGGAAGCGCTTCGCAAAATTCGGGTAACGTATCCGCTTCAGGTCGAAGTTTCCTCCGGACGCGTGTACGGAGGGGTTTGTTCAATTTACGGAAACGGGCTCGGCGCTGCTCGTACGCTCGTCACTCGTTTTCGCCCGTCTGTCGACGGGATTCCTCAAGGAATGTTTTTCATGAAGAGGAACCTTCTTCTTCTCGGGAGCGTTGCGGCGATCGCCGCACCTCTTCTCGGCGGGTGCGTTTTGTTTCCGGCCGCCATGGTCGGCGGTGCCGTGACGACGGCCACCATCATGACGGACCGCCGTACGGCGGGCACCATCGTCAGCGACGAAGTGGTCGAGAAGCGCGTCTCCTACGAAATCAATCAAACGCTCGGCGACAATCGCGGCCATATCACGGTGACGAGTTACGAGGGGCGCGTGTTGCTGACGGGCGAAGTTCCCACGATGGACGATCGTCGCCGTGCGCAGCAGATTGCGAGTCTCAGCCAGGACGTCGTCTCAGTCGTCAACGAACTCGCCGTCATGGACAATTCGTCCGTGACCACCCGCCTCTCCGACTCGATGCTCGCCACGAAGGTGCGCACCGCCATCATCGGCACGAAGCAGATCTCGCTCAATCAAATGAAGGTGGCGGTCGATCGCGGTATCGTCTACCTGATGGGCGTCGTCTCGCCCGACGAAGCGAAAACGGCCGCGCGGGTCGCGGCCGAGGTGTCCGGCGTGCAGAAGGTGGTGACTTGCTTTACGGTCGTCACGCCCGAAGAGATCGCGCGTCGCCTGAAGGACCTTCAGACGACCGATCCGTACGCGAAAAAGACCGAATAAGGCGCGAGGATCGCAAGCAACTCGAAAAAAAACGGTCCGTCGGAAACGACGGACCGTTCGTGCAGGGCCTTCCGGGAGCTATGGGGTCCTTGGAGCTCCGTAAACGACTGCGGTCGCATCCCCCTGCGCATTCAAGGGGGAGACACTGTCAGGTACATCAGAAGCGCCTGAGCGAGTGCTCCGAGCATGAAGAGCACCGAAAACTTGATTTCGAGCTTCACGCAACTGAACATGACGCCATTCAGAGCTTCATGTTTGAGCGTGCGTAGTTTTTCCGGCAACCGAATGCAGTCAACGAAGCTCAGCATCACGAGGAAGTACGGCCAGTACGACATGTCGATCACCACCATGAGAGCGACGAGCAGGTAGGGAGCGACGATGAGCACCTCGAAGACCTTGACGAAGACCTCTTCGGGGAGCACGACGGCGAGGGTCTTCCGACCGATGCTACGGTCGTGTTCGTGATCTCGGTAGTTGTTGACCGCAAGAACTGAAGCCGCGATCGAGCCGAGCGCGATGCCGAGAAGGGCCATGTTGAGACTCCAGGTGTGTGTCTGGAGGTAGTAGGTCCCGAAAACCGCCGTAATGCCGAAGAAAAGAAGCACTGTCATCTCGCCGAAAGGCGTGTAGGCGATGGGTTTCGGACCGCCCATATAGCAGTAGGCCGCAATGAGGGAGGCCGCCCCCACCAGAGCGAAGGGCCACCCGCCGAACGCGATGAGCACGCCCGTATTGAGAAGAGCCAGAACGCCCGTGACCGCGATTGCTCGTCGGGCGGTGCTACGGGAAATCCATCCCCGGGTTGTCGCGCGCGGCAACCCCTTGCGGTTGCCCACTTCGGCTTTGCGCTCCGTGTAGCCGAGGTCGTTTTCCATGTTCGTGACGATTTGCATCAGTACGGCAATGGATAGCGTGAAAAAAGCCACGACGGGATCGAAGACGTGATGCTCGCTGTAGGCGAGCGCAAGCGTGGCGAGTACGGGTGCGACCGCCACCCCCCAGGTTTTGGGACGGACAAAGGCCAACCAGGCCCGCAGGAGCCCCGGGTAGTCGTCGGGGAGACGATGGTCGTCCGGCATCAGAGCACAACCTTGATCACGGGGTTCGACGTGCAGGCGCGGTACATGTCGTCGAGCTGTTGGCGGGACTGGGCGTTGACGGTAATCGTCACGGACATGTACTTGCGGGTGCGCGAGTACTCGATCTCAATCGTCGATTCGTCGAAGTCGTCGAAATGTTCACGGGCGATGTCGGTAACGAGCGTAGGGAAGTATTCCGTGGTAAGGCCCACGAGCTTCATCGGAAAGAGCTGGGGAAAGGTGAGGATTTCATCGGTCGTGGTCTGGGGCGTCGTATCGGTCATGTGCGTATCCGCAAAGTCTGTCGCACCGAATGTGCGGGATGTGAGGGGCCGTATTGTATTACCTGGCGTCGGCTCGTTTCAGAGCGAGTCTCAGCTCGTCGGCGATGCGCGTCAGCACGCCGCCCCGGCCGACGGATGTTTTCGCAACGAGCGGGACCGTGCCGAGGGGCCGCCCCCGAAGCGTGACGATCAGCTCGCCGAGCTCGGCTCCCTCGTCCACGGGCGCCGTGATCGGGTCGGGACGACGTATTTCGGTACGAATAGGGGATTCGCTCGCGTCGCCCGCGACGGGAAGTTCTCCGCGCGGAACGCTCACGAAGAGCTTCCGGGCGGCCGCCACTTCGACTTCAGGCTCGTCACCCTTGTAGATGCGAATGCGGCCTACGATATCTCCTTTTTGTACGACCCTCAGGGTCTCGTACTCGCGGTAGCCGTTCACCACAGCACCGAGCGCGCGGCGCGCGGCTTCGATGCCAGAGGGGGCGCTGCCCCAGCCGACAAGTCGTCGCATCGATCCGTCGCTTCGGGGGTTGGCAAAAAGAAGGAGCGAACCGACCGTGTCGTTCGTCAACGGAGCGGTCCACGCGAGAAGGAGCGCCTGATCGAGGAGATACAGCCGCCGGCGCGTTCGGTCCTGAAGACCTTCCGAGGTGACGACGGGTTGAAGGAGTGGCTCCCGGGCGGCGTCGGGTCGGGTTTTGAGGACGGCGTCCATCAGAAGGCCCGCTTCTTCGAGCGTGCCAGCAAAGGGTTGCACAAGCCCCGCGGTCATCAGCCACTCGGTGCGTGCGCTTTGCCACGCATCTTCGGTCAGGCCGATTCGCTCGCGCACCGTTGCGAGTGCGATCCCTTTTCGGGAGGGCTCGGCGTCGCGGTACGCGGTGAGGAGGTTTTCAAGCGTTTCGTTCGTCTTCTTCGATGTCGTTTGGGCTTTCCGGGCGCTCGGGGGTGCTTCCGGCGCGGCTTGCGGCAGGGGGGCCTTCAAGTCCGTTCCGCGCGCTTCGGCCGCGGCGAGTACGGTGCCGACGTCGGCCAGCGACTCGAGAAGCGCTTTGATCTCGTTCGACTCGCGGCTTTCGACGAGTTCCCGACGACTGTCGCGGTCGTACGCGGCCTCACCCGCCGAAACGACGACGCCGTGAATCATCAAAAAGCAAACAAGCAGAAGGTGCGGGAAAAAGCGGGGCGAAGGCATTGGACGGACGTGGCGGGGGCGCGGGCACGAAATCGAACCGCGCACGGGCATTTTCCTCAGAGCGAGGAGAGAATCCTATATTCTATGAGGTCTTTGCTTAGTTAACGGATTTTCCCTCCCTTCTCCTCATGCAATCTTCGGAATTTCTTTCACCCGAACTCCTTGCCGAACTCGTGCAGGGACGCGTCGACGTAGTGGAGTGCGTGACGGAAACGGGGTCGACGAACGGCGACCTGAAGAACGCCGTTCAGAGCGGACGACATGCCGGGCGGTGCGTGCTCCGCACGGCCGAACGGCAGAACGCAGGCCGGGGAACGCGGGGGCGTACCTGGGCGAACGCCAACGAAGCGTTGCTTTTTTCCGTGTCCATGCCGTGGACGTCGTCCGCACGGATCGGCGGTTTGATTTCACTCGCCGCAGGCGAAGGCGTGGCGCGTGCCGCACATGCGCTCCGGATCGCCGCGGCGCTGAAGTGGCCCAACGACATCTGGGCGGCCGAAGGCAAGGCAGGCGGTATTTTGTGCGAATTCGTCCGTTCGCCCGACGGCGTTCCGCACCTCGTGGTGGGCATCGGGCTCAACCTTCGTGTGAAGGCGGCGGGCCGCACGACGCACGGCTGGCGCATCACGTCGCTCGTTGAAGCGGGAGCCCGCATCGACGGTACGGAAGACCGCACGTCGCTTCTGGCCTCCGTTGTGACGGGCGTCGTCGACCAATTGCGCCGCCTTGTGCGCGAGGGCGGAAAAGTCGTCGTCGACGACTGGCCGCTTTGCGACGCGTTCGGCGACCGGACGGTCGCCTGGGTCGAGACCGACGGCGCACGGGTCGAACTCGGACGCATCCGCGGCATCGACGAGTCGGGCTTTTTGCTGGTCGAGGGGAGATCGGGTCGCACGACGCTCGGCGGCGGTGCGGCTCTTTGCAATCCGTTGGAGTTCGGTTATGACAACGTTGCTCATTGACCTCGGAAACACCGCGCTCAAGTGGTGTACGCTCGACGATCCCCAACCCCGCACGGTCGTGCATCGTGAGCGCACGGATTTCAAGGAGGCACTCTATGCCGAGTGGCTCGCCCTGCGTCCGGAACGCGTGGTCGGATCCGCCGTAGCTGCTCCGAATCTGGCATTTTCGATGACCAAATTCTTCAACGATCACGGTTGGGTTTGGGAGTGGTTGCGCCCGCAGGCGGTGTTTCGCAACGAAACGCTGACGCTCGTCAATGGCTACGATAACCCGCTCAGGCTCGGCGCCGACCGCTGGAATGCGGCGATCGGAGCGGTCAGTGCTTCTCCGGGCCGCACGCTCCTCGTCGTTCACATGGGGACGGCTACGACGGTTGATGCCATCGTGCGCGAGTCCGATGGGTGCTATCGGTTTGAAGGCGGTCGCATTGCGCCCGGACCGACGTTGATGCTCAAAGGCCTCACGGACGGGATACCGACGCTTTCGAGTGAAGTGGGCGTCTGGCAACCTTTCCCCACCGCCACGCGCGATGCGATCGCGACGGGGATCATCGACGCGCAGGTGGGGCTCGTGTTGCGGGCGTTCGACGAGGCGGCCCGCAAAGATCCGAATCCCCTTCTGCTCCTTGCGGGAGGAGCGGCGGGATTTGTAGCGCCGCATCTCAAGGGGGCGATTCCCGAGTTACGCGTTCATCACAATCTGGTACTTCAGGGGCTGGCTGCGCGTGCCGTCGCATCTGGGACAAATACTACGACATGAGCCAAACGACCAACCTTTTCATCGGACTTCTGGCGGTCTCCGCCGCCGCTTCGTGCGCCTGGCTCTACGCGCAGGGCGAAACCGCCGTAACGAGTACCGTGCCGGCCGAGAGTTCGGCCGAAGCTGGGCAGTTCGCGTACCGGCAACCAGTGGTCGTCGCGAGCGAGCGGCGCGCCGAGGTGCCGGTCGAGAGTGCGGAAACCGAAAAAACCGTAGCCGAGCCGACGAGCAAACTCGGCGTGAACATTCCCGACCGACCCGTATTCGCCGCCCCGGACGTCCCCGTCGACGAGTCGACGTGTCTTGCGGTCGGTCCGGTGTTGCAAGACGAGCTCCCCGAGGTTCGCCGCGCTCTGGAGAGTGCCGGACTTTTCAACCGCGTCTGGGTCGAGGAAATCGGCGAGAAAGAGCGCTTCCGCGTTTCGGCAGGCCCCTTCAAAACCGCGAAGCAGGCGAACTCGGCCGCGAAGCTTCTGAAGACGGAAGCCATTTCGGCCTCGCGGACCGAGCAGGCCGAGGGGCTCTTTTTCGAACTTCACCTCTTCGAAGACCAGCGTTGCGCCGCCGACTGGGCCAAGGCCGTCGGCGAGAAGCTTCGCCTCTCGAACCTTCGCGTGGAGCGGGTGGTTATCACCCGGTCGCCGGGCCTGCAACTGACATTCCGAAATCTCTCTTCGGAAGAAAATCTTCGGGTCCGGCGCTTCGCGCGCGATATCGGCAAGTCGGGCGTAACCGCCTGCGGTCCCGACTGACGGGCTCGGGCTTGAATCAGGCCTGCTTCAGGGCGGCGTCCAGAAGTGCAGGCAAAACGGCGACGAGCCGGTCTTTGCGGGCCAGTCGCTCGGCGGTGACGTCGGCGGGAACGGTGCGCTTCGGGCTGCCCCAGGGCGAGTCCGGATAGTACGCGTCGTCGCGCCAGCGGGCCGTCAGATGCCAGTGCAGGTGCGGAACCATGTTGCCGAACTGCGCCCAGTTAAGTTTGTCGGCCCGCAGAGTTTCCTTCATTGCGCGCTCGACGCACATCAGAAGTGCCCACAGGACGCGACGTTCTTCGTCGGTGAGGTCCGACATGTCGGGGACGTGCCGTTCGCTCACGACGCGCAGGTACGCTGGAAAGCTCTCGGATGACGCGTCGATCACGTAAAAGCCGCCACCGCGCCAGATTTCGTTCGGATGGGGGTTCGAGCACAGTTCGCAACGGTTCATATTGCCTCCTTCGGAATCAGTCGACGAGGTGCACGACGCCGTCGTCGCCCTCAATGATGTCGTAGTCCCACTTTTTGTTGCCTTTCATGTCCTCAAGCCAGGCGGCGACGGGCAGATCGAGCTCCTCGAGCATGGCGTTGACATACCGTTCAGCTTCGAAGGGCGTGGCGAAATTGTCGATTTCGCCGTCCGCCCACTGCACGATGACCTGTGTGACGCAGTCTCGACGCATGTTATCGGCCTCCTTGAGGAATCGACGCGACGACGCGGGCGATGACCTCGGTCAGCTTGGTGACGTAGTCGATCGAAAGAGATTCGTTCGGCGCGTGTGCGTTTTCCCGGGCGCCGAGTACTCCCGTATTGAGGAAGGGCGAGGTCGGGAAGGTTTTCGCAAAGTCTTTGAGGGTGCCGATCGAGGCGCCTTCAAAGAGTGTCATCGTTTCTCGTCCGAACACGATGCGGCTCGCTTCGTCGAGACTTTTGCGTAGCCAGGGGTCGAGCTTCGGAGCGTCGAATCCATCCTCGCAACGCACGTCCGATACGGTGACGCGGGCCCCCGAGGGGACGTCGGTCGTGATCGTGTGGCGGATCGCCTCAAAGGCGCGCTTCGTATCGACACGCGGAGGAATGCGGAAGGAGAGCACCAGAGCGGTCGAGGGACGAATGAGAGCGCTTGCCTCGGAGGGCTTCGGAAGACCCGACGCGGCAAGGAAACTGAGGTTCGGCTCCCACGACGTGCGCAGAATCGCTTCCTTCGGATCCGATGAGCGCGGTTGCGTCCCGCCCGCATAGGTGTACTCGCCGAGAACGGAGTCGCCGAGCAGATCGGCGAGTCGCCCGATGGCCGCGTCGTGATCTTTCGGGTACTCGGGCCAACATTCGGGCACGAGCACACGACCCGTGGCGGGGTCGGAAAGACGATCGAGCAACTGACGCATCACGTCGAAGGAACTCGGCACAAGTCCGCCCGCAACGCCCGAATGTACGGGCGTATCGAGGACATCCACTTTTAGCTCGAAACTCACGACACCGCGAAGCGACTGCGTGAGCCAGACGCGTTCATAGTCCCGAACGCCGAGGTCAAGAATGCCGAGAAACGCGGGTTCGCCCATCGCGGGCGCCGCGTCCTGCAAGTACTCGGCGAGCCCTGCGGAGCCGCTTTCTTCATTGGTTTCAAAAAGACCGACTACACGGGGACGGGCGATGCCTGCTCGATCGAGCGCCGCGACGGCCGTCAGAGCCGCGTAGTAGCTGTAGCCGTCGTCCGAGGAGCCGCGCCCGTAGAGGCGACCGTCGCGAACCACGGGTTCCCAGGGCCCAAGTCCCTCCGCCCAACCTTCCGTTTCGGGCTGCTTGTCGAAGTGTCCGTAAAAGAAAGCAGGGCGTCCCGTATGGTCGCCTTCGGCCGGCAGGTCGACGACGAGTACCGGAGTGAGGCCCGGGCGGTAGTGCATCTCGAAGCGACCCTTCGGGAAGCGCTGCCGCCCCCATCGGGCGGCGTCCTCGACGGCTCGGACGAGCCAACCGTTCTTTTCCCAATCGGGGTCGAACACGCGGTTTTTGGACGGAAGGCGCACGAAGGCTTTCAGCGCTTCGAGCGTTTCGCCTCTCCAGGAGGCTTCAATGATCTCGGAGATTCGATCCATGACTTACCTCGAGACTCAGCGTTGAATGGCAAAAGCACCGACGCCGAGCATGCTTTTCACGGTTTGCGCCTCCCGGCTCGCACGTTCGTGCGAGAAGTTCCGGCCGACGATCACGCGGTAGAGGCTGCCGTCGCGCACGATGCGCACCACAGTACTGTAGCCCCGAGAGGAGAGAACGGCTTCGGTGTGGGCGCCGAATTTTTCCGCATTGTCGAGCGCCGCAAAAGAACCGACCTGAACCCCCCAGCCCGAGGCGGGCGTGGTCACGGGATAGGCGTTCGATCCCGTGTCGGGCGTACTCGGGGTCGAGGCGCCCGCCGACGAGGTCTGCGTGTACGAGCGCCAGGTACCCGAAGCGATTTCGGCGTTCGTGAGGCGCACCACTTCAACGCGGGCCGTCCCTTTGTTGACGTAGCCGAGTTCGTTTGCGGCGGCGTACGAGAGGTCGATGATGCGGTTGTGCAGGAAGGGCCCGCGGTCGTTGACACGAACGATCACGGATTTGCCGTTGTCGAGATTGGTGACGCGCGCGTAGGACGGGAGCGGCATCGTCGTGTGGGCGGCCGTCATGGCGTACATGTCGTACGTTTCGCCGATCGACGTTTTGTTCCCGTGGAACTGCTTCCCATACCAGGAGCCGATGCCCGTTTGCTTCATGGCGATGTCGGTCGTCACGGGCGTGTAGCGTTTGCCCATGACGGTGTAGGGGCGCAGCGATGCCTTGTAGAAGGATTCCACCTTCGGGGTTGCCCCCGCGCTTGAGGTCGAGACGGAAATCGTCGGAGGACCGTCGTTCTGGTAGTACTTGCCGGAGTTGCCCACGGACCCGCAACCCGCGAGCATGAGAGCGGCGGAGAGCGCCGCGAATCGAGTCAGAAAATGCATGGTGCCTTTCCCAGGTAAGGGGTCAATCGCGGGATTCCGCGGAAATCGAAAGCAGAATGCCCGAAGACATTCCCAAGATCAAAAGTGCCGTCCCCCCGTAACTCATGAACGGCAGAGGAACGCCCACGACGGGGAGAATGCCGCTCACCATCCCCATGTTGACGAAGGTGTACGTAAAGAACATCGTACCGATGGCGCCCGCAAGAAGGCGCGAAAAACGCGTCGGCGCGTTGGCGGCGATGTAAAAACTCCGGGCGATGAGAATCGTGTAGAGCCCGAGGAGCAATACGTTGCCCACGAAGCCGAACTCCTCGCCGTACACGGCGAAGAGAAAGTCGCTCGTACGCTCCGGAATGAAGTCGAGGTGGGCTTGTGTGCCCTGCATCCAACCCTTTCCCGAAAAGCCCCCCGAACCGATGGCAATCAGTGCTTGCAACGTGTGGAAGCCCTTTCCGAGCGGGTCGGTTGTCGGATCGATGAGCGTGAGAATGCGCTCGCGCTGGTAGTCGTGCAGGAGCGTCCAGATGACGGGAAGCGAACCGAGCAGCGCGACAACGCCCGCCAGGATGACCTTGTAGTTGAGACCTGCGAAGAAAATCACCGCAAAACCCGCGATCGCAACGAGGATCGAGGTGCCGAGGTCGGGTTGCTTGAGGATGAACGCAATCGGTACGACCGCGATGGTTGCGGCGACGAGATGGTCCCACCAGGCGACGGACTCGCCGCGGCGGTAGTAGTACCAGGCGAGCATCATCGGTAGCGCGAGCTTCATGATTTCGGAAGGCTGAATGCGTACACCGACATTGAGCCAGCGTGTGGCGCCCTTGACGGTGATGCCCGCGACGTGCGTGAGCGCGAGGAGAACGACGCCGAGCACGAAGAGCGGTAGAGCCGCTTTTTGGAACCACTTTTCGGGAATGCTTGCCACGACGAACATCATGACGCCCGCCACGACGATGTTGCGGACCTGGTCTTCGATGCGCCACGGGAAGCTGTACCCGGCCGAAAAGAGCGCGACGAAGCCCACCGTGGTGATCGTGACCACGATGGCCAGGAGCATCAGGTCGACGCGCAGAAAGCGCGACAGGAGCCAACGGCCGCAGAGGGCACTTCGGTGTGAGAGAACGTCAAACATGTCGGGTCTCCGTCATCGGCGCCGGTCGGAGGGTTTCTTGGTTTCGGTGATCAGGACGTGCCCCGAGGGCGGTGGAAGTCCGAGAGAATTTTTCCCTGTCAGCCAGTAGTCGATCACCTCGCGAGCGACCGGAGCCGCCGCTTTCGCACCGAAGCCGCCGTTTTCGACCAGCACCGCAAGTGCGATTTCGGGGTTCTTCGCCGGGGCGAACGCGATGAAGAGCGCGTGGTCGTGGTGACGTCGTGCGAGTTTCTTTTCGTCGTACTTGTCTTCCTGAGCGATCGTCACCACCTGAGCGGTGCCGGTTTTTCCGGCCACGCTGTAGGGCGCGCCTTGGAAAACGGAGCGGGCCGTCCCCGTTTTCGTCACGTCGGTCATACCGGCGATGACGACGTCGAGATTGGCGCGCTTGAGCGGGATGGTCTCCACGGGCTCGCGGGCGACGTAAGTTTTTTGTCCCGTCACCGGATCGATCGTGGCGTTCACGAGATGGGGGCGCATGACGACGCCGCCGTTGGCCAGCGTCGCCGTGGCGTGCGCGAGCTGCAGAAGCGTGAAGGCGTTGTACCCCTGACCGACCCCGATCGAGGGAGTATCTCCCACGTACCAGGGTTCCTTGAAGCGTTGCTCCTTCCACTGACGGTTCGGCAGAATGCCCGTTTGTTCGCCCACCAGGTCGATGCCGGTTTTCTGACCGAACCCCCAGGGCTTCATGAATTCGTAAATGCGGTCGACGCCGAGCTGCGTGGCGAGCCAGTAGTAGTAGACGTCGGACGAGACCGCAATCGACTTGCGGATGGAGAGCGGCCCCTTGGGCGCTCCCGTCATGTCGCGGAAGCGGTGCTTGCCGATCGAGAAGACGCCGGTGTCGTTGAGGACGTAGTCGATCGTCGTGGCGCCGGATTCGAGCCCGGCGAGGGCCATGAAGGGCTTGTAGGTGGAGCCGATCGGGTAAATCCCGCGCATGGCGCGGTTTAGGAGGGGCTTTTCTTCCGACTGTGTAAGTTCCGACCACGAGTCGGGATCGATCCCGCCAGGGAAGAGATTGGGGTTGTACGTCGGCAACGACGCGAACGCGAGAATGGCGCCCGTCTTCGGTTCGATGGCGATGACCGCCCCTGTCTTGCCCTTCATGGCCGCTTCGGTGACGCGCTGAAGGTTCAGGTCGACGGTCAGTTCGAGGTTGTGACCCGGAAGCGCCGCCTCCAGATCGAGCGTGCGCACCGCATGGCCGCCCGCCGTGATCTCCAGGCTTTCGTGGCCCGGACGACCGTGCAGGAGCGCCTCGTAACTGCGTTCGAGCCCGACCTTGCCGATGTTGCGTGCGCCTTCGTAGAGGGGGAGCGCCCCCTCTTCGTCGAGGCGCTTCTGGTCCGAGGCCGAAATCGAGCCGATGTAACCGATGAAGTGGCTGCCCGTGGTGCCGTTCGGATAGATGCGGTACTCGCGCTGATTGATTTCGACGCCGGGGAACCGCCAGCGCTGTCCGATGAAGGTCGCTACCTCTTCGTCGGTGAGTTCGGCGCGAATCGGAATCGAATCGTAGCGGTTGAGGTCTTCGCGCAGTCGACGGAAACGGCGACGGTCCGCGGGCGTGATCGGAATCACTTTCGCGAGTTCGTCGATCGTGGCGTTGACGTTTTTGACCTTGTCGGGCGTGATTTCGAGCGAATAGGCGAGTACGTTCCCGGCGACGAGCGTTCGGTTGCGGTCGAAAATGAGGCCGCGGGACCCCTGCGTCGTAATGGAAACGGTGCGGTTGCGTTCGGCGCGCTCCACATACGCGTTCTGATTGATGATCTGCAACCAGGCAAAGCGCGCGACGAGCACAGAGAAGGCCGCCAGAATGAGGCCGAAGGCGACGAGCAGGCGACGACGAAAGGGCTTGATGTCCTTGTCTTCGGGTTTGAAGTCGAGGCTCATGGTCGAACCCTCAGAGGTCGTCCGCGGCGCTGCGACGTTGCGGCGTCGACATCAACCACGACCAGAGGGGCCAGAGCAGCGCTCCCGTGAAGCTCTGAAGGAACCACGAGAAGCCCGGCCAGAGTCCGTCGAACCACAGGCGGACCAGCATGACGAGAACCTGCGCGACAAGCAGGATTGGTAGCACGTGCAGAGCCTGACCGAAGAGGCCGAACCACGGGAGACGTCGGTGCAACGAGTACGCGATGAATGCAAGCGTCACGTAAGCGAGCGGTTGCTGTCCGAGCACGTTCCCGTTGTGTACGTCCATGAGAATGCCGCACACGAACGCCACCGTCATGCCGACGCTGCGGGGCTGATGCACCGTCCAGTAGACGAGGGTGATCGCAAAGAAGTCGGGTAACCAGAACCACTGCGCGGTCGTTCCGAGGATGTTGAGAACGTACGAAAAAAGGAACGTTCCGAAAATCCAAAATGGCGATGCCGGTCGGGCGATGTGTCCGTGTTCGTTCGGCGGTAGGGGAGTGAACGGCGTCATCGGGGAGCTCTGCGGCGAATGGCGGTTTCTTCGGGTTTCTCGAGGGCGGCCGTCGGATTGGGATCGACGAGAATGACGGTCGCAAAGCGCAGATCCGAGAGATCCACCGACGGAAGGGCGCTCACGCGCTTGTAAGTTTCTCCTGGCTGATAGGAGGTATCGTGTACGGTCCCAACCGTGATGTTGGGAGGAAAGAGCCGGTCGAGCCCGGTTGTGACGAGCCTGTCGCCGGGTTGCACGTCGGCGCCGGGCGCGACGAAGAGAACGTCGAGCAGCTCTTCGCCCGTACCGGAAGCGATGTAGCGCTCGCCGGTGCGCTCGTTCATGACGGAAATCTGCTGATTGTGGTCCGTGACGAGCGTGATTTCAGAGAGATGCGCGACGACGCGGGAGACCTGTCCGAGCGCCCCCATGGCACCGATGACGGGCATGCCGATCTGAATCCCGGCATTCTCACCGAGATTGATCTGGATGCGGCGCGTGAAGCTGTCGGCGACGCGACCGAGCACCTCGCCCGTGACGACGCGGTTCCCGGAGCGGGGAACTGCTTCGACGAGGGCGCGCAGGCGCGTGTTTTCGAGCTCAAGTTCCTCAAAACGGGCGGCCTTGAGCTGCAGAAGCTGATTCTCTTCGGAGAGTCGGTCGTTTTCCGCCTTCAGGGTCTTTTTGCTGACGAAGTAGCCCGCCCCCTGACCGAGCATTTGCCCTGGCAGGGCGATCAGCTCGGTGAGCGGAGCGGTGACGCTCACGACGGTGCTCCGGAAGCTGTCGAGCGCCCGAAGCCGACCGTCGACGAGAATCATGACGAGAGCGGCGAGAACAAAAAGGATGAATCGGACCCGGGCGGGCACGCCCTGACGAAAGAGAGGAGGGGGACCGTATTCCATCATGACGGGGACGTCAGCCCGCGGCGAACGCCGTGTAAAGCTTGTCCATGTTTTCGAGCGCGATGCCGCAACCCTTCACGACGCAGTTGAGCGGTTCTTCGGCGACGTGAACGGGTAGGCCCGTCTCTTCCTTCAGAAGCTGATCGAGGTCGCGCAGGAGCGCGCCGCCCCCCGTGAGCATGAGACCGTGCTCGGCGATGTCCGCGCCGAGTTCGGGCGGGGTCTTTTCGAGCGCGTTCTTGACGGCGACGACGATCTGATTGAGCGGTTCGGAGAGCGCCTCGAGGATCTCGTTCGAGTGCACGGTGAAGGTGCGGGGAACGCCCTCGGAAATGTTGCGGCCCTTTACTTCGATTTCCATGACTTCAGAGCCAGGGAAGGCCGAACCGATTTGCTTTTTGATGAGTTCGGCCGTCGGTTCGCCGATCAGCATGCCGAAGTTGCGGCGGATGTAGTTGATGATCGCTTGGTCGAACTTGTCGCCGCCCACGCGAATCGAGCCGGAATAGACCATGCCGCCGAGCGAAATCAGACCGACTTCGGTCGTGCCGCCTCCGATGTCGATGACGAGCGAGCCGGCGGCTTCGCTCACGGGCAACCCGGCGCCGATCGCCGCGGCCATCGGTTCCTCGATGAGGAATACTTCGGAGGCACCGGCTGCGAGTGCGCTTTCCTTGATCGCGCGGCGTTCGACCTGCGTCGAGCCGCAAGGCACGCAGATGATGATGCGGGGGCTCGGAGCGAAGAGTCGGGAGGGATGAGCCATGCGGATGAACTGCTTGAGCATCTGCTCGGTCACGGTGAAGTCGGCGATGACGCCGTCCTTCATCGGACGGATGGCCTGAATATTACCCGGAACGCGCCCGAGCATCTGTTTGGCCTGCTTGCCTACGGCGTGAATGGTGGTTTTCCCGTTGGACCCCCCCTCCTGTCGAATGGCGACCACGCTCGGCTCGTTGAGGACGATGCCCTTGCCTCGCATGTAGATGAGCGTGTTGGCGGTGCCGAGGTCGATGGCCAGGTCGTTCGAGAAGTAATTGCGGAAAAAGCCAAACATGGTTGTCCTGGTAGGGTGGAAAGAGCGTCGGCGCAATGTCTGCGGAGGGGGTGCGGAGCCGCGTATTCATCGGTGTTTCAGGCCGAGAGAGGCGCCGCAGGAATAACCTATCAATGATAAACTAGTTGAACGTCCGTCGTAGCTTCTCGCTCCCCCTTCCGGCCCGAATTCGTTGTGTTTGAGTGTTACTGGGGTGCCTTCGGCACCGGGGAGACGGATTTCCGCAACCATCATTTTTTTGCGACGTAACGAACATGTCTCTCAGCGAGGACGATATCCGCCGCATCGCCGACCTCGGTCGCATCGACATCACCGACGAGCAGGTCTTGGCCATGCAGGGCGAACTCAACGACATCTTCCGGATGATTGAAAAAATCCGCTCGGTCGACACCGAAGGCATCGACCCGATGCCCAATCCGCACGACGGCGTGCAACGCCTGCGCGCCGACGCGGTGACCGAACCCGAAGATCGCCTTGAAAATATGAAAAACGCTCCGGAACAGGCCGAAGGATGCTTCCTGGTTCCGCAAGTGATTGAGTGAGACATCGATGAAAGACGTAACGTTCAGCTCCGTGGCGGAGCTCTCCGGCATGCTCCGCGACCGTGAAGTGTCGGCCGTCGAACTTGCCCGCCACTACCTCGATCGCATCGAAGCGCATCGGGATCTCAACGCGTTTCTCGACGTTCGCCCCGAGGCGACGCTTGCTCAGGCCGAAGAGGCCGACCGTCGCATTGCGGCAGGTGAAGCCGGTCCCCTCACGGGTATTCCGATCGCGCACAAGGACATTTTCGTGACGCGCGAATGGGCCTCCACCGCCGCGAGCCGCATGCTCGAAGGCTACATGAGCCCCTTCGATGCAACCGTGGTGTCGAAACTCAAGCAGGCGGGCATGGTGTGTCTCGGCAAGCTCAACTGCGACGAATTCGCCATGGGCTCGGGCAATGAAAATTCCGCTTTTGGCAAGGTGTACAACCCCTGGGACAAGAATGCGGTTCCGGGCGGCTCTTCGGGCGGCTCCTCGGCCGCCGTGGCCGCGGGCCTTGCTCCGATCGTCACCGGCACCGACACGGGCGGTTCCATTCGCGAGCCTGCAGCGTTCACGGGTGTGACGGGGATCAAGCCGACGTACGGTCGTCCGTCGCGACTCGGGATGATCGCGTTCGCGTCGTCTCTCGACACGGCGGGTCTTCTGGCGCACTCCGCCGCCGACTGCGCTCAGGTGCTCGGCTCCATGGTCGGGTTCGATCCGCGTGATTCAACGAGCGTCGACATGCCCGAAGAGGACTTCACGCGTCATCTCGGCATGAGCGTGAAAGGTCTTCGCATCGGTGTTCCCCGCACCTGGATGCGCGAAGGTCTTGACCCGGAAGTGGCCGCCTCGATCGAGTCGGTTCTTGATTTCTATCGCTCGGAAGGCGCGGAAATCGTTGAAATCGATCTCCGTCAGGCCGAGCTCGGCGTGCCCGTCTACTACGTCGTCGCTTGCGCCGAAGCGAGCTCGAACCTCTCGCGCTTCGACGGCGTGCGTTACGGCCATCGGGCGAAGGATTACACCGATATCATCGACATGATCAAGCGCTCGCGCAACGAAGGGTTCGGCCCCGAACCGAAGCGCCGCATCATGATCGGCACGTACGTGCTCTCGCACGGCTACTACGACGCCTACTACCTGAAGGCTCAAAAGGTCCGTCGACTCATCGCACGCGAATTCCACGAAACGTTCAAGCAGGTCGATGTGATCGCCTGTCCGGTCACGACGGGTACGGCCTACGACTTCGGTGCCAACGCCGATCCGGTCTCGGCCTATCTGAGTGACCTCTACACCGTGCCGGCGTCGCTTGCCGGTCTGCCCGGCCTCTCGATGCCGTGCGGTATCCATTCGAACGGCCGTCCGATCGGCATTCAGCTCATCGGCGAAAACTTCACCGAAGCCCGCCTGCTCGGCACGGCCGACTGCTGGCAGCGTGCGACCGACTGGCACCTGCGTCGCCCGTCGGGTTACTGAGTCTCAAGAGGTAAAAGAACATGCAGTGGGAAGTAGTGATCGGTCTTGAGACGCACGTGCAACTCTCGACTAACTCCAAAATCTTCTCCGGAGCGGCCCGCCGCTTCGGTCAGCCTGCGAACACGGATGCGTGCTTCGTCGATATGGCGCTCCCCGGGAGCCTCCCGGTGCTCAACGTCGGTGCCGTCGAACGCGCCATTCGCTTCGGTCTGGCGATCGAAGCGACCGTGGCCCGTCATTCCGTTTTCGATCGCAAGAATTATTTCTACCCTGACCTTCCGAAGGGCTACCAGATCAGTCAGTTCGAGCTTCCGGTCGTCGTGGGCGGCCGCCTTACGTTCCCGGTCCAGCCGAAGAAGGGCGATCCCTACGTGAAGACGATCAACCTGACGCGCGCTCACCTCGAAGAGGACGCGGGCAAGTCCATTCACGGTCTGGTGCACGGCTGCTCGGGGATCGACCTTAATCGCGCGGGCACGCCGTTGCTGGAGATCGTGACCGAGCCCGAATTGCGTTCCTCGGCCGAAGCCGTGGGTTACGCCAAGGCACTTCACGCGCTCGTCGTCTGGCTCGGCATTTCGGACGGCAATCTTCAGGAAGGGAACTTCCGATGCGACGCGAACGTCTCTGTTCGCCCCGTGGGCGAAACCACCTTCGGCACGCGCTGCGAAATCAAGAACCTCAATTCGTTCCGCTTCCTTCAGGAAGCGATCGACTACGAAGTGCGTCGTCAGATCGAAGTGCTCGAGGACGGCGGCAAGATCGTTCAGGCCACTCGTCTCTATGACCCCGATAAGGGCGAAACCCGCGTCATGCGCACGAAGGAAGACTCGATGGACTATCGGTATTTCCCCGATCCCGATCTTCTGCCGCTTGAAATCGGCGAAGACTGGATCGAACGGGTTCGTGCCGACATGCCCGAACTGCCGCAGGAACTCCAGAAGCGCCTGACGACGGAATTCGGTCTTCCTGAGTACGATGCAGGCATTCTGACGGCAAGCCGCGACGTGGCGGACTACTACCTGCGCGTCGCCGAGCTTGTTTCCGACCGCAAGATGGCTGCCAACTGGGTGATGGGCGAACTCTCTGCCGCACTCAACCAGACGGAAGGCGCCGCGTTTGCCGATGCGCCCGTCAAGCCCGAAGTGCTCGCGGGTATTCTCGGTCGTATCCTCGACGGCACGATCAACCAGAAGGGCGCTCGTCAGGTGTTCGAAGCCATGTGGGCGGGCGAAGGCGACAACGTCGATCAGCTGATCGAAGCCAAGGGTCTGAAGCAGATTTCGGACGCAGGTGCGCTCGAAGCGATCATCGACGAAGTTCTGGCCAACAACACGAAGTCCGTGGAAGAATTCCGCTCGGGCAAGCAAAAGGCTTTCAACGCGCTCGTCGGTCAGTGCATGAAGGCGACGAAGGGCAAAGCCAATCCCGCACAGGTGAATGAGCTCCTGCGCAAGAAGCTCGCCTGATCGGGTGCGGTCGAACGGCTACTGGAAGAAAAGCCCCGCTTCGACCCTCCTTCGGGAGGGTTCGAGACGGGGCTTTTTGCGTGGGCGAAAAAAGGTCGGCTGTCAGGCGCCGTAACGGGCGCGGTACGCGGCGACGGCGTCGCGGTAGGCGGAGGCCGCCACGGCTTTTTCCGTCGTGCCGTCCATGAAGGCCAGCAGGTCCTTCAGGTTGATAATGGAGACGACGTTGATGCCGAACGTCGTTTCGACGTCCTGAACGGCCGAAGTCGGGGTCGTTTCAACGGCATTGCCGCCCTTTTCCATGCGGTCGAGAGCGATCAGAACGCCCGAGGGATGGGCGCCGGCGGCTTCGATGATGCGGACGGATTCGCGCACCGAGGTACCCGCCGAAATCACGTCATCGACGATCACGATGCGGCCTTCGAGGGGCGAACCGACGATCGTGCCGCCTTCGCCGTGGTCCTTGGCTTCCTTGCGGTTGAAAGCCCAGGGCACGTCGCAACCGAGGCGCGAGAGGTTCATGGCAACGCTTGCCGCCAGCGGAATGCCCTTGTACGCGGGCCCGAAAATCATGTCGAACTCGATCTTGCCGGCATCGCGGGCGGCCAGTAGCGTCTGGGCGTAGAAGGCGCCGAGACGATCAAGGAGCGAGCCCGTGTTGAAAAGACCCGCATTGAAGAAATAAGGGGAAAGGCGGCCGGCCTTCGTCTTGAACTCGCCGAAGCGGAGCACGTTGGCCTCGAGCGCGAACTCAATGAACTGTTGCTGAATAGTCTGCATGATGGATGGGATAAACGGGTGCGACGCCGAGCTGATCGGCTGTGCGTCCTGAGATAATGACCCGACGAACGAGCGCCCCGAGCGCCAGTCCGACATAATTTACAGATTATACCCCGCAGGTTTTCGCCGTCCCGATGGCCGGCGACCAGGTGTCCGAGGCGGGGGAATCACGGAGTCGACATGTACCGCATCGTTACCTTCAATGCCAACGGCATACGTTCTGCCGCCGACAAGGGCTTTTTCCGATGGTTCGCCGAACAGAATGCAGACTGCCTCTGCGTACAGGAATTGAAGGCGCACGAAGCGGACATTCCGCCCGCCGTTCGCGAACTGCCGGGCTACCACGGGTACTTCCACTGCGCCGAAAAGAGGGGCTACTCCGGGTGCGGTCTCTGGACGAAGGAAAAGCCGCTCGCCGTGCGAACGGGTTTCGGCGTTGAAGAGTTCGACCGTGAAGGTCGGTACGTCGAGGCCGACTTCGGGCGTCGGATCGTCATTTCCTGTTACTTCCCTTCGGGCAGCAGCTCCGAAGAGCGTCAGGCCGCCAAATTCCGCTTTCTCGATGTCTTTTTGCCACACTTGGAGTCGCTCCGCGCGAGCGGTAAGGAGATCGTCCTTTGCGGCGACGTGAACATTGCCCACAAGGAGATCGACCTCAAAAACTGGAAGGGCAACCTCAAAAACTCGGGCTTTCTACCCGAAGAGCGGCAGTGGCTGACGCAACTCTTTGCGGAGGATCACTGGGTCGATGTTTTCCGCAGGCTCGATCCCCGTCCCGAGCGTTACACGTGGTGGAGTCAGCGCGGGCAGGCGCGGGCCAAAAATGTCGGTTGGCGCATCGACTACCAAATCGCCACGCCGGGCCTGGCTGCCCGTGCGAAGGCAACCGACATCTACGCGGCCGAAAAATTCTCGGATCACGCCCCGCTTACCGTTGACTACGATCTCGGAGATTTTCACCATGGCGCGTAAATCCCGTCGTTCGGCCCCGACGCTGGCCGATGTTCTGTTCTCCCAAGGTTTCGGTACGCGTTACGACTGTGCGCAGATCGTGGCGGCGGGCGCCGTGCAAATCGACGGTGTCGTTCGGGACGATCCCGACGAAGAGATGAATCCCGAAGGGCTCGTCTTCACGTATCGCGGCGTCAAGTGGCCCGTGTGCGAGCACGTGCTCGTAGCGCTCAACAAACCGGCCGGCTACGAGTGCTCAACAAAACCGTCGGCTCATCCTTCGGTGATGAGTCTTTTGCCCGGGCAGTTTCGCCGCCGTAACGTGCAGCCGATCGGACGGCTCGATGCGGATACGACTGGGCTCCTGCTTCTCACGGACGACGGCGCGCTGAATCACCGTCTCATCCACCCGAAAAAGCACGTCGAGAAAGTCTACGAAGTCACGCTCAAGCATCCCGCCGCAGACGATATCTGTGCGCGACTCACGCAAGGCGTGGTGCTTGACGACGATCCGCAGTCCGTGGCCGCCAAGACCGCCGAACTGGTGACGCCGACGCACTTGCGCATGACGCTTCTCGAAGGCAAATACCACCAGGTCAAACGCATGGTTGCCGCATGCGGCAATCGCGTTGAATCGTTGCACCGCAGTCGCGTCGGGGCATTCGTGTTGCCCGATTCGCTCGCACCGGGCGAGTGGATGTGGATCGATCGGGAGAGCGTGTTAGGAAGTCGATGAGGATGGTCGCATGCAGGAGAGAATTGTCCGCGGATGGGATGTGGTGCGGGTCTATGCGGAGCCGGCCAGCCTTCGAATGTTCTTTTTCGGATTCAGCTCGGGGCTTCCCCTGTTGCTCGTCCTCGGGACGCTCTCCTTTTGGTTGCGTGAGGCCGAGGTTGACCTCAAGACCATCGGCTTTTTGTCCTGGGTCGGCTTGGTGTACGGCTTTAAATGGGTCTGGGCACCTGCGATCGACCGCGTGCGTCTCCCTTTTCTGACCGCACGTCTCGGGCGGCGTCGAGCCTGGCTCGTCGTTGCACAGACGGGGATTGTCGGCGCGTTGATTGGGCTTTCTCAAACCGATCCCGCCGCGTCGCTCGCCTGGACCGCGGTGTGGGCGTTGCTGACGGCTTTTGCGTCCGCCACGCAGGACATCGCGCTTGACGCGTACCGCATCGAGTCCGCGCAAAGCAACCGTCAGGCGGCGCTTGCCGCCATGTATCAGACGGGGTATCGCATCGCCATGATTTGGTCGGGCGCTGGGGCGCTTGCGGTGGCGGCGTGGGCGCAGAGCGCCGAAGGTTACGAGCCGGGCGCCTGGAGTGTGAGTTACCTCGTTATGGCGGTCTCAGCCAGCGTGGGGCTCGTGACGAGCCTTCTTGCGCCCGAGCCCGAGACGACTCCGGGGCCGCGCGTACAACCGTCGGCGGCCGCATTGTTCGAGCCTTTTGCGGACTTTTTCCGTCGTTTCGGGCGTTGGGCTACGGTGGTGCTCCTGCTGATCGCCACGTATCGGATTTCCGACGTGGTGATGGGTATCATGGCGAACCCCTTCTATCAGGATCTCGGTTTCACCAAGCAGGAAGTGGCGGCCGTCTCCAAGGTGTTCGGGGTTGTGATGACACTGGCGGGGGCGTTTGCAGGCGGCGCGGTGACGATGAAGCTCGGCGTCAATCGGGCGCTCTTCATCGGGGCACTCCTTTCGTGCCTGACGAATCTGCTTTTTGCCGCACTCGCCGTCATCGGGCCGAATCTCGCATTTCTCGCCGTCGTCGTTTCGGCCGACAATCTCGCGGCGGGCTTGGCGAGCGCCGCGTTCGTGGCGTACCTCTCGGGCCTGACATCGAGCGCCTACTCGGCGACGCAGTACGCGCTCTTCAGCTCGCTGATGTTGCTTTTTCCCAAATTTTTGGCGGGCTTTTCGGGCGTGGCGGTGGAAATCGTGGGGTACTCGGGCTTTTTCGTGGCGACGTCCGTGATCGGCGTGCCCGTGGCGCTTCTGGTGTTGCTTGCGGGGCGGGCCGTCCGTGAAGAGCGACGCCCCGATGGCGGGATCCCGTCGAGAGAAGAGAGTGTTTCGTAAGCGCCTCATAAGCGCCGCACGTGTCCCACAGCATGAAAAAAAGCGGCATCTCGCCTGTTGCGGGACGCCGCTTCGAGAAACCGAACGTTCTCAGTCCTTGCGGTGACGGGCGGCACGGTCGTTGCCCCGGCCTTTGCGCCCCTTCGCGCCGTTCTTTTTTTCCGCGCGGCGCCAGCCGCGGGTGATTTCGGCCACGCGGGCGACGCTTTCCGCCAGATCGCCGAGCGCGTCGTCGTAATTTTCGAAGGGACTCTCTTCGTTGAGTTGCTCCTGCATGGGCAGGAGATCACCCGCAAGCTCTTCGGGCATATGGCGCAGAATGCCGATCAGTGCGGAGGCGAGCGCTTCGTTGTCTTCTTCGCGCAGGCCCGGCCAACGGTCCATGACCTCCCAGAAGCCGGCCGCGAAGGGGGCGAGTGCGGCGATGGTATCCGTCTCGAGCTCGTCGTCCTCGTCGGGCTCGTAGACGATCGGGTCGATCGGGCGGCCCGCCTTGAGGTCGCGTTCGATCGAGTTGAAGCGTCGGAAGACGAGGTCCTCCAGGTCCTGCTGAGCCCGTCGATCTGCAAGCACGGCTTCGGGACGGCTGCGCACGTCGAAGACGCGCAACATCCATTCCCCGACGGGCGGGCGCTTCGGCAGGCAGACGAGAGCCGTGAGGTACCCGTCGAGATGATCGGCTTCCATCGGCTCGTAGGGTTCGGGGATGCCGGCCAAAAGTTCGCCGAGGAGGATGAATTCCTCGTCGGAGAGCGGGCGGTCGAAGGGGATAGTCATTGTGCTGTCTCCTGATTCAGAGCGGAGAGATACTGCGCCTGATGGTCCTCGACGGCCCTTCGGACGCTTTCGGACGTGCGACGCCGGATCAGACGTCCGGCAAATGTTTCCGCATCTTCGATGTCGATGCGCAGGATTCTAGCCTTAACGGCCGGGATGCTGGAGGCATCCATCGAGAGCGTTCGGCACCCTAGGCCGAGGAAAAATTCCGTGAGGTCGGGCCGTCCAGCCATTTCGCCGCAAACGGAGATTTCTTTGCCGGCGCCGCAGACGCGTCGAACGGCTTCCGCGATGAAGCGCAACACCGCGGGGTGGTACTCGTCGTAATACTCGGATACGGCCGCGTTCGCGCGGTCGGTGGCGAGGGTGTACTGAACGAGGTCGTTCGTGCCGACCGAGAAGAAGTCGAGCACGGGGATGAGGTCGCGAATCATCGCGACCGCGGCAGGTACCTCTACCATGCCGCCTACTTCGATGCCGGCGCCGTAACGCTCGCCCGCTTCGTCGAGTTCCCTCTTGGCTTCGTCGATCAGGTCCCGAGCTCGTTTGACATCGGTGGGCGACGTGACCATCGGAAGCAGAATCCGGACGGGACCGGCGGACGAGGCGCGCAGAATCGCCCGCAGTTGCGTCCGAAGGAGCTGCGGGTAGGCGAAGGTGAAGCGCAGTCCTCTCAAACCGAGCGACGGATTGAATTCGTCGCGCTCGGCGTCGCCCAAAAGTGCCATCGCTTCGGGCGAGAGGGCCTTATCCGCGCCGAGATCGGCCGTACGAATGGTGACGGGCTTGCCTTTCATCGAGCGGATCACCCGCAGATAGGCTTCGTGCTGCTCGGCTTCGCTCGGCAAATCTGAGCGGTTGAGAAAGAGAAACTCGGTTCGGAAGAGTCCGATTCCTTCGGCGCCCGCCTTGTGGGCGTCGGGCAGGTCGTCGGGCAGGGCGATGTTCGCCAGGAGCGTGACTCCCGTACCGTCCTTCGTGGCGGCGGAAACGCTCTTCAGCTTGATAAGGTTGCGCTTTTGGCGCTTGAGTTCCCGCATGCGCAGGCGCGCCGCCTTGGCTTGTTCGGCGGTCGGTGCGAGCTCAAGTCGGTTCTCGTCGGCATTGACGAGAACGCGCTGGCCGTTGTGCAACTGCTCGCGCGCACCAGTGACGCCGACAAGGGTCGGGATCTCGAAACTGTGAGCGAGAATGGCCGCGTGACTGGTGATGCTACCTTCTTCGAGGACGATCCCTACGATGTCGAGGTCGTCGCGCTCGCGCAGCTGAAGCATGTCCGTGGGGTCGAGCTGGTCGACGACGAGAATGACCTTGTCGGCCACCGTTTCGACGTCTTCGAGGCTCGCATCCGAGCGACGACCGGCGAGAAGGCGCTGCACGCGCTGTACGACGTGTGCGATGTCCTTGACGCGCTCCCGAAGGTAGGCGTCGTCGATCTGATCAAATTCGCGACGCGTTTGCTCGAGGCGCAGCGACAGCGCCCATTCGGCGTTCACGAGCTTGGTGCGGATGATCTCCAGGGTGTCGTTGAGCAACGTCGGATCCTTGAGGATCATGCGATGTACGTCGACAAAGGTCGACGCTTCGGCGGGCATTTCTTCGTCTTCAAGACGATCGGCGAGTGCCGTGAGTTGCTTGTCAACCGCAGAAATCGCCATGCGCAGGCGCTGACACTCGCCGCGAACCGCCGTTTTGTCGATGAAAAACTGAGGTACTTCCAGGTCGGCGGACGAAAAAAGAAGCACCGTACCGCAGGACATGCCCGGGTAGGCCGACAGGCCGGCCAGGGCTGCGGGCGGCGAAGAGGATTCGGCGGCGGGCTGCGGCGACTCGTCGACGGCGCCCTCCGGGACGACGGTAAGAGGTTCGCTCATCTCTCGGCTTCCTTCGCGAGGGGGATCAATCGGGTTCGCCAAAGCGGGTTTCGAAGAGTTCGACGATATGGCGCAGGGCGTTGGCTTCGTCGGGTCCGTCGACGCAGACGACAAGCTCGGTGCCCTTGGGCAGAGCCATCGTCATGAGGCCGAGAATCGATTTGGCATCGACCGTTCGGACCTTGTCCTTCAGCAGAATGCTACTTTCGTAGAGGTTGGCGGTTTTCGCGAGAAGGGCGGAAGGTCGCGCGTGCAAACCGAGACGGTTTTTGACGGTGAGGGATTGAGTGAGCATCGACGAAACTCCGGAAACCGGATGGAAAAGACGAAGCGTCAGCCGTTGAGGGCGGAGTGCCCGATGGCGGTGGAAATCGCACTGTGGGCTCCGCCTTCCGCGAGCTGCATCACACGGCTCAACGGCGCCTCGGGGGCGGCCGAAAGAGCCGTGATGACGGCAGGAAGGTTCACGCCCGAGAGGATTCGAACTTTGTTGTTGTCAAGGAATCGGTGCGCGATGTTGGAGGGCGTTGCACCGAGCAGGTCCGTAAAGACGAGCACGCCGTCCCGATTCAACAAGGGTTCGATCAGCGTGCGGGCGCGTTCGTAGCCTTGTTCGGCGTCGATGTTGCTCGGAACATCGAAGCAGACGATGTCGTCGGCCGAGGCATCCGACGTGGCGCTGAAAATGTGCTGGGCGCAGATTTTCAGCGCGGAGGCGAGAGGCTCGTGCGCGATGATGCATATGCCAAGGGACACTCGAATCTCCGTCACGATAGAATTCACAAAGAGCCACAAGTTTATCATCGGAGCCGAGGAGGGTCCGCAAATGTCATTGGTGATGTTTACGAGTCGGGCCGCCGGTCCGTTCATCATGTTTCGGGAAACGGCCGAACAGATTTTCAAAATCATCGGTCGCCCCCTGACGGAGCAGGGCGCGTTCGCGAGCGACGAACTTCCCGAGATCCTGCGCAAGCTTGAGGATGCCAAGGTGCGCGACAAGGCTCTGGCGGCCGAAGCCGAGCGTCGTCGCGAAGATGAACTGCGGCGCTCGACCTACGCCGAAGAACTTGATGGGAAGGAAGAGCGCGAACGCGAAGAGATGCGCCGCGAGTGCATTCACCTCTATCAGCGCGTGGTTCCGCTCGAAGAAATGATCAAGCGGGCGATCCGCCACGACGAAGCTGTCGTCTGGGGAAAGCCCTGAGCGGCTCTTGTGCCGTTTGTTGCTTTCGTTTCGCACAAGACAGCCCGTCTCCGAACATCGGGACGGGCTTTGTTTTGCTCGGAAACACAATCGGGCGGTGCTCAGCCTCGCCAGAAACCCTTCGTAAAGAGGATGAAGACCGTGAAGAGTTCGAGTCGACCGATGAGCATCAGAAACGTGCAGATCCAGAACTGCAACGTCGTCAATCCCGCGTAGTTGCCCGCGGGGCCGAGCGCGCCCATGGCCTGACCGAGGTTGCTGATGCAGGCGATGGTGGCGGAGAACGATTCCAGCATGGGCATGCCCGAAAAGACGAGGAGCAGAACACCCGTGCAGACGGAAATCACCCAAAGGAGCAGATACGCGAGCACCGCCGAGGCCACCTGGTCGTTGAGGCGGGTTTCGCCGATGGTGAGGGGAAAAGACGCCTTCGGGTGGAGAAGTAGCAGAAATTCGCGCTTCGTCTGCTTGATGAGAATCAGGAGACGGATCATCTTGATGCCGCCCCCGGTCGAGCCCGCGCACGTGGCGAAAATCGAGCTGAGGAGCATGACGAGCGGAATGACGGTCGGCCAGAGCGCGTAGTTGTCGCTTGCAAAACCGGTGGTTGACGCCATGGAGACGACCGCAAACGCAGCTTTGACGAACGCGGTGAAGTTGTCCTCGTAGTACCCGACGTCAAGGAGCAACAGCGTGGCAAAGAGCGTCAGGACGGAGACGACGCCGATCCAACCGAGAACTTCGGGATCCCGCCAGTAAAGGCGCAGATCGCGTTTGTGCCAGGCAGCGAAGTGCAGAGAGAAGTTGCATCCGCACACGATCATGAAGACGACGGTGACGAGGTCCACCGCGTTGCTCTCGAAGTATGCGAAGCTCGAATCATGCGCGCCGATGCCCGAAAGACTCACGGTGGTCATCATGTGCAGGACCGCATCGTCCCAAGACATGCCTGCGAAGTGGAAGGCGACGGTCAGGGCGACGGAAATCCCGAAATAGATGATGTAGAGCGCCTGCGCCGTATCGGCGATGCGGGGTGTCAGTTTGCTTTCCTTCAAGGGACCGCTGGTTTCCGCCTTCAGGATTTGCGCGCCGCCGACGCCGAGCAACGGGAGAATGGCTACGGACAGTACGATGAGCCCCATACCGCCCAACCACGAGAGAAAGCAACGCAAACCGTTGATGGAAAGCGGCAGGTCGTCAAGCCCCGTCATCATCGTCGCCCCCGTCGTCGTGAGACACGACATCATCTCGAAGTACGCCGCGGAGAAGGTGTACTGCGGGAGCTCCAAGAGAAGCGGGATGGTGGCAAAAAGCGGTACGACCGTCCAGGTGAGCGTCACGAGCAGGAATCCGTGTCGGGCGCTCAGCTCCTGGCGGTAACCGCGGGTGGCGAGGGTGAGCAAAGCCCCGGTTCCAGTCGTGACGGCAAAGGCCGTCAGAAACGCGGCATCCGCACCGTCGGCCTGAGCGACGCTCACCAGATACGGGATGAGCATCGTCAGGCCGTAGCCGACGAGAACGGGTCCGAGCGCGTGGAGCACTGGAAGGAGTAGGTACCGGAAGGCGTTTGGCATGGGGGACCTTTAGAAGAAGCCCACGTCGACGGCGAAGAGACGTTCGATTTTCGGAATGAGTCGCTTCGAGGCGACGAACACGACGACGTGGTCTTCGGCTTCGATGACCACGTCGGGTTTGCCCATCAGCACGACGGCGTCTTCGCCCTCTCCCCGAATCACGGCGCCGATGTTCGCGCCTTCGGGCAGGGCGAGATCGCGGATGGGGCGCCCCACCACGCGGGAGCTGCGGCGGTTGCCGTGCGCGACGATTTCCAGCGCCTCGGCCACGCCGTGTCGCAGGCTGTAGGCGGCGGTCACGTCACCACGGCGAACGTGTTTGATGAGTTCCCCGAGGGCGGCCTGCGAGGGTGAGAGGGTGATGTCGATTTGCGAGCCCTGCATGAGGTCGCCGTACACCTTGCGGTTGACGAGTGCGATGGTGCGTTGGGCGCCGAGCTTTTTGGCGAGCATCGCGCTCAACACGTTATCGCCGTCGTCTTCGGAGAGCGCGATGAAGAGGTCGCACGTTTCGACGCCGGCGTCGGAGAGCACTTCTTCGTCGGTGTAGTCGCCCTCGATAACGATGACCGAGGAGCGCAGTTGTCCGGCGAGCAGTTCCACCTTCGAGCGGTCTTTCTCGAGGATGCGGATGCTGAGCTCCGTGCGACGATCGGCGTCTTCGCTTGAGGTCAGACGCCGGGCAAGGGCCAGGCACATCGAGGCGTTGCCTGCAAGGAGAATGTTGCGTACCGGCGGCTCGTGGTGGCGGATTTCCGAAAGCACGAGTCGGGCGTTGCGCGCGTCGCACAGACAGATAACTTCGTCGCCCGCCTCGATGACAGTGTTTTTGTCGACGTCGAGACGGCGGTTGCGACGGAATATCGAGATGATGCGGGCTTCCACGTGCGGCAGGTGCGTCTCGAGGTCCGCGACCCGTCGGCCGACGAGCGGACTTCCGGCTTTGGCGCGTACGGCGATGAGGGCGGCGAGGCCTTCGCCGAATTCCAATACCTGGTTGGCTTCCGGAAAGTCGATCAGCTTCACGAGATAACTTGTCACGGCCTGCTCGGGCCAAATCACGGCCGTAGCTTCGAAACCCTCTTCGCCGAGAATGCGGGGGAAGTTGCGCAGTTCGCTGTTTCGGACACGTGCAATGCGAGTCGGAATATTGAAAAGACGGGCCGCGAGCAGGCTGACGACCAGATTGGTTTCGTCGTTCGACGTCACGGCGATCAGCATGTCCGTGTCGTCGGCCCCCGCGTCCCGGAGGACCTGAGGACTCGAGGCCTCGCCGACGATGCCTCGCAGGTCGAACCGGGATTGCAGATATGCGATGTGTTCGGGATTGCGGTCGACGATGGTGATGTCGTTGGCTTCGGATACGAGGCTTTCGGCAACGGAAATGCCGATCCGGCCCGCTCCGACGATGAGAATTTTCATAAGTCAGACGAAGGGCGATCAGGGACGCTTCGGTTTGAAGGGCGCGCGGATGGCGGGCAGCGGCGAGGGAAGACGTCCGGGGATGCGGAAATCGTCGAGTTCGACGCCGGCCGCCTTCATCTTGCGGTAGAGGTGCGTGCGCTCGATGCCCGAATGGCGTGCAAGACGTGCCATCGAGAGATTCTGATACTGAAGCGTCGTTTCGAAGTACGCGCGTTCGACGGCGTGGATCACGTCCCGGAAAGGGAGATTGAAGTCGAGCTTCAGGTTGTATTCGGGCAACTGAAAGACAGGCAGAATCGCACCCGAGGGCGGGAGTCCGTCGTCGTCGCCGTCGCGGTTCGCGCGGGTGAGCGACTTTTGATATTCAAGCCGCTGCCACTGCTCCAACACGCGATCGACCGTGTTGAGCAGATTCTTCAGGGAAATGGGTTTTTCAAGGAAGTCCATCGCCCCGTAGCGCACGGCCTGCATGGCCGAATCGATCGTACCGTGGCCGGACATCATGATCACGGGACACGTGAGCAGATTGTGCGCGCGCCATTCGCGCAACAGCGTGATGCCGTCCGTATCGGGCATCCAGATGTCGAGCAAGATGAGGGAGTACTTGCGCTCGCGAATACACCGGCGCGCTTCCTCGGCGTTGGCGGCTGTGGTGATGGTGTACCCGGAGTCCATCAGAATCTCCGCAAGCACGTTGCGGATGCCGACCTCATCGTCTACAACAAGAATATCTGCCATTTAATCGGTTCTCTGCGTGTCAGAAACGGGGGATGTCCGGGTTGCGGATGAAAAAATCGGGAATCGAATGTCGACCTGGGCACCGAGAATGAGGTAGCCCGTGCGGTCCATTCGGTTGGAGAGCTCGATCGACGCGTGATGCTCGTCGAGAATTTTCTTCACCATCGGAAGGCCCAACCCCGTGCCCGTCTCCTTGGTGGTCACGTAGGGCTCGAATGCTTTGGCGAGGATTTTCGAGCTGAACCCCGTGCCATTATCGCGGAATATCAGGTGGACGGTGGAGGGGCCGTTGGGCGAGGCATCCGAGCGGGTGCGGATTTCAATTTCGGCTTCCGCGCCGGCGGCATCGATGCTGTTGGAAATCAGGTTGTGAATAACCTGTCGCAGCTGCGAGGCGTCTGCCCGAATGGCGGGCAATGCCGGATCGAGCCGAAGCGTCAGTTCGGTTCCAGCCTGGTGGTAGAGGGACGCTGCGTCCGTGAGGAACGCGTTGAGGTCGAGCGGCACGAGGTTGGCGCTCGGCAGGCGCGCATACTCCCGGAAGTCGTTCACCATCTGCTTGAGCGCGTCGACCTGCGTCGTGATCGTGGCGATCGCGCGGTGAAGCAGATCCACGTCGGCCTGATCGTCCAGACGGTTTTCCAACTTCATTTCCAGCCGTTCGGCGGCCAGACGGATGGGGGTCAGGGGATTTTTGATTTCGTGCGCGAGGCGTCGGGCTACTTCGCCCCACGCGGTGGCACGTTGCGCTTCGATCAGCTGACTGACGTCGTCGAGTACCAACACCGTCCCCATGTGGGCGCCGAGCGGCATGTTGGAGGTTTTGATGTAGAGCGGAACGACACGGTCGGGGCGCTGCAACTCGAATTCGACGCGCATGTTGGTATCGGTGGCAAGGTGCCGCATCTTGGTCAACGCTTCGACGAGCCGGGGTTCCGTCGTTTCGAGCGTCGTGCCGATCGCGCAGACCTCGTCGCCGAGAATGCGTCGTGCGGCGGCGTTGGCCGTCACGATGGTGTGGGTGCGATCGATGACCATCACGCCCGAGGAGATGTTGCCGAGCACTCGCTCGAGGTAGGCCTGTGCCTGCTGGGCCTCGCGTCGTTGCTCGTCGATGTCTCGGCGGGTCTCGGCGACCTCGCGGATCATCTGGTTGAAGGATTGCGTGAGGACGTTGATTTCATTGCTTCCGGTGAATTCCCGGATGGGCGAGAAATTGCCGTCGGCCACGCGTCGGGTGCCTTCTTCGAGTTGCAGGACGGGTTCCGCGGCCTTTCGGGCGAACGTGATCGCGGCCGCGATGGCGCCGAACACGGCCAGAAGGAGCGTAAGAAAGAGCGTTCCGGTGTAGATCGACTGAAGCGACGCGCGCGAGAGTACGAGCGTTTGGTAGTCGCGGTAGCCTGCCAGGAGTTCCGACGCGTTTTGAGCCGTTTCGTTGTCGACGGGCTGAATGATCTGGAGGTAGAGTTGTTGCGCGCCCGCCGCATTGCGGGGCGATCGCATCGCGGCGAGTCCGCGGGGAGCAACGGGAAGCGACGCTTCCGACGTCGTCTCGTCGGTGCGGGGATTGAGCGGAAGGATGACCCGAATTGAAAGCGAGTCCGTTCGCAGGGTTTCGGCCTTGTCGGAGACGTCGCCGTCGATCACGCTGTAGATGCCCGTTGAGCGAACGACCTGCATCTGTTGGGCCGTCGGCAGATCGGGCAGCATCACGTTGATGCGCGAGCCTGCCGCAGCCACCGCCGTGCCGTCGCCGAGAAAGACGAGCGCCTCAAGGCTTTGATGTCCTTCAAGAAGCCGCATCAGATCCTGCATGATGAGGCTCGTCGGCGTGTTGGCGAGTAGCCCCGCCATGTGGCGTGCCGTAAGTTCCGTTTGTTTTTGTTGCTGTTGCAGAATGCCTCGGGTGATGGTGACGCCCGACTCGAGTGCGCGCTCGACGCGCACGTCGAACCATGAGTCAATCGATCGCGAGATGAAGACGTTCGAGACGAGGAAAATGACGAGAGCGGGTACGACGGCCAGAGCAGCCGTGGCGCCCGCGAGGCGCACCGTCATGTTGGCGCCGAAACGCCGCCGCCGAAAGCGCTGCCAGAGCTGAACCAGCATGGCCACGACGATCGCAAAGAGCAATACGGCCACCACGCGGTTGATGACGATTAGGAGCGGAAACCAGCGTTCGAAGAGTCGCGAGTCGGAGCTCGTGGCGGCCAGGCCGAAGAGCGAAATGGCGGCCAGGGCGAGCGAAGCGGTGAGGGCGTAGCGATACCAGTGCGGCATGAGGCCCTCATTCGCCGTCGTTAGTGACGGACGGGTCAATACGAAGCGTCGTCCAGTCGCTTTCCACTGACCATTCAATCGAATCGTCGGTGGTCACCTGCATGGGTTTGGGTAGCTTCGTCGTGTCCAGATGGAATCGAACCTGCGCCGTGAAGCTACGGCTGTCGCCGATCGTGTCCGAAGGCGCCACGCGCCATCGACGAATGTTTTTGACGAGCGGCAGTGCTTGTTCCAGCGAGTCGAAGTTGAGCGAGAGCCCGCTGTAGCCCACGCGATACCGGCGCGTGAGCGGGTCGAACGAGAGACGAACGAGGAAGGTCTCGTCCGCGACCGTCTTGTCAAGCCAATACCAACGCGACGAGGTAAGACGGAATTCGTGCGCGAAGTAGAGCGCAATCCCGCGGTGTAGCACGTCGAGCAACGGTGCGGGCAGGTCGAATTCGTAGTGCGCGGCAACGAACAAACCAGGCCGCTCGCCTGGTTCGTCGCGGGTGATTTCCGCCCCCATGAAGGTGGCCTGCACGGCGAGGACACACGTCGACCAGGCCGCCGTCCCGAGAATGAGGATGGCGAGCGCGGTCCGGCGGAAGCAACGGGTGTGCGGACGGGTCATGGGGGCGCGTACCGTCAGAAGCGGTGGTCGGTTTTTCGGAAAAGGGCGTAGAAGAAACCGTCGTGAACGGCGGGCAACTTCGGATCGGTTTCGGGCCGATCCTCGTCGGTCGGCAACAGCGTCATCATACCTTCAAGCCCTTCGCCGAGCGGAACGAGCGAAGCGTCCGGGGCGGCCTCGAGAAATTTCGCGATCTGTTCGACGCCTTCTTCGGGGAAGATCGAGCATGTGCAAAAGAGCAGGTGACCGCCCGGTTTGACGACGGGCCAAAGCGCCTTGAAGAGCATACGCTGCGTCTTGGCCAGTGCCTTGGGGTCGCCTGGACGACGGTTCCAGGGAACGTCGGGCTGACGACGCACCACGCCCGAGGCGGTGCAGGGGGCGTCGAGCAACACGGCATCGAAGGCCTTACCCGACCACCAAGCGCCGAGGTCGGAGGCGTCCGCCACGAGAACCTCGGCGCTCAGGCCGAGTCGATCCAGATTGTCCTCGATGCGGCGGGCGCGTTCGGGGTCGATTTCGAGAGCCGTGACCGAGCAACGGTGCTTTTCGAGCAGATGTGCGGTTTTTCCGCCCGGAGCTGCACAGGCGTCGAGCACGGTGTCTCCATCTGAGACGGGCAGGAAGTGGGCCGCCAACTGCGTGCCCGCATCCTGCACGGAAACAACGCCCTCTGCAAAGCCCGGAATCGCTTCGACGGGACAGGGCTTGAGGAGTCGGACGGCGTCGAGACCGAGCGCGCGCGCAGGAACCCCTTCGGTTTCGAGACGCTTCATGTAAGCTTCAACATTGGTCTTCAGGGTGTTGACACGAATCGTCAGGGGCGGGTGACGCAGTCCCGCTTCGAGAATGGCCTCGGCTTCGGGGCCGTAGACGGACTCCATGCGCTTGATCCACCAGAGCGGAGCGTTGAAGCGTACTTCGGGCGAAGCGCAAACGCGTGCAAGTAGGCGATCGGTTTCGCGAAGGTAGCGCCGCAACACGGCGTTGACCAGACCCGCGAAGCGCTCTGTGGAGCGGTGCGAACGCACGGCTTCGACCGCCTGATTGACGACCGTGAACCCGGCCCATTCGCCCGAGAGAAGTGCGGCAAGCGACACCTCGAGGAGCGAGCTTACGGGTTCCTTGGGGGCGTGCTCAAGAAGTTCCGCAAGCAGCGCCTTCGTCGTCGCGGTTCGACGTGTGGCGCCGTAAAGAAGCGCAAGCAACGTGCCGCGCCCGCCTTCGGGTAGGTTCTTCGAGCCTGCGGCCACGGCGCTCACTAGCGATACGCCCTCTTCTTTCATGAGACGGCGGCCGAGAGCGGCGGCCGAAAGAACCGCGGAAAGCGGAATGGCGTCCCGGGTTTTGCGGGGTTTGCGTTGGGAAAGATCGGCCGACACGGTTAAAGCACCTCACCGACAGTGAAATCCACGCCTTGCAAAACGGCGGAGGCGGTCATGCGGGGCTTGCCGGGTTTCTGGAGCACCGTCATGCGAAGCGCACCAGAGCCGCAGGCGACCGTCAGGGCGTCGTCGGTCGAAAGCACAGTACCGGCCGGAGCGTCGCCTGCCGTGCATTCGGCTTCCCAGACTTTGATGGCGAGACCCGCGTGCTCAAACTGCATGCCCGGGAACGGCGTGAAAGCGCGCAAACGGCGTGCGAGCACTTCGGCGGGTTCTTCCCAGTTGATGCGGCTTTCGGGTTTGAGGAGCTTCTCGGCATAGGTCACCCCTTCGTCGGGCTGGACTTCCCAGTCGAGTTCGTTCGGGGTCTCGAGTGCTTCGACGAGGAGTCGGGCGCCGAGGCGGGCTAGACGTTCGGTCAGGGTGCTCGTCGTGTCGTCGTTGGCGATCGGGGTCGTCACCTTGCGGATCATCGGACCGGTATCAAGCCCGAGCTCCATCTTCATGAGCGTAACGCCCGTCTCGGCGTCGCCTGCTTCGATTGCGCGCGAAATCGGTGCGGCGCCGCGCCAACGCGGCAGGAGGCTGGCGTGGATGTTCAGGGCTTTGATGTCGCCCTTTTTCCCGATGCCGCGGGCACAGTCGAGCACCGCCTGCGGGAGGATGAGACCGTAGGCCGCAACGACGAGCAGATCGGCGTCGACCGCTTTCAGTTCTGCGTGCATGGCGGCGGCGCCTTCGGGGTCGCGCTTGAGGCTCAGCGTCAGGGGCGTTTCGACCCGAATGCCGTGCGACTCGGCCAGGACGCGTACGGGGGAGGGCGTCAGTTTCATCCCGCGGCCGCTCGGGCGGTCGGGCTGCGTGAGAACAAGCGGGATCTCGTGCCCGGCCTCAATGAGTTGCTTCAGGGCTTCGGCGGCGAAGTCCGGCGTGCCGGCGAATATGATTTTCATCGAAAAAATCCTCAAGGGGTTTGTGTGTTCGATCCCATCTCCCGCCGTGTCGCATTCCGCGCTTCGGGGACGGTACGAATCCCACTATTATCGTACGGCGGGGCGGATGTCCGACCCAATTGGGGCCGTCCGAAGAAACGTTGCCGACCGTACGGTGGGCCGGGGTTCCACGCGCAAAAGAAAAAAGGAGAAAGCGAGATGCCGGTTTTTCAGATCCACGGATTGGATTACGCGTACGGTCGTTGGGGAGAGCCCGACGCACCCGCCGTGTTCCTCATCCAGGGGTTGGGTATGCCGAAAGAAGCTTGGCCCCGACCGCTTGTTGAAACGCTCGTCGCCCGCGGCTATCAGGTGATTGCGCCTGACAACCGGGATGCGGGGGCGTCGAGCCGCATGACGGATTGGCACGTCACGGGCGCAGACGTTGCCCGCGCGATCGGCCGCGCGCTGTTGCGCCGCCCCGTAGTGGGCGAGTACGCGCTCGAAGACATGGCACTCGACGCATTGCGGCTTCTCGACGAACTCGGCATTCGCCGCGCGCACGTCGCCGGCGTGTCGATGGGTGGAATGATCGCGCAGACGCTCGCCGTGCAAAGCCCCAATCGCGTCGCAACGCTCACATCGATTTCCTCCGCGAGCGGCAACCCCCGAACCGGGCTCGGGAAGTTTGGAACCATTTGGTCGATTCTGAGGCCCCGCGGCAAAACGCCCCGCGAGCAGATTCTCAAAACGCTTCGGGTGCTTTCGGGGCCTGCGTATCCGGTTACCGAGGACGAATTGAACCGCTACCTCGAACAACTGCCGAATTTCGATCGGGATCTTTCCGCGGTTTTTCGTCAGGTGGTGGCGCTCCTCTCCAGCGGGGACCGCTCCGAACAACTCCGACGGATCCGCGCTCCCACGCTCGTCGTTCACGGGACGGCCGATCCGCTCCTGCCTTTTTCGGCCGGGCGTGAAACGGCCGAGCTCATTCCCGGCGCCGAACTTTGGGCGGTGGAGGGGATGGGGCACCAGCTCCCGTGGACTTTCATGGAGACGCTCGGCGCGCGCATGGCGGCCTTCATGAACCGGTACCCGGTGTGAGGGCGCCTCTGGGAGCTCAGCGTTCCTCGGCTTCGTCCTGCGCCTTCCTTTTGTCGTTGAGACGAAGCTTGCGCAGCTTCTGGCAGGCGCGGTCCTTCTTGAGGCGGCTCAGGTGGTCGATGAAGACCACACCGTCGAGGTGATCGATCTCGTGCTGAACGCAAACGGCGAGAATGCCTTCCGCCTCGAATTCGACGGGGTTACCGTCGAGATCCTGAGCGCGTACGCGGACGTGATCGGGGCGCTTGACGTGCTCGTACAGTCCCTTGAGGGAGAGGCATCCCTCCTCGTAGTCCTTCAGCGTGTCGCTGTGCTCAACGATGCTCGGGTTGACGAGAACTTTGAGGCCCGACTTGTCTTCCGACACGTCGATGACGACGATGCGCTTGAGTACGCCCACCTGATTGGCGGCGAGACCGACGCCCGGAGCCGCGTACATGGTTTCCGTCATGTCGGCGGCGAGTTGCTGGAGCTCCTCGTTGAATTCCGTCACGGGTTCGGCGCGGCTCGAAAGAGCGACGTTCGGATACTGGACGATCGGCAAAACGGCCATGACAAGCCTCCAACACGGTTGCCTTTGCAGGGCGACTCGTGCTTAAGTGTGAGTGAACGAACAAAGTTGCGCGACGGCGCGTCGCGCCGTGCGAAACTGGCAATTATAGGGCGGAGCGCCGTAAGAAATTCTCCGACGGACGGTTTTCGCGTGTGTCGCGGGGAAATGTGAGGCAGGTGATGGATACAAACGAGCAGCGGGCGTGGTTGCGTCTGGCGCGTGCGCGGCGCTTGAGCGCCGCGGCGGCGGTGCGACTTTTGCGGGATGCGGAGCTGCCCGAAGCGGTTTTCGCGTTGGACTATGCGACCGTAGCCAAGCGGGAAGGCGCCGAGGTCGCGGACGAAGTGCGCCGTCTCGGGCGGGGCGCTGAAGACGAGAGCGTCGATCGGGCGCTCGCGTGGCTGGAGCGGCACGACGACGCGTTTCTGTTGCCTTTTACGAGTGTGCTCTATCCTCAGGGGCTGTTACAAAGCGACCGTCCGCCGATCATGCTTTTCGCGCGCGGTAACGCGGGGCTTCTCGGACGCAAGACCGTGGCCGTGATCGGTTCGGAGCACGTCGATGCCGAAAGTATTGCAACGGGAGTCGAACTCGGGACGGCGCTCGTGCGGCGCAACGTCGCTTTGCTTGAGCGTACCGCGACGCCGCTCGAATTGAGCGTCGCACGAGCGGCGCCTTCGGGTACGATACTTGTTCTTGCTACCGGACCCGATCGAGTGTACCCGGCGATGGCCCTCGATGAGCAACGCTCGGTGCTTGCTTCGGGAGGGTTGTTGCTTGCCGAAGCGTTTCCCGAGGAGGGCGTAACGCCCGAGCGGCTTGAGCGCCGAGACGCGGTTTACGTCGCGGCGGCCGATGCCGTGCTACTGGTTGCCGCGGAGACGAGTTCGTCCGAAATGCGCCTTGTGCGCACGGCCGGCGAGATGGGTCGGAGTGTTTTTGCCGTCCCCGGGAGTATTCATTCGCCCTACTCGAAGGGGCCTCATCGGCTGATTCGCAACGGCGCTACACTCGCGGAATCTGCCGAAGATGTACTCGGCGACCTCAAAAATCTTGCATAATGCGGCCTTCGCCGATCTTGGTTCCCGTCTACGCTGGTGTACAGGGCGACGAACACTTCCATTTCCGACTTGGATCATCATGGGCCAAACACTGGTTATTGCCGAAAAACCCTCGGTTGCGAGCGATATCGCAAAAGCGCTCGGCGGTTTTAAGAAAGACGGAGATTTTTGGGTGAGCGATACCATGCTCATCGGATCGGCCGTCGGTCATCTCCTGGAGCTCGCCGCTCCCGAAGAGTACGACGTCAAGCGCGGCCGCTGGTCGTTCGCCAATCTTCCGGTTATTCCGCCGCATTTCGACCTGCGACCGATCAAAAAGTCGGTGACGAAATTCGAGACGTTGGCGCGAAAGATGCGTAGCCGCGCCGTCACCGACATCATCAACGCATGCGACGCGGGGCGTGAAGGCGAACTGATCTTCCGTTACATCATGCAGGCCGCGAGCTGCAAGAAGCCCGTGCGTCGTCTGTGGTTGCAGTCGATGACGGCCGCGGCGATTCGCAAGGCCTTTGAGACGCTTCGTACCGACGAAGAGATGAAGCCTCTTGAAGCAGCCGCCCGTAGCCGCTCGGAGGCGGACTGGCTGGTTGGCATCAACGGCACGCGTGCGCTTACCGCGTTCAATTCCAAGGACGGCGGCTTTTTCCTGACGACGGTCGGGCGCGTGCAAACACCGACACTCGCGATCGTCGTCGCGCGCGAAGAGGAAATCCATCACTTCGTCTCAAAGCCCTACTGGACCGTCAAGGCGGTCTTCGGTGCCGCGGCGGGCGAGTACGAAAGTCTCTGGCAGGACGCCAAGTTCGTCAAAACAAAGGGCCAGGCGCCGGAACTCAAAGCTGAACGCCTCTGGAGCGAAGCCGAAGCGCTTCGCATCGTCGAACGCTGCCGCGGGCAGTCGGGGATCGTGACGGAAACGAAAAAGCGCTCGACCTCAATGTCGCCCGCGCTCTTTGATCTGACGAGCTTGCAACGCGAAGCGAACAGTAGCTTCGGCTTCCCCGCCCGAATGACGCTTGCGATCGCGCAGCGCCTCTATGAACGCCACAAGGTGCTTACCTATCCGCGTACAGACGCCCGCGCGCTGCCCGAAGACTATATCCCGACCGTGTATGAGACGCTCGAACACCTCAAGCGCCTGAGCGACTATGCGAAGTTCGCGGGCACGATCGTGACGAATCGCTGGGTGAAGCAGGACAAGCGCGTCTTCGATAACACGAAGATCAGCGACCACTTCGCCATCATTCCTACCGGGGAGCTTCCTAAGGAACTTGACGAAACCGAACAGAAGATCTACGACCTCGTCGTGCGGCGTTTCATCTCGGTCTTTTATCCTGCGGCGGAATTTGACGTGACAACGCGTACGACGACCGTCGGCGAAGACCGCTTCGTGACCGAGGGGAAAGTACTCGTGACGCCGGGCTGGATGGAGGTCGCTGGTCGTGGCGGCAAGACGCAGAGCGACCTCTGTCCGGTGACGGACGGCGAGATCGTGCGCACAACCGACATCAATGCCAAGCAGGACGCGACCCGTCCGCCCGCTCGTTACACCGACGCGACGCTTCTCTCCGCAATGGAAGCCGCGGGCAAGAAGCTCGAGACGGGCGAATTGCGCAACGCGATGGCCGAAAAGGGTCTCGGTACCCCGGCTACGCGTGCTCAGACGATCGAAGGTCTGATCGAGCAGAAGTATTTGCGTCGCGACGGACGTGACCTTATCCCCAATGCGAAAGCCTTCCAGCTGATGCAGCTCGTGCGCGGGCTGCACATCGACGAACTCACGCAACCCAAGCTTACGGCCGAATGGGAACGCAAGCTCGCTCAGATCGAAAGCGGCGTCGTGTCGCGCGACGATTTCATGGATGAAATTCGTCGTATGACGGAAACGATCGTTTCCGCGGCCAAGCAGTACGAGGGCGACAGCGTTCCGATCGTCAACCCGATTCACTTCCGCAATCGCTGCCCGGCCTGCGGCGGCGAGATCGTAGAAAACTACAAGCGCTTCGCGTGTACGGGCGAGGGGTGCGGCTTTTCGTTGCCCAAGCACCCGTCGGGTCGGGCGTTCGAGCCCGAAGAGGTTGAAGAGCTTCTCGCCACGCACCACGTCGGTCCGCTTTCAGGTTTCATCAGCAAGCGGGGTTTCCCCTTTGAGGGCGAGGTGATTTTGGCCAAGGATCCGGAAACAGGCGAATGGGGTATGCGCTTCGATTTCGAGGATCGCCCCGAAGTAACCGAAGAGGAAATCGCCGCCGCGCCGCAGATCGCTACCTGTCCGCTTTGCCAAGGTCGCGTCATCGAGTTCGGCGACTACTATGTGTGCGAACACGCGCTCGCCGGAGATAAAAAACGTTGCGTGATGCGCTCCGGCAAGGTCATTTTGCAGCGTCCGATTTCGTGCGCCGAAATCGTCGCGCTCTGCGAAACCAAGCGTACGCCGTTGCTCGAAGGGTTCGTGTCGAAGCGCACCAACCGCCCCTTCAGCGCGTATCTCGTCCTCGACAAGACGAAGGGCGTGATGTTCGAATTCGAAAAGCGCGAGAAAACGTCGAAGACCGCCAAGAGCGCCGATGGCGAAGCGGTGACGGAAAATGAGGCGTCGGAAGAGGTCTCCAAGACGACGGCGAAGCGCCCCAAGGCTTCGGGAACGACGAAAACCGCGACGAAAAAGACAGCGACGCGTACCCGCAAGACGGCGACCGCGAAGAAAAAAGCCGAACCGACTGAAGCCTGAGGCGAGGAACGTTCGCATGAAAAAAACCGGAGCGAAACACTCCGGTTTTTTTTGCGGGAAGCGCTCGGGCGCGCACCGTCGAAAGCCTTGTCAGAGCGTCGTTTCCGAGGCATCGGACGCGGACGTTTTACTTTTCGTGCGGGTGACTAGCACCTGGTCGATCTTGTTGTTGTCGACGTCAAGTACTTCGAACGTGTATTCGCCGCATACCACCTTGTCGGTGCGCTTCGGAATTTTGCGCAGCATATACATCATGAAGCCTGCCACCGTTTCGTAGGCGGAGTCTTCGGGTAGCTCGTCGATGCCGAGCGCGTGTTCGATATCGTCGATGGGCGTGGCGCCGTCGACGAGCCACGTGTCATCGTCGCGCTGAATGATCTGCAACTCGTCGGTCGTCGTCACGAGGTCGCCCATGACGGTCGACATGACGTCGTTGATCGTAATGATGCCGACGACGAGCGCATACTCGTTGAGAATGACGGCAAAGTCGGCGTGCGTGCGCTGGAAGACGTCAAGTACCTCGGAGAGCGTGAGCGAGTCCGGAATGAACTGGCAGGGCTGAACGAGGCCGCCCTCCTGGAAGCAGATCGGCTTTTCGTCAAGCACGAGTCTCAGGAGGTGCTTCGAGTCGACGAACCCGACGACGTGGTCGAGATCCTTGTCGCAGACAAGGAAGCGGTTGTAGGGAACGGTCGCGATTTTGGCGCGGATGCTCGCTTCGGTTTCGTCGGTCGTGAAGTAGACGATATTCTCGCGCGGCGTCATGGCCGACGGCACGAGACGGCTTTCAAGTTCAAAGACGTTCTGAATGACGGCTTCTTCCTGCGGGGCGATGACGCCTGCCGCGGCGCCCGCACCGACGCTCGCGAGAATGTCCTCGGACGTGATCGTTTCTTGACGCTTCGTGGGCAAGCCGAGCGAGCGGATGCAGGCATCCGAAAGGCGCTCAAGAACGAAAACGATCGGGCGCAACACCTTGATGACGATCCGCATGGGACGCACAACGCGCATGGCGACCACTTCGGGGCGCGCGATGGCGAGACGCTTGGGTAGCAGGTCTGCAAAGATGACAAAAAGGGTCGTGGCGAGCAGGAAGGAAAGCACGAATCCCACGTGGGGCAGGTTGACGGCCGGAATGATCGGCTCGAGACACCACATGAAGAAGGGGGAAAACGCTGCATCCCCCACGATACCGCCCAAAAGAGCGATGGCGTTCACCATGACCTGAAGGGCCGAGAAGAATTGTCCGGGGTGCTCCTGGAGTTCGAGCACCAGATCCGCGCGTCGGTCGCCGTCCTCGGAGAGCGCTTGAAGCCGGGTCTTGGTGGCCGCGGCGAGCGAGATTTCCGCCGCCGAAAAGAAGGCACTGAGGATGACCAGGCAGAAAAGCGCCATGACCTGAGGGTAGGAAGACATAAAACGACCGTCTTTTTGTTATGAAGCTGTCAGTTTATCATAGGAAGAGCTAACATGTTGTTTTATGGGTTGTTTTTGCCTTCCGGGGCGGATGTTCCGGAGGTCTCCGGGGTGCAAAACGTAACATTTTGTCCGACGGTGGCCGCACGAAAGGCGGTACGACGGATCGTCGGGTTACACTCGTGGAACTCCGTCGTTCGCTTGCCGGATGCGGGGGGCGCGTTCCCCGGATGCTCGGAAATCAGCCGGAGGATGCGGCAGAACACTCACAGGCCAAAACGAAAGAAACAAAGGACACACAATGAACGCGAAGATCACCGCCCTGGTTGCGGCTGCCGTATCCACTCTTGCCGCTCCCGCTTTCGCGGGCTCCACGCTTGACGCGATCAAGGCCCGAGGCCACCTGCTCTGCGGCGTCAATACGGCGGCTCCGGGTTTCTCGAGTGCCGACAGCCAGGGCAACTGGAAGGGTCTTGACGTGAACATCTGCCGGGCCGTTGCGGCTGCCGTTCTGGGCGATGCGAACAAGGTGAAGTACGTTCCACTCAGCTCGCCGCAACGCTTCACGGCGCTTCAGTCGGGTGAAATCGACATGCTCGCTCGCAACACGACCTGGAACATGACGCGCGATGCGAGCCAGGGGTCCGTTTTCGTCGCAGTTTCCTACTACGACGGTCAGGGCTTCATGGTCCCGAAGGAGTTGAACATCAAGGACGCGAAGGAACTCGACGGTGCCACGATCTGCGTGCAGTCGGGCACCTCGTCCGAAAAGACGCTCTCGGACTACTTCAACTCCCACAAGATGAGCTACAAGACGGTTGTTTTCGATACGACCGAAGCCACGCAGAGCGCGTTCCTCTCGGGCCGTTGCGACGTCTATACGACGGATATGTCCGACCTCGCGGGCATCCGTACGGTCGCGCAGGATCCTTCGAAGTATGAAATCCTCCCGACCATGATCAGCAAGGAACCCCTCGGCCCGGCGGTTCGTCGTGGCGACGACGAATTTTTCCAGATCGTGCGTTGGTCGTTCGCCGCGTTCCTCGGTGCCGAAGAACTCGGCGTGACGAAGGCCAACGTCGACGAACTGCGCAAGAGTTCCTCGAATCCCGACGTGCAACGTCTTCTCGGTACGGGCGAAGACATGGGCCGCATGCTCGGCCTCGACAAGGACTGGTCGTACCGCATCGTCAAGCAGGTCGGCAACTACGGCGAATCCTGGAACGAGTTCTTCGGTCCGAAGTCGGCGCTCAATCTGCCGCGCGGTCTCAACAAGCTCTGGACGGAAGGCGGCTTGATGTACGCCATGCCGATCCGCTGAGCGTGACGGACTGTTGCTGACTCGACTTCTTTGTCCGAGAGGCCCCAAGGCGACAGGCCGTGGGGCCTCTTCCTCGTTTCTGAAAAACAATCATGCTATTCCGAGACCGAATGTGGAGCGTGCCGGGCGACGAGGCCTGGAGGCGTCGCGAAAAGACGCGAAAACGCAAGGAGTATACGCTTCAGGCCGTATTGGTTCTGTTGCTAGTGTCGGTGTTGGCTTCGCTTTCACTCAACGTGGCGGAAAATCTCGAAGCCAAGAACATCCGTAGCGGTTTTGATTTTCTCTTCGGCCCCGCGGGCTTTGACATCGGAGAAAAACTCATCGCGTTTCAAAGCTCGGACGCGCTTTGGAAAGCGTTTCTGAACGGCCTCTTCAACACATTGCGGGTGTCGTGCTGGGCGATTCTCTCGGCGACCGTTCTCGGCGTCGTCGTGGGCGCCATGCGGATCTCCCGTCATCCGATGTTGCGTTTTCTCGGTGCGGCTCATGTTGAGGCGTACCGTAACGTGCCGTTGCTCGTACTGCTCCTGGCGATCTACCTCGTCGTGACGGAGTTGCTCCCGGGGGTGCGTCAGGCCTGGCACGTCGGCAACTGGATTTATCTCTCGAAGACGGGCCTTCTCTACGCCGCTCCTCTGATGGGGTTCAAGGCGGTGCTCTGCGGTCTCGGCGTCGGCCTGCTCGGTGCCTGGGCGGGTTACAAGACGGCTCTGCGGCGAACGACGGGGCTCTTTGCGGGTCTCATCGGCCTGGCGGCCTTTGCCGTTACGTACGTGCTCGTTTGGGTGCTCTGCGGCGTCGTCGGCGGTTGGGACGTGCCCGTGGCCACGCGCTTTTCCATGCGCGGCGGCTCGCAGCTCACGCCCGAATTTCTGACGATCTGGCTCGGGCTCACGATGTTCACGTCCGCCGCCATTGCCGAAATCGTTCGTGCGGGCGTGCAGGCGGTGCGTCCCGGGCAGTGGCATGCGGCGTACGCGCTCGGTCTGACGCGCGGCCAAACCGTGAGCTACGTGGTGTTCCCGCAGGCCATGCGTCTGGCGATTCCGCCCCTGGCCAGCCAGTACATGAACCTCACGAAAAATTCGTCTCTGGCGGTCATGGTGGGGTATCCCGACATCGTCAACATCGGCAACACGGCCATCAACGTGAGCGCTCAAGCGCTTGAGGTGATCGCCATCATCATGGCCGTCTATCTCACGATCAATTTGGTGATCGCGATGATCATGAATGCCGTCAACGCCGTCATCATGAGGGCTCCGCAATGAGTGAGGTTACGCATCTCGAAGGAACGGGACGAGCCGGCGCTCTCGCCCTTGTTCGCAGTCGTTGGTTTTATTCTCCGCTCGCCTCGCTGTTGACGATCGGCGTGGGTGCCGTCGTCGCGTTGGTCGTCTGGAAACTCGCGGCCTGGGGGCTCTGGAACGCCGTCTGGACGCCCGATCCGCAAGCCTGCCGAGAGGCTTCCGGCGCATGCTGGGGGTTCGTCGCCGAGAAGTGGCGCCTGATTCTCTTCGGGCGCTACCCGCACGAATTGCAGTGGCGACCCGCTGCCGCAACGGCGGGCATTGTCGTCATGCTCGTCGTTACCGCGATTCCGGCACTCTGGAACCGCCGGGGCGTCGTGTGGCTCCTTCTTGGTTGGGTCGCGGCGTTTTTCGCCTTCTTCGCGCTGATGCTCGGCGGGATTTTCGATCTTTCGCCCATCTCCACGGACATGTGGGGCGGGTTGCCCCTTACGGTCGTTCTCACTCTCGTCGGGATGACCGCATCGGCTCCGCTCGGTATTCTCCTCGCGCTCGGTCGCCGCAGCCGCATGCCGATCGTCTCTGCTCTTTCGACGGGCTACATTGAGCTTGTGCGCGGGGTCCCGCTCATTACGGTCCTCTTTGTGGCAACCTTCGTATTCCCGTTGGTGATGCCCGCGGATCTCGGCATTCCCGCCTTCTGGCGCGTGGCCGTCGGGATCACGCTCTTTCAGGCGGCCTATATGGCGGAAACCGTCCGAGGCGGTCTGCAAACGGTGCCCGCCGGGCAAATGAACGCCGCGGAGTCGCTCGGGCTCACCCGCCGGCAGGCCTATCTCTACGTGGTCCTGCCTCAGGCACTCGTGGCCGTCATCCCGGCCTTCGTCAACAGTCTCCTCTCGTGCTTCATGGACACGTCGCTCGTCACCATCGTTTCGATGTACGACTTGACGGGTAGTCTGAGGTTGGCGCTCGGGGATGCGATCTGGCGTGCGTTCTTCGTCGAAGGGTACGTTTTTATCGCGCTCATTTACTTTGTCTCGAGCTTCTTGATCTCGCGTTACAGCCAGTGGCTTGAGGGCTATCTCACAAAATCGAAAACCCGGTCCGGCGTTCCGGGTTGAGGAGGAAAGATGCGCTTTTTCGAACACATCATTCGTATCGGCGGCCCCGGAATCGACCGCGCGGGCGTCGGAGAAGAATTGCTCGAGTACGCCCGGCATCCGGAGCGTTACGTCCCCGGTCTCTCGAAGACGACGATCGACGAGGAATCGGTCGACGGCAACCGTACGACACTGCGCCGTACGACCCGCTTCGGCACGGACTATGTTTTCCGGGAAACGGTGACGATCGATCACAACGAGGCGCTCGAAGTCGCCACGGCTGCTGGAAGCAATCATCCCGCTTCCCGCCATATCGTTCGCATCGAAGAGCCCGAAGCCGGGGCGCTTTTCCTTCGGTTCATTTATGACCAGGACACGACTGCCGAGGCGGATCCCCGGATCGATTCGCTCCGACGCGACGCGTATGCGGCCAAGGACCAGGACGTGGTCGCCCGCATGCTCGAACGTCTGATCGCCCGCATCGGCCGCTGAGCGTGAAGGACGGACCATGGAACAACTGACGACGCGTACGGTTTCCCTGATCGCGGATGAAATACTGTGCCGCCCTGATCAGGTCGTTGCGGCCGCCGCTTTGCTCGACGAGGGCAAAAGCGTTCCGTTTGTCGCCCGTTACCGCAAGGAAGCGACGGGCGGGCTGACCGACGCGCAGTTGCGTACGCTCGAAGAGCGTTTGTTGTATCTGCGCGAACTCGACGAACGCCGCGCTGCGGTGACGGCGACGATCGAAGCGCAGGGAAAGCTCACCGACGAGCTGAAGCGCGACCTTGAGGCCGCTCAAACCAAGCAGGCGCTCGAAGATCTCTATGCACCCTTTCGTTCGAAGCGACGCACGCGCGCGGCCGTGGCTCGCGAGGCCGGGCTCGAACCTTTGGCCGACCGCATCCTTGAGACGCGCGCGGATCCCGAAGGGGCGGCTGCCGACTTTGTGTCGGCGGAAAAGGGTGTTGCGGGCGTTGCCGAGGCGCTTTCGGGGGCTCGGGACATTCTCGCGGAGCGTTTTGCGCTCCAACCAGAAGTTCGTCAGGCACTGCGCGACCTTTACACGCGTCGCGGCGAAGTCGTCGCACGTGTGCGCGAAGGCAAGGAGGTCGAAGGAGAAAAGTACGCCGACTACTTCGACTTTCGGGAGCGACTCGCGGATCTTCCCTCGCATCGCGCGCTCGCGCTTTTGCGCGGGCGGCGCGACGACTACCTGGACCTTGCACTCGAACTTCCGGCCGAAGAGGAGGGCCTCTCGCCTCATCCGGCCGAGGCGCTCGTTGCGCGCTTTTACGGCATCTCCGACAACACCGTTCACTCCGCGGACGTGTGGCTTCTCGGTGTTTGTCGCTGGGCCTGGCGCGTGAAGATGCGTACGAGTCTTCAGACGGAGTTGCTCGAAGCCCTGCGCGAACGCGCCGAAGAGACCGCCATCGGTATCTTCGGCCACAACCTGCGGGATCTGCTTCTCGCCGCTCCGGCCGGACATCGCGTCACGGTGGGACTCGACCCGGGGTTCCGCACCGGGGTCAAGATGGCCGTGGTGGACGAAACGGGGAAGGTCGTGCATCACGACGTTTTGCAGTTTCATGCCGCGGGTGCTGGTGCCGCCGCAGCGGCCCGCGCCAAACTGGCGGACGTTTTGAAGCGTTATCGTTCGGAATTCGTCGCGATCGGCAACGGCACCGCCAGCCGCGAAACGGTCGAAGCGGTGGGCGAGGTGCTGGCCGGAGAACCGTCGATTTCGGCACGTCGCGTGGTCGTGAGCGAAGCGGGCGCGTCGGTGTACTCCGCGTCGGAACTTGCGGAAAAGGAATTGCCCGGGCTCGACGTCAGCTATCGGGGTGCGGTTTCCATCGCCCGTCGACTGCAGGATCCTTTGGCCGAACTCGTCAAGATCGATCCGAAAGCGATCGGGGTCGGCCAGTATCAGCACGACGTCGATGCGGGCAAACTGGAGCGGCGTCTGGATGCCGTAGTCGAAGACTGCGTGAATTTCGTCGGCGTCGACGTCAATACGGCGAGCGTCGAGTTGCTCGCGCGCGTGGCGGGGCTCAGCCGTAGCGTGGCTCGGGAAATCGTCACGTTCCGTGAAACGCACGGGCTCTTTGCGAACCGCAACGATCTGAAACGCGTTCCATTGCTCGGTGCTGTACGGTTCGAGCAGTGCGCGGGATTCCTGCGCATTTCGGACGGGACGAACCCCTTGGATCGCACGGGTGTGCATCCGGAAGCCTACCCGGTGGTCGAACGCCTGGTGGCGGCAAGCGGCGTCAGGACGATCGACGAACTGATGGGAAACGTCGAAAAGTTGAAGGCCCTGCGCGCACGGGACTTCGTCGACGATCGGTTCGGTCTTCCGACCGTGCTCGACATCCTCAAGGAGTTGGAGAAGCCCGGGCGCGATCCGCGAGCCGTCTTCACGGCGCCCGTCTACGACGACTCCATCCGAACGATGGAGGATCTCAAGCCCGGCATGGAGCTCGAGGGAACGGTCACGAACGTCGCCGCCTTCGGTGCGTTCGTCGATCTGGGCGTGCACGAGAACGGGCTTGTCCACATCTCGGATCTGGCCGACACCTTCGTGAAGGATCCCCGTGACGTCGTTCGCGTCGGGATGGTTGTGAAGGTGCATGTGCTTGACGTCGACCTGAAGCGTCGTCGCATCGCGCTTACGATGCGCACGCGCCCGAAGGGCGAGTCGGGAGTTCGCCGGTCCTCGACGGGGCGTCGGGAGGAAGCGCCCCGCGCCCGAACGCAAACGGCGCTCGGCGCGGCGTTCGCAGCGCTCAAAAAGCGCTGACGACACAAGAAACCCCCGCGGGTCCTTTCGGACTGCGGGGGTTCGTTGTTGCAGGGCGTCGTATCAGACGCCCCTCGGATGAGCTTAGAGGGCGTTTTCAGGCCTTCTTTTCGTCGAGCGGAACTTCGCTCGGTTCTTCGGACTTTTCACCCGCCTGCATGATGGCGTTGAGGATGATCGCGCCGAAGGTTGCGGTACCGATCCCGCCGAGGATGAAGCCGCCGATGTTCAGCGTGAAGTCGCCTCCGCCGAGAATCAACGTGACGGCCGCGACGATCAGATTACGGCTGTTGCCGAAGTCGACGTGGTTGACCACCCAAACGCGGGCACCCGCCACGGCGATGAGACCGAACACGACGATCGACGTGCCGCCGAGCAACGGCTGGGGAATCGTCTGAATCACGGCGCCGAACTTCGGTGAAAAGCCGAGGATGATGGCCAGAAGGGCGGCGACCGGGAAGATGAGCGTCGAGTAGACGCGCGTGGCGGCCATCACGCCGATGTTTTCCCCGTACGTCGTCACGCCCGTACCGCCCACGGAGCCCGAAATCATCGTGGCGATGCCGTCGCCGAGGAAGGCGCGGCCCATGTAGGGGTCAAGGTTGCGTCCCGTCATGGCGGTGACGGCCTTGACGTGCCCGAGGTTTTCACCGACGAGAATAATCACGACGGGCACGATGAGGGAGACGGCCGACATCGAGAATTCCGGCGCAGTCAGCGTGGGAAGACCGAACCAGGCAGCGTCGGCAATCTTTTGGAAGTCGATTGGCGTGCCGAGCCCCATGCCGTTCGTGAGCACTGCGTAGATGGCGTACGCAATGGCAAGCCCCACCAGAATCAGAAGCTTCTGCACGAGCCCGCGCGTGTAGACGGCCACGCCGCCCACGCAGATGACGGTCATGAGGGCGATGAGCGCGTCAAAGGTCGTCGGACCGACGCTCTTCACGGCCGTGGGGGCGAGATTGAGACCGATGACGGCCACGACCGCACCCGTCACGACGGGCGGCATCAGGCGTTCGATCCACCTTACGCCCGTCGACATGACGATGAGGCCCACCAGAGCATACACGGCACCGCAGGCGATAATGCCCCCGAGGGCGACGCCGATGTTGGGGTTGGGACCAGAGCCTGCCACATAGCCCGTCGCCGCAATGACGACGCCGATGAATGCAAACGAGGAGCCCAGATAGCTCGGCACGTGCCCGCCCACCAAAACAAAAAAAATGAGCGTCCCGATGCCGCTCATCAAAACCGCAAGATTAGGGTCAAACCCCATAAGAAGCGGTGCCAATACCGTGGAGCCGAACATGGCCACGACGTGCTGAACACCCATCGCGAACGTCTGCCCGGCGGGCAGGCGTTCGTCAGGGGCGATTATGCCTTCGGTCTTCAATTGCCAGTTGGGAAAGTAGCTCATGGAAAGATCTCTGAGGGTGGTGGACTCCGCTGAAGCGGGGTCGCGATGAACAAACCGATCCATTGTAGTCGTCCGTCGAAACAAAGCGCTACGAAGCGAAGTCCCCTCCGAGTACGAGCGCGCGCGGACCGTCCGCAAACGACGAGGTCGTACGGGGTCGGTGTTAAAATGTCGGCCCTTTCGACACGACTCCGTTGCCTTCTCTGCACGGAGCGGCTCTTATCCACAGGTACTTTCATGACGAGTCCCAATCCGGCGCTCGTGCGCGACGTCGAAGAACGCCGCACCTTCGCCATCATCTCCCATCCTGACGCCGGTAAAACGACGCTCACGGAAAAGCTCCTGCTCTTCGGCGGTGCCATTCAGATGGCGGGCGCCGTCAAGGGGCGCAAAGCGTCCCGACATGCCACGTCGGACTGGATGGAAGTGGAAAAGCAACGCGGGATTTCCGTGACGAGTTCGGTCATGCAGTTCCGCTACGCAAACCACGTGATCAACCTGCTCGACACTCCGGGGCACGAAGACTTTTCCGAGGATACGTACCGCGTGCTGACAGCCGTCGACGCGGCCGTCATGGTGATCGACGCCGCCAAGGGCGTCGAAGCTCAGACGATCAAACTGCTTGAAGTCTGCCGTCTTCGCAAGACCCCCATCATCACGTTCATCAACAAGCTCGACCGCGAAGTGCGCGATCCGCTCGATCTGCTCGGCGAAATCGAAAACGTGTTGAAGTTGCAGTGCGTTCCGATCACGTGGCCGATCGGCATGGGAAAGACCTTCCGCGGCGTTTTCTCGCTGCTCAAGGACCGGCTCGTGCGCTTTACGGCGGGCGAAGAACGTCTGACCGAAGAGCGCGAGACGATTGCCGGGCTCGACAATCCCGAGCTCGACCGGCTCTTCCCGATGGAAATGCCCTACGTGCGCGAATCGATCGAACTCGTGCAGGGTGCGACCGAACCGTTCAGCTTGGAGAAGTTCCTCGCCGGCGAACAGAGTCCCGTCTTTTTCGGCTCCGGGGTGAACAATTTCGGCGTTCAGGACGTACTCGACGCGCTCGTTGATTGGGCTCCGTCGCCGCAGCCGCGCGACGGCGGCGCGCGCATGGTGGAACCCACCGAAGAGCCTTTCTCGGGGTTCGTCTTCAAAATCCAAGCGAACATGGACCCGCGCCACCGCGACCGCATCGCCTTTTTCCGCGTGTGCTCCGGGCGCTACCAGCAGGGGATGAAGGTGTTCCACGTGCGCGAAGGTCGCGAGATGAAGATCGCCAACGCCCTTACCTTCATGGCCCAGGACCGCGTGGTCATGACGGATGCCGTGGCGGGAGACATCATCGGGATCTACAACCACGGTCAGTTGCATATCGGCGACACGCTCACGGGCGGGGAACGTCTCGGCTTTACGGGGATTCCGAATTTCGCTCCGGAGCTTTTCCGCGGTGCGCGTAGCAAGGACCCCTTCAAGGCGAAGCAGCTCCAGAAGGGCTTGCAGGAACTCGGCGAAGAAGGAGCCATTCAGGTCTTCACCAACGACCTCGGTCACATTTTGCTCGGTGCCGTCGGTCAGCTGCAGTTCGAGATCGTGGCCCAGCGACTTGCCACCGAGTACAAGGTCGACGCCATCTACGAAGGTACCGACGTCTCGACGGCGCGTTGGCTCTCGTTCCCCGATGACAAGACGAAGCGCGACTTCGAAGCCGAACAGGCGGCGCGCCTCGCGACTGACGTCAACGGCAACGTCGTCTATTTGGCCACATCGATCTACAACCTAGAGACTACGATGAAGCACTGGCCTCAGGTGACGTTCCACACGACGCGTGAAATGAGCCAGAAGTTCGATTGATCTTCGGGGCGTTTCCGAGAAACAAAAAAAGGGTGCGGAGAATTCCGCCCCTTTTTTCAGGCGTTCGCTTGAGCCGTCAGGCGATTCGGCTCGCCCAACGGCGGGACGAACCGAGCAGGTTGAGCCCGAGCGTGCGTCCCGTCATTTCAACGATGTTGCGCTCGACGAGCACATTCGATTCGGGGCCGACTTCGGTGCCCGCTTTGTTGTCATAGAGCTGATAGGAAGCACGTGTCGTTTGCGGTGTGATATTCGGCATGATGACGTTGCAACCGTGACGAATGCCCCGAACCCGACCGTTGGGCTCCAAGGTTTCGAGCGCGGTGGCGGCTGCAATGTTGATGTCGGGCATGACGAGGCGGGTCGTGCTGATCATGTTAAGGGAGAGTTGCATGAGTGGGCGCTTCTCCATCATGCCGAGCGCGGTCATGTCCGCGCCGTTGCTCGTGATGTAGGGGCCCATGCCGATCATGTCGGCGCCCATCTCGCCGAACGTGCGGATGTCGCGCATGAGGTCTTCGAGCGTTTGTCCGGGCAGACCGATCATGACGCCCGTACCCACCTGGTAGCCCGCGCGACGCAGGTCGCGCAACGCCTGATAGCGGTGTTCGAGGATCTTTTCGTGTTTGCCCGGCGTCGAGTGCAGATCCGCAAAAAGCCGAGGGTTGCTCGACTCGATGCGAAGGAGGTAACGCAGCCCCGTCGGATTGCCGCTCGCTTCGGCCCATTCCTTGTAGACCTCGTATGTCTGTTCTCCGAGACTCAGCGTGACGCCGAGACCCGTGGGCAGCTCGTCGCAGACCGTTTCCTTGTGAATGCGCTCCAGGAGTCGGGAGATCCAGCGAACCCACTTCGGGTCGCGGCGTTCGCCCGCCTGAATGGCGATCGAGCCGTAGCCCTCTTGGAGCGCGTGCAGGGCGCAGGCGACAATGCTCTCTTCCGTGAGCGTGTAGCGCTCGACGGCGTGATTGTCCTTGCGAATGCCGCAGTAGCGGCAGTTGGCCGTGCAGATGTTGCTTACCTCGATGAGACCGCGCAGGTAGACGTTGTTGCCCGTCTTTTCGGTCGTCACGTCGAAGGCGCGCCGACGCAACGCTTCGCATTCGTCGGGATCCGTCAGTCCGAGGAGGCGAACGATGTCGTCGTCCGAGAATTCAGTCTGCGCGAGCAGTTCGGACAGGGGCTTTGTGGGCGTTGCAGTCATGCGGTTTTCTCCGTAAGAGCGGCACGATAGCGGGAGAGGGCTTCGGGGTGGCAAGAGAGTACCCGCTCGAGTACGCCCTGAAGGTAGCAGATGGTGAGGCCGTAATTCGTCATGGGAACGCCTTGTTCCTTCGATGTGCGAAGACGGGCGAGCATGTGGCGGCGCGTGACGACGCAACCGCCGCACTGAATGAGAACGGCATAGGGGGTCAGATCTTCGGGGAAATCTTTGCCGACGGCAACCTCGATGACGAGGTCTTTGCCGGTCTTCTCACGGAGCCAGCGTGGAATTTTCACGCGCCCGATGTCGTCCTTTTGCGGATGGTGACTGCATGTCTCGCAAATCAGTACGCGGTCGCCGTCCTTGAGGCGGGCGAGTGCCGCGGCGCCTTCGGCGAGTTCCTCGAGATCGCTCTTCGAGTAGGCCATTTGAATGGAGAAGGTCGTAAGCGGGATCGTGTCGGGGCTCTGTCGCGCGACCGACTCGACGACCTGCGAGTCCGTCATGATGAATTTGGGCGGACGCTTCAGCTCGTCGAGCATTTCGGCGACGCGGTTTTCCTGCACGACGAGGCACTTGGCGCCGGCGTCGAGCAGTTCGCGCACGGCCTGCACCTGCGGCAGAATCAGGCGGCCCTTGGGGGCTCCGGTGTCGATCGGCGTCACGAGCATGACGGTGTCACCCGCCTGCGCGAGTTCGCCCACGAGGGGACGATCGGGTTCGGTACGCTCGGAGACGAGCCGCACGAGCGCGGCGCGCAACGCTTCGACGCCTTCGCCCGTACGTGCGTTCGTTTCTACGACGGGAACTCCGAGGGCTTGCGCGGCACGACGTTCTTCGTCCGTCACGGGACGCAGGTCGGTCTTATTGAGAACCAGAACGGCGGGAGTGCCGAGCTCGCGCGCTTTGGCGAGCAGAGTGCTTTCGGAGGGCGATAGGGTGCGTTCGGACGTTACGACGATCGCGACGTCCACCCAGTCGAGTACGGCAAGCGAACGGCGCACGCGGGCTTGGCCGAGTTCGCCCGTGTCGTCGATCCCTGCCGTGTCAATGAAGACGACGGGACCGATTGGCGCGAGTTCGCAGGCCTTCTCCACGGGGTCCGTCGTGGTTCCGGCCACGTCCGACACGATGGAAATCCTCTGCCCGGTGAGGGCGTTTGCCAGAGAGCTTTTTCCGGCATTGCGGTTGCCGAAAAGGCCGAAGTGAAGCCGAAGTCCTTTGGGCGTGGACAGCACGGTGCGTCTCCTCAAAATGCTGTGAAAACAAAGGGGCCGGACAGCTGTCCGGCCCCTTGAGAACTACTTCGCGGCGCCAAGACCGAGAAGGAGCTTATAGCACAAACCCGAGGTTACTTTTCGATGTTCGTACGGATCACGTCGCGTTCGAACCAAACGGGAGCGTGGTGTTCGGCGGCTTCGACCGAGATCGTCCCCGGGCCGAGGCGCCAGATGCCCTTGAAGTGTTCCATCGAGAGCAGAGCGAGCGGGATGTGCGCGCAGACGACGAGCACGGAGACGATGATGGAGCCCCAAACGTGGAAGTAGAACATCCACATGTAGACCATCTTGCCGAGGAGCGGGGCACCGAGCCAGAGGAGCCAGCCCGTCACGGCGAGAGCGGCGATCATGCCCATGAAGAGCAGGTACGAGGCCTTCTGACCGCCGTTGTAGCGACCCTGCGGCGGAACCGTTTCCGGACCGAACGGGATCTTAAAGAAGCGGCGGGGATAGTTGCCGAAGTTGCGGAACCAGTAGATGGTGTTGCGGTCCCATTCCAGGCAGGCGCGCAGGATGAGCGCGAAGCGGTCCGGAGCGGTCACGATGAACCCGAGCAGGTTGAACGTGAAGACGGCGCCGAGGATGAGATGCCAGAGCATCGTGAGTTCCGCGGCTTCGTCGGACGGGTTGCAGAAATAGACGTACACGCCCGTGAAGAGCAGGGCAAACCACGTGATGGCGTTCAGCGTGTGGAACACCTTATCCGGGGCATGGAAGCGAAGGATGCGTTCGTTAGCATTAGCCATGGTTGGCCTCCGTCATAGCCAGCGTGGAACGCTGGTAGTAATGGGTGTGCAGAAGTTCGTGCATCGTGTGGTCCACGGGCTTCGTGCCGAGGTCCTTGTAGACCGACATGACGACTTCGTTCTGGTGAGAGCTCGTGAGACCCATGGCCTGGCAGAGCTTGTCGTCCTGGTACAGGCCGGCCTGGCGGGCCTTGATGATGACGCCGCGACGGGCGATCAGGTCGCCGATGGCATAGCCGCAGACGGCCACGGCGCCGACGCACAGGCCGCAGACTTTCAGGAAGCCGCGACGGCCCAGGATGAGGGCGGCGGGGCGCTCGGCGTAATCGTATTTTTCAGACAGCATTTTTCAAATATCCTCGCGTCTCGTAAGTTAGATGCGCAGCGGCAGGGGGGTGGTCGGATGGAGCCAGGCCGTGCCGGAGGGCTGAACAGGCTGACCGCCGCCGTTGACGCAACCGCCCGGGCAGTTCATGACTTCGATGAAGTGGTAACGGTTCTTGTCGACGCGGACGCGGTTGAGAACTTCCTTGAGGCCCTGATTCGCACCGTTGACGACACAGACGCGGACTTCGAAGGTCTTGCCGCCGAGTGCCTTGATGGGCACGGGGATGGTCGCTTCGACGATGGCGTTGTCGTTGCCGCGGACAACCGTGATGTTGCCGTCCTTGAGGTCTTCGCCGGAAAGAGCGAAGTAGGCCGTACGCAGAGCAGCTTCCATCACGCCGCCCGAGCAGCCGAAGATCGTTCCGGCGCCCGAATACACTTCGAGCGGACGGCGTTCGCGGGTCTTCGGTTCGAGCAGGGGATTGATGCCCTTGCGGCGCATGAGTTCGGCGATGTCGCGGGCCGTGAGCGAGGCGTCGATGTCCTGGAAGGAGGGCGTGTCCTTCGGGATGTCCTTGTTGGCGATGAGGTAACGCCAGGCCGTGTTCATTTCAGGACGCGAAGCTTCGAAGATCTTGGCCGTGCAGGGCGTGACGGAGACGAAATAGATCTTGCGGGGATCGCACTTGAGGATGTACTTCGCAGCCCAGGTCTTGGCGAGCGTACCGCCCATCTGGAGCGGGGACTTCGCCGTGGAGAGGTGCGGAAGCATGTCGGCGTGATACGTTTCGGCGTTCTTCACCCAGGCCGGGCAGCAGGACGTGAAGTGCGGGAACGGGTGCTTGCCCTGTTCGTCGACTTCCGGGCCACGTTCGCCGAGGATCCAATACTGGATCTTCTTAACGAATTCCGTGCCTTCTTCGATGATGGTCTGGTCGGCCGTGCTGTTGCAGTCGTAGACCACGAAGCCGAGCTTTTCAAGCGCGTTGACCATCTGTTCGGTCGTGAGCGCACCGGGCTCGCCGCCGAATTCTTCGCAGAGCGAAACGCGAACGGCGGGCGAGGGTTGGGCCACGACCACGCGGTCCTTGTCGGCGAGGACGTGTTCGACTTCGTCGACGAAGCTCATCTGCTCGATCGCGTTGAACGGGCAGGCGATCAGGCACTGACCGCAGTAGAGGCACGCGTCTTCGACGATTTCGTGCTTGGCGCCGAGACCGCCCTTGATGGCGTCGACCGGACAGAACTTGCGGCAGGTGTCGCACCCGACGCAGTTGTCCTTGTTGATGTGGATGATCCCACGCAGTTCGCCCTTGCGAAGATTGCCGTCGAAGGCGGGGCCATTTTCCCCGCGGGCGTTGTCACCCGGGAGGAACGTATGGACCTTGATCGTATCCGTGGACATGGAAAAACTCTCCAGAGTAAGGAAAGCCGGGGAGCCCGTTGCGGCTCGGCGACTTGGCGCATGATCCTACGGCGGACAGTGGGCGCTACAGCGCTCCGGGGTCATCCTTCCGATCGGTTCATGGCACTCAATTTTTGGACGAAGGCGAGTCGCGCCGGTGGAAGAGCCGGGCCGAGACCTTCGGTGAAACACGCGTGCATTTTAAGGGGAAGGCCTCTTCTTCAGGTTCCGAGATTAGACCTAGGGAAGTACCCCTAAAGAGTTATTTCTGTGAATTTCAGAACTGTTTCTAGATGTGTTCTGATTTGGATCAAAGACGGACGGGCTGTTCAGGTTTTATGACCGAAGTGTTTGAGGAAAAAGGAAAAATAGCCGAGCAAATTACTCGGGAATAAAAAAGTTGCACTTGTACGCGTGTCAACAGAAGATGGAAAAGGGCGGCGTTTCGACGTATGTCGGAGTCGCACAGAAGGAAAGGGTACAAAAAAGAAAAAGCGCGGGTTGTTCCGCGCTCTTCGGACGCAAGATTCGACCGGGCCCGCGGGCTTCGGTCGGGACGTGCGACTTACATGTCGACTTCCTTCAGAGGCGCGCGCAGTTCGGCGCGCACGTTGTCCATACCCGAGTAGAAAGCCTTCATCATGACGAGACCGAGGAACTTTCCGGCATCCGTTACGATGATGTTGTCCGGATCGTTCGGGTCGTCCTTGATGGCTCCCGAGAGCTTGAGGCCGAGCATTTCCTTCATCAGGTAACGGTCGACGTCGACGCCGTGCACCTCGCGGAAGTAGCGGCGCGACAGGCGATGCGAGAAGAGGCCGAGCATCAGGCGGTACTGCATGATGGCGTGCTTGTCGAACTGGCGGCGGCGCTCAACGCCTGTGTGGCCCGCGGCGATGCGTTCGGCATAGCGGCGCAGGCTGAACGTGTTGACGTAGAGACTGTCACCGAGGAAGCTGAATGCTCCCGAACCCACGCCGAGGTACTCGTCGTAGTCGACGACGTACTCGTCGAAGCCTTCGTCGTTCGTACGGCCGAAGGTCCAACTCGTGAGGTGGTTGTAGCGGCTGCCGAGCGTGTCGAGAATCACGCGGTACTGATCGGCGAGCTGATTGCCGGCGGCGGCAATGACGTTCTTCACGCTCTTTTTCGTCTGGGACGTCACCATGAGCGGGTAGGTTGTCACCTGACGGGGGTTGAGGCGCGCGATCTTGTCCATGTCCTCGTGGAGCATGTCGAGCGTCTGACCGCGGAAGCCGAACATCATGTCGATGTTGCAGGTGGGGAAGAGCTCCTGGGCGTACTGCAGACGCTCGAAGATCTGTTCCCCGGAGCCGAACTTCTCGTAGCGCTCCGAGAGCTTCAGCAGGTCGTCGTTGAAGCTTTGCACGCCGATGGACATGCGGTCGACGAGTCCCTTCAAATTGCGGAACTGCGGCGTCGTGATGATTTGCGGGTCGGTTTCGCAGGATACTTCGCGGATCGAGGGGAAGAGGGTCTTCGCGTGCTCGATCGTCTTGATGAGCTCGTCCTCAAGAATCGTCGTCGTGCCCCCGCCGATGTACATCGAGTGGAAGTCATAGCCGAGCGCCTTCACGTAGTCCATTTCCTTGCGCAGATTCACGAAGTACTCGCGCGCCTTCCATTCCTTGAAGAGGAAGCGGTGGAACGTGCAGTATGAGCAGAGTGTGTGGCAGAAAGGAATGTGCGCGTAGAGGAGGTACTTGTGACCTTCCTGGGGGGCGGGCGGCGTGTTGAGGATCACGGGATCGCAGTGGAGGTAGCGCTTGATGTAGTAGTCCATCACGCGGTCCGTAATGCCGATCATCCATTCCGGAAGCAATTCGCGGGGTTGCGGCGTATAGCTCGAAGTAGTCATGTGCGGAAGATGTGCATGAAAAGAGAAGGTCCGGGCATTGTACAAAGAGAAAAGGGTGCCGGATCTTAACGGCACCCCCTGTTTTCTCGCGGCCGCGAATCAGCCGTGCGTGGCGTAGAGAGCGGCGATTTCGGCGCGGAATCTTTCGGAGAGCGGTCCGCGCTTGAGTTTGAGCGTGGGCGTGAGTAGACCGTTTTCGATCGTCCAGGGTTCAAGCGTCAGTACCGTCGCACGCGGCAGGGCGTAATTCGGGAAACCGGCAGCTGCCGCTTTAGCACGCTTCAAAACCGTGGTTTTTGCGGCCGGGGCGGTCAGAGCGGCGGGGTCCTCGGGATCGAGCCCGAGAGACTCGGCGAGAGACTTCCACTCGGTCGGATTCAGGACCGTAATGAGCCCGAGGTACGGACGGTTTTCGCCCACGACGTACGCCTGAGCGAAAAGCGGATCGGATTCAATGGCGTTCTCAAGGTCGGCGGGCGGAATCTTCTCGCCCGTCGAGGTGACGATGATTTCTTTGATGCGGCCGCGGATCTTCAGGAGTCCCCGATCGGTGAAACTGCCGACGTCGCCCGTTTTGAGCCAGCCATCCGGCGTGAAGGCGGCGCGCGTGGCCTCATTGCGGTTCCAATAACCCTTCATGATGGAGGGACCGCGCACCTGGATTTCGTCGCCTTCGGCGAGGCGCACTTCCACGTTGCAGAAGGGGCGGCCCACGGTGTCGGGTTGGTTTTCCGCAAGGCAGTTGCCGGCAATGATGGGGCTTGTTTCCGTCATGCCGTAGCCCTGAATGATGGGCAGGCCGAGGCCGCAGAACGTTCGGGCGATTTTGGGGCTGAGCGCCGCCCCGCCCGAGATGGCGATGCGCAACCGTCCGCCGAATTGCGCGAGGAGCGTTTCCCGTACGCGAGGCAGCACGAAAGTGCGTACGAGCGCGTCGAGGAGCCCCGAGCCCGATTCAAGGGGAAGACCGTTTTTGCGGCAGAAATCGCGCCAACCAGTGGCTACGGCAGCTTCGAAAAGTCGCCGCTGCAGGCTCGAAACCTTGCGTAGCCTCTCTTCGACGCGAGCGTGAATTCGTTCGTAGACGCGGGGCACCGAAATGATGACGTCGGGTTTGACGGTCTTCAGGTCTTCGGCCAGGAGCAGTACGGACCGGTTGTATGCGATCACGCAGCCCGTGGCGAGCGCGAGGTAATAGCCCGCGGTTCTTTCGAACGTGTGCGAGAGCGGCAGAAAGGACAGGAACACGTCGCCGGTTTTCGGTGACACGCACTCGAGCGTGGCTTTGACATTGGCCACGATGTTGGCGTGAGTGAGCATAACGCCTTTCGGGCGGCCGGTCGTTCCCGAGGTGTAGATGATGCCCGCGAGGTCGTCGGGACGGGGCGCGGCGGGGAGCTCCCGATCGGCTTCGCCGAGTGCGAGCCAGGCGCGTCGACCGTAGATACGCACGCCGTTTTCTTCGACGTCCTCGTTTTCTTCGTCCGTCAGAACGACGTAGCGCAGGTGTTCGAGGAGTTGTCCGGCGTCGCGTAGCTGTTCCCAACGCTGACGCTTGTTCGTTACGAGCACCGAGGCTTGGCTATCCTCGGCAATGTAGGCGCTCGCCCCCGGGGTGTCGATCGCATGCAGAGGAACGGGCACGAGTCCGTTTGCAAGCGCCGACTGATCGGCCGCCACGTGATCCGGCCCGTTGGGCATGAGAATCGCAACGCGGCTGCCGCGCTCAAGCCCGAGTGCGGCGAACGCACGTCGCCAGTGCTCGACGAGCGCGCCCGTCTGTGCGTATGTCAAGCTTTTCCAGGCGCCCGTCGCCCGGTCGAAGTACCGCAGTGCTTCCGAGTCGCGGTAGACGGCGACGCTGCGGTTCAGCAACTCGGGCAACGTTTCGAGCCCTTGAAGTTCATTGGATCGACCCATGAGCCGTGTCTCCGAAAGGGGAAGGCGTCCTTGCGGACGCCCTCCGGAAAATAAGCAACAAGAAATCCTACTCCGAAAGCAAGGCGTTCAGAGACCGACGAAAGTCGGATTTTATTCGCCTTGGGCTTCGCGTTGTTTGGCTTCAAGCTCTTCCCAACGGGCAAAACCCGCGGCCATTTCCTCGTCGATGGCTTTCATGCGTTCGGCATCGGCGCGAAGCTCCTCGACGGGAAGACCGTGGTAGTCCGCAGCGCTCATCTTTTCGACGAGCGCGCTCTGTTCGGCTTCGAGGGCTTCGATGCGGGCGGGCAGACTTTCGAGTTCCCGGGTTTCTTTGTAGGAGAGTTTGATCTTCTGCGTGCGCTGACGCGGCTTTGGGGCGGCCTTCTCGGCTTTGGGCGCCTTGTCGCTTCGCGCTTCGTCGGCGGTCTTTGGACGCTGGCGCAACCAGTCTTCGTAGCCGCCCACGTATTCCCGCCAGAGGCCGTTGCCTTCCGGAGTCAACACTTCGGTGACGACGTTGTCGAGGAATCGTCGGTCGTGGCTGACAAGAATGATAGTACCCGGGTAATTGGCCAACGTCTGCTCGAGTACTTCGAGCGAGTCGATATCGAGGTCGTTCGTCGGTTCGTCAAGGACGAGCAAGTTCGCGGGCAGAGCGAAGAGTCGGGCAAGGAGCAGTCGGTTGCGTTCTCCGCCCGAGAGCGAACTCACGGGAACGTTCGCGCGTCGCGGCGGGAAAAGGAAGTCGCCGAGATACGCGACGACGTGCTTCTTTTGTCCGCCGATTTCGATCCACTCGGAGCCTGGCGAAATCGTTTCCGCCACGGTCTTCGTTAGATCGAGCTGCTCGCGCATCTGGTCGAAGTAGGCGATCTTGAGCGAGGTGCCGAGTTTGACGGAGCCTGCATCGGGTTCGAGTTTGCCGAGAATGAGCTTGATCAGCGTACTCTTGCCGACGCCGTTGCGTCCGATCAAACCGAGTCGGTCGCCGCGCATCAGGCGGAAGTTGAGGTCTTTGACGAGCATGCGGCCGCCGAACGACTTGGTGAGTCCTTCGACTTCGGCCACGATTTTTCCGCTTTTCTCGCCCGCATCGATCGAGAGGACGACGCTGCCGGTACGCTCGCGTCGAGCGGCGCGTTCACGGCGCAGCTGCTCCAGGCGTCGCACTCGCCCTTCGTTTCGGGTGCGGCGCGCCTCGATTCCTTTGCGGATCCAAACCTCTTCTTGGGCCCAGAATTTGTCGAAGCGCTGACGCTCAAGCGTCTCGGCGGCGAGCTCTTCTTCTTTCCGGCTTTCGTAGGCGGCGAAGTTCCCCGGGTAGGAGCGCAGAATGCCGCGGTCGAGTTCGATGATGCGGGTGGAAACGTTGTCGAGGAATTGACGGTCGTGGGTGATGACGACCATCGATTTCGACGTGCGCCAGCCGGCATTTATCAGGCCTTCGAGGAGCGCGATCGCCTCAAGGTCGAGGTGGTTCGTCGGTTCGTCCAGGAGGAGCAGATCCGGCTCAAGCGCGAAGGCGAGCGCCAGCGCCGCGCGCTTGCGCTGACCGCCCGAGGCCTTGGAGGGGTCGCTTTCGGGGTCGAGTTCGAAGCGCGTCAGGTACTCGTCGAGCTTGGCGGCCAGGCGCCACCCTTCGCGTTCGTCGTCGTGCTCGTGTACGCGACCGCGCAGCATCAGGCTTTCGCGGAAAGTCGGCGCGGCGGGCAGCAGAGGTTCCTGCTCCACGTAGTGGACGGTGAGCCCGTCCTGACGTTGCAGAAGTCCGTCGTCAAGCGCCGTGGTTCCCGCAAGGACCGCAAGGAGCGAACTTTTGCCCGTGCCGTTGCGGCCGATGAGTCCGATGCGTTCGCCCGGTTCTACGGAAAAGGAGGCGCCGTCAAGAAGCGGTAGGTCTCCCCAGGCGAGGTGGCCGTCCGTCAAGGTAATGAGTGCCATGTCGTATCGAAAAAACGTGTCAGTAGGAGATGGGGGTTTCGTCAGCTTCGGAAGCGGCGTCCGTGTCGGTTTCGAACGATGCGGGTGAGACTTCGGTTCCGGTCGTTTCGGGTGCTATCGTCTCGACGGAGGTGCTCGGCATCGGCAACGTCTCGGCCCGATCGATGACGGGAGCGCTTAACGATCCCGATACGGGCGCGGGCACGGCCGGCCGTGCAACGGGCGGGCTCGGAGGCAAGTCTGCGGGAACGTCTTCGGTGCGGATGAGAATCGAGGTCACGGCCGGCCGGCTGGGCGTTTCCACGGTGGTGCCCGCTTCCGGTAGGGGGGCGGGCGCAACGGGAGGCTCGGGCAGAGCGATCTTCGGCATGTCGCCCGGAACGGCGAGCTCCTTGGCGGGTACTTCCACAAGCATGCCCGACTTCACCACGACGGTTCGGGGGACGCGGGCCACGACGGCGGAGACGTCCCGATTGAGCGTGAGCGCACCCGTTTCGCCGTAATACTGGATGTTGTGACGGTGACTCGCCCACTGTCGAGCCATCTCGTAAGCGTCGACCCCGAGCGCGAAGAGCCGCTTGGCCGAGAGCGAATACGGCATGGCCGTAGCAAAGCGCGCTTCGAACCCTTCGGCGTCGTAGCGCACGAGGAGGGGGCACTCCGTGAAGACGAGATTGTCGAGGTCGTATGCGAGCGCGGTGGCCGAAGAGCTCGTACGCGGGTCGCCCGGGTTGGTGACGGAGCTCGCCCAAATGCGCATGCGTTGCGGAAGGCGGTTGCGAACGAGCCCCGCGGTTTGAGCGTCCATGGCCAGGAGCGCGGACGCAAACGGGGGTTCGGCCGTGGCGACTTTGGCGCGGCGCTCCGATTCGATGGCTCGAATGCGACTTTTCTGTCGGCGGGCGGCTGCGCCGTCCGCCGGCTTCTCGGCGTGCAGGGCGGCGATGCGTTGCTGGAATTCCGCCTCGTCCTCGGCGGAGAGCGAGGGCTCAAGCTGCTTTTGTAGTGCGGGGAGTTCCCCGGTCGAGACGACGAACACTTCGTAATCGACGAGCTTTTCACGCAATACTCGCTCGTAAGCCGAGCAAATGCGTGTTTCCCAGACGCCGTTCGTCGTGAGCAGAGCGATCTTTGGAGCGCTCCCGCGCTCGGTATGCTCGGGCAGTGCCTGCACGGCCAGTCGCGCGATGTATTCCGCTTCGCTTTCCGTGGACATCGACATCATGATGAGGTTTTGAGGCGCCGTCGTGCTTTTTTCGGGTACGGCGTTGAGAGCCACCACGGGAATCGGGAGCGACGTACGCGTGGCCAGCGCATCGACGAGGTCGCGCTGTAGAGGACCGACGACCACGTCCGCTCCCGACATGACGGCGGCGTCGATTTGCTCGTCGACCGAACCGCCAGCCCCGGCGGTCACGGTCAGGATCGTGGCCGGACGGGCGCTCGTCTTGCTTGCCGCCACGAGACCGTTGGCAACGGTCTGGGACGCAGAGAGGAAAGCCGAACCATCGGGCGGGAGCAGGTAGGCAATGGTGAGCGTGCGGCGGTTGTCCACTTCGACGGCGGGAAGGCTCGTTGCCGAAGCGTCGACGAACGTCGCGTCGTTCGGTCTGGTGTTAGGTTGCGGCGTGTCGAATTCCGGAATCGCAGCGGTGGGAGTTCCGACGGGGGCGTCCGAAGAAATTTCGACGACGGCCGGCGGCATCCGAACGTCGAGAGGGGCGGTTTCAGCTCCCGTTGTCAAAACGGGTAAAGTTAGAAGAACACACCCCCACGCATGGTGGGCGGATACGGATGGACGAGACACAACCAAAACCTCGAGTGCTATGTGGTCTGAAAACGCTTTGATCAAACAGGCCGGCCTCCCGGAGCAGGAGCTTCCGGCCGGTGCTTTCTATATCGTGGGTCTGCCGATCGGTAATGTCGGAGACATCACGCTTCGGGCCCTTTGGGTGCTTTCCCACGCGGATGCGGTTGCTGCTGAGGATACAAGAGAAACGCGCAAGTTGCTTGATCGCTTCGGTCTAGGCGTGCGGCTCTTGTCGGTGCGGGAGCACAACGAACGGCACGGCGCCGATCAGATCATAGCTTTGCTCGAGCAAGGGAAGCGCGTCGCACTGGTGACCGATGCGGGTACGCCCGCCGTTTCCGATCCGGGCGCCCGCGCCGTGGATGCGGTGCGCAAGGCGGGGTACCGTGTCGTTCCCGTTCCGGGCGCAAGTGCCGTCGTGACGGCGCTCTCGGCGGCGGGTCTTCTCGGACAAGGGTTCACGTTCGCGGGGTTCGTGCCGCCGCAAGCCAAAGCACGGCGCAAGGCGCTTGAGATTCTTACGGCTCGCCCCGAACCCTTCGTGCTCTACGAGGCGCCGCACCGTATCGTCGATCTCCTGCAGACGCTTGCCGAAACCGTAGAGCCCGAGCGCGGTATCGTCGTGGCTCGCGAGATCACGAAGAAATTCGAAACGTTCGTCAAACTTCGGGGCGACGAACTGAGTGCTTGGGCCCGCGCGCACGAGCCCCGCGGCGAGTACGTCGTGTTGGTCGACGCGCCCGTCATTCGCAACGAGGAATTGAGCGAAGCCGACATGAAGTGGATTCGGGCGCTCGGCGAGGAGTTGCCCGCGTCGCGTTTGGCCGCGGCCGCGGCCAAAGCGACGGGTTTGCCGCGTCAGAAAATCTACGCGCTTCTCGCCAAATCGGAGGATGACGCGTAAGGCGCCCGGGCGGTCGGTGCTCGTCCCCAACACACCAAGGAGAGTCGGATGGTCAAAAACGAATCTTCATCGAGCGGCCCTCAGGCCGCCGAAAAGCCGACGGCGTCGCCCCGCGTCGTTCCGCCCTATGAGGACGAGCGGGTCGAGCGTCCCCCTCGCTTTCGTACGACTCGCGATGTCGTCAATTACGTCAAGCGCGAAATGACCTTGCGCGGGTACGCGCGCAAAGAGGACCTGATCGAAGAGATTCTCTCTGGGCAGGCGGGCGTGGACCGGGAGGCCATTTTGCGTTCGTTGCTCCGTAGGGTCGTCAAAGGCAAGACGAAGAAAGATGCCGACGAGGATCAATTGAATCCCGACTGGCGCTCGGGGGCGTACCCGTACGTGAGTCGGATGAAGCGCAAGACCTACGAGGCCGAGAAGTATCGCCTGCAGGTCGAACTTCTGAAGCTTCAGGCCTGGGTTCGGGAAACTGGTCAGAAGGTGGTGGTGATTTTCGAAGGCCGCGATGCGGCGGGCAAAGGCGGAACGATCAAACGCTTCATGGAGCACCTCAACCCCCGTTCGGCGCGGGTTGCGGCGCTCTCCACGCCGACTGAAACCGAACGCGGTCAGTGGTACTTTCAACGCTACGTTCAGCACCTGCCAACCCGGGGCGAGATCGTATTTTTCGACCGCTCGTGGTACAACCGCGCGGGCGTCGAGCGCGTGATGGGCTTTTGCACCGACGAGGAGTACAGGGAATTCATGCGACAGGTTCCCGAGTTCGAACGCAATCTCGTTCGCTCCGATACGTATCTCATCAAATTCTGGTTCTCGGTGAGCCGCGAGGAGCAACGTCGACGCTTTCAGGAGCGGCAGGTTCACCCGTTGAAGCGCTGGAAACTTTCGCCCATCGACCTGGCGTCTCTCGACAAATGGGATGACTACACGCGGGCCAAAGAGGCGATGTTCCTTGCTACCGATACGTCGGAAGCGCCGTGGACGGTGGTGAAGTCCGACGACAAAAAGCGAGCTCGCCTCAATGCCATGCGCTACGTGTTGCACGCGATTCCGTACGCCAACCGCGACCTTGAGGCGGTGGGCAAGGTCGATCCCCTGATCGTCGGGCGTGCGAGCACTATGTTCGAAGCGGCCGAGCCGCACGGAGAGAATCTCTCGTCGGGCGAGAAACCTGCCTGACGGCACGTCGCATGTTTCACGTGAAACACGATTCCGTTGCTCGGGGTACCGGATTGTTGCGTCGGGATCCGCACCAATGCAAAACGCCCTCCGGTCGGAGGGCGTTTCACGTGAAACGTGGCGGCGAAAACCTCAGGGGTCCGAGCGCAACGCGACTTCTCGGGTCTTTGACGAATGGATGTTTCGAACGAGGCTGCCGAGCAGTTCGGAGAGTTCTTCGATCAGATTCGAATTGGAAATCACACCGACAAGCTTGCCGGTTTCGTCGACGATCGGAAGGCGGCGCACGCCGAACTCGCGCATGCGGGCGAGGGCGGTCACCATGCCTTCGTTGGGGGCGGCGGTGACGACGGGAGCCGTCATGATGTCTTTGACCGCAAGCTTTTCGGGATCGAGGCGACGGGCGACGACTTCGATGGCGATGTCGCGGTCGGTGATCATGCCGATCGGTTTTTGGGCTTCGTCGACGACCACGAGGCTACCGACGTGTTCGAGACGCATCTGAGCGGCGCAATCGACGATGTTTTTGTCGGCTTTGATGGTGGCCACCTCATGGACGGCCATGTCGATGACTTTCAGGGAACGGGTGCGCATGGGCGACAACTCTGGTTAAACGAGCCGCCGAGCGGCTCAGTGAAGACGGTAGTTCGATTGTATCCAAATCGACGGGGAGGACGAGCCGCGGCGGCCGATCAGTCGTCCGACTCGTCGTCGGCGCCCAGAGGGGCGAGCGCGTTGAAGTTATAGAGACGCCGGTCCATGAGGTGCGAGGGCGAAACGCGCTGCAGGCTCATGAAAATGTTGTAAATGCGACCGGGGAATTCGCGGTCCCACTCGCGGATGAGCTCCTTCACTTCCTGACGTTTCAGATTTTCCCCCGCGCCGCAAATGCCCTTGCCTGCGAGCGGGTAGGCGCGCGCCTTGGCGAGCTTTTCCGTCTCGTACTCGCGCACGTACGCAAGCGGCCGGATCACGATGTTTTTTCCATCGTCGCTGCGAAGCACGGGTGGCATGGCCTTCATGCGTCCGCCGTAAAAGAGGTTGAGAAGGAGCGTGCCCACGATGTCGTCCATGTGGTGCCCGAGCGCGATCTTGTTGCAACCGCGCTCCTGCGCAACGCGGTAAAGAATGCCGCGACGCAGGCGGGCGCAGAGCGAGCAGACGTTCTTCCCTTCGGGGATCAGACGCTGAATGATCGAATAAGTGTCCTGATCTTCGATGTGATAGGGCACGCCCGTCGAGGCCAGCCACACGGCGAGCGCTTCGCGGGGAAAGGCGGGGATGTGCTGGTCGACGTTGACGGCTTCGAGTTCGAAGCGAATCGGTGCTCGTTGCTGCAAAACGCGCAGCGTGTCAAGGAGCACGTAACTGTCTTTGCCGCCGCTCATCGCCACCATGACGCGGTCGCCGTCTTCGATCATGTTGAAGTCGGTAATGGCCTGCGCGGTGAGTCGAATCACGCGTTTTTCGAGTTTTTTCTGCGAAAACGAAAGTTGATTGCGCGCGGAAAGCGTCATCTGTTTGACCGGCGTGTCGGTACGAAAGACGGGATCCGAAACGAGCGAGAAATGGATGGGAGTTTCAGGCATACGGGTGTCGGTCGGAGGTGATCAAGAACGGGGATCGGGTCTGCGCCAGACTTCGAGGCCGACCGATTCGACGTCGGCGTAGGCTTCGAGCTTGGCGGAGGCCACCCGAACGAGGAGGATGTCGGGGTGGGTGCAGAGTGCGTCGGCCATGCGGTCGACCAGTGTTTCCTGCAGGTCGATGTGCCCGGAAAGGGCGGTCGTGCGCATTGCGTCAACGATCCAATCGTAGTTGAGGACGTTTTCCAGACGGTCCTGCGTCGGACGCAAAGGCACCCAGACGTCGCAGTCGAGTCGTACTTTCTGAAGGCGGTTTCGCTCGTGCTTGTAGGCGCCGATGGCGCATTGAAGCGTAAGGCCCCGAACGCTGATGCGTCGGGATGTGAAGCGGAGGTCGTCGGGAATCGTTAAGGCAAACACGGTGAAGCGTCCGGCAAAAACGCACATTCTAGCCGCGGGGACGATCGGTACAATGGACGAACTATGCGTTGGTTTCTTGTTCTCTTCGTTCTGTTGCTCGTGCTGCTTTCCTGCATGCCCTTTCTCTCCAAGTTCGGGCTCGGCCGTCTGCCGGGAGATCTGAACTTCACGGTGTTCGGGCGACGCATCGAACTGCCCTTCATGAGCACGATTCTGCTCGCGGCCGCGGCGTTCGTTATCGCCCGTCTCATCTGAGGGCGAGGGACGGGTTACGAGCGTTGAGCTCGTTCGTGCTCAAGATGCTCCGCACACGCGAGGAGCGCTTCGAGTCGAGCCGCGCGAACGGCCCCGGGAATGGCACGGGGTTCGGTCTGAGCTTTAGCAACGGTCCCCGCATCAATCGAGGTCCATGCGCCGAGGAGCTTCGAGAGCTCGCCCAGCGACCACCGGACGGAGCGACCTTCGACCTCCGCGATTCGCGAGTGGAAAAAAAGCAACGCTTCGGCGCGTTCCCGGCGGCGAACGACGTCAATTTTCTCGAAGACCCGAGCCGCGGTTTCGGGAGTGTTCATGCCGAAAAGCGCGTCGCGTTGCGACCAGAAGGTTTGGGCCAGACTCAAAGCGGACGCTGGTGCGCGAACGGATTTCAGAAAGCGCAGTGCCGCATCTCCCGTTTTGGCGCCCGAAGTGAGGGCGAGAAGCCGCAGATCCAACGAAGCTTTGTCGCGGGCGAGTCGCTCCAAAAGCGCTCGTACGGAAGGTGTGAGCGCGATGTCGGCGTAAAGACGCGGCCAAAAGCCGCAGGCTTCAAGTTCGTCGAGCATGCGCAAGGGCGCCGCGGACAAGAGGCCGCGGGAGATTTCCGAGAAAATCCGCTCGGGAACAAGCGCGTCGACTTCACCTGCGTCCACCATACGGCGCATGAGGGCGAGCGTTTCGTCGGCCACGTGAAAGTCGGGAAACCGCGCCGCAAAGCGGGCTGCACGCAGGATGCGAACAGGGTCCTCTTCAAAGGCCGGACTGACGTGCCGAAGTCGCCGGGCTTTCAAGTCTTCAAGCCCACCGTAAGGATCGATCAACCGTCCGTCGTCGTCAAGCGCCATGGCGTTGATCGTCAGATCGCGACGGCGGAGATCCTCTTCCAACGTGACATCGGGGGCTGTATGGAATACGAATCCGTGGTAGCCCGGAGCGGTCTTGCGCTCCGTGCGGGCGAGCGCGTATTCCTCGTGGGTTTGGGGGTGGAGAAACACCGGGAAGTCGTTGCCGACCGGCAGGTAGCCGCGGGCCAGCATCTCTTCTGGCGTAGCTCCGACCACCACCCAGTCGCGGTCGCTCGGAGGTTGGGGGCGGCCCGTGAGATGGGCCAGAAGTCGATCGCGGACACAGCCGCCGACAAGATAGACGTGCATGACGATGGGGCCGCACCGAACGGGGCGGCAAACGATAAAGGCATTCAGGGAAGATCCGATCCCGGCGTGGTTCCCGGGTGAACGCGTCCGAGAAACCGCGTGAAGTTCTTGATCGGGCGGGCAGTGCGCATCGAGTAGGTTTGCATGTTCGAGAGGACGTTTTTCACGTAGTCGCGCGTTTCGTAAAAGGGGATCGTCTCGATGAAGACCGCCGCTTCCATGGGCTCGCGCAACGTGCGGCGCCACACGCGGGCGCGGGCGGGCCCCGCGTTGTAGGCGGCGGTGGCGAGCACGTAACTCGAGTCGAACTCGGCGTGCAGCATGCGCAAATAGGCGCTCCCGAGAACGAGATTCATCTCGAGTTCCGTGAGGTTGCCCTGATCGTAATGCGTGATGCCGAGCTTGCGGGCGATCCACTGCGCCGTGAGCGGCATCACCTGCATAAGGCCGCGCGCACCGACCGAAGAACTGACACTCGGGATGAAGCGCGATTCCTGACGGATGAGTCCGTAGACCCAGGCCGCAGGAATTTGTTGTGCCTCGGAAACGCGCTCGATGAGGAGAGCGTGCGGCATCGGGTAGCGCTGTTCGATCGAGACAATCTCTTTGCCCGAGCGTTCGCTCGTATTGATCATGCGGTGGATGAGCAGTTTGCTCTTGGCATATTCAGCGAGCGCGACGTAGTCGGCGCCCTTCAAGCCCCGCATGACCCAATTCCACTCGCGGTGGCCCTCCCGGTAGAGGTCGAGCCGATAGAAGGTGCGAGCGCGCAGGAGTCCCGTTTCGTTTTCCCAGCGGTTCGGATCGGCAAGCACAACGCCTGGTTTCGCCGTGTCGAATGCATAGGGTTTGCCAAGCGCATCGCAGGCGAGTTTGCCGTAAAAACTGATGTTTCCATCGATGCGCTCGAAAAGTTGCCGTGCTTGTGTTTCCTGGCCGCGGGCCCGCAACGCTCGGGCTCGCCAGTAGGTCCAGACGTCTTCGTCCTGCATGCTTTTGGGCATGCGCTCGATCAGGCGAGCGAGCGAAAACCAGTTGCCCGCACGAAGCGCGGCTCGGGCGTTCCAGCCGAGGATGGAACGGTAGTTAACGACGAGGAGGGGGCGTTGTGCGAGCGAGGTCCCCGCTTTGGCGTACCAGTCGACTGCTTCGGGGTTGAGAGAGGTCGTACCCTGGTAGCCGATGACGGACCAGAGCAACGAGCGCCAGAAGGCGCCGAGTCGTCGTTCGACGGAGGTCGCACATTGCGCTGCCAAAGCGGGTTGCGCCCTCGCAAGGCGTAGCGTTGCAAAAACGCCGAGTCGGGCGGGGAGTCGTTCGAGCTCGTTCGCGTGGCGGTTGTACCAGGCGACGGGCTGATCGAGGATCGCGGAAAGCGTGTCGATCGGCGCGGGTAGTTCGGGGCGCGGTACGTAACTCAAAACGCGTTTGACCTCGTCCCATTCGCCCTTTTGCAAAAGGAGCACGACGCGGTCCCAGGCCCAGGAGCGGTCCCGGCGAACGATCAGGTCACCGAGCGTCTGATTGGCGGCACGCGTGGCTTGACCGTCCCGATAAAGCGCCTTGGCGTTCTGGAGCGCCTGCCGGTCGGCGGGCGTTTCGAGCAGGCGGTAGTAGGCCCGCCAGGCGGCGATGTCCGGATCGTCCCTGTTCCAGACCAGTCGATCAAAGATATTCTCAAAGAGCGTGCGGTTGATGCGCGACCCCGAGAGGCGCAGATAGTCGGCGGCAGCGCGTTCGCCTACGTACTCGCCTTGGTGGCGCTCGATGAAATCCTGAAAGCGCAGGTTGGGCGTCGCGGCATCGGGTGCGGTCTTGAGTTCGAGTTCGATCGTCCAGAGTTCGAGGTAGCTTTCGAGCGGGTGACCGACGAGGAGATCGGCGTTTTTGTGCAGGGCTGCGAGATCCCCCGTTTGAAAGGCGGCGCGGGCGGCCATGAAGATGCCGTCGGCCGGTTCGGGGGGCGTCGCAAAGAGGGCGACCTCCAGGGGGTCGACGGGGGGCGGCTCGTTGATGAGTTCCGCGGTCACGCGGCCAGCGGCTTCCGCCGCCTGGCCTGCCACGGCACCGGAAGTTTCCGTTTCGGCCGGGCGCCTCGTGTGCGCGAAGGCTTCATCAACCGCGTTGATCACGTCTTTGGGATCGACCTGTGCGGCGGATTCCAGCAGAATGACTTCGTCCTCGGTATCGACCGATTGCAGACTCTGAAGACGTTCGGGCATCGGAACGGCAATGAGGCCGTGGGGGGGCGGGTCGTTCGGCTCCTTCGTCTCAGGGGCGGCGGCCGTCGATTCGGAGTCGGAAGCTGTGCCAGAAACGGCTTCGGCCGCATCCGGCGACGGTGCAGTCGAGGTCGTTGCATCGGTTTTTTCGGGGGTGGCATCGGTCGACGCAACGCCGACGAGCGTCCTCAATTCCACCCATCCTTCGGGCGTTGCCGCGCCGACCGTGCCGGTCGTCGAGCAAAGCCCGGCGATAAGCAAAAGTCGGGTCAGCCGACTCGGGAGGGGAGTGTGGTGCATGTCGTAAAGACGCCGTGCCGTGGGACAATCGAGGAAGGTAGCAACAACTATAACGGAGCCTTGCCGTGGACGAGCGGACAATCGTAACGAAAAAAGACGTGCGAACACGAATGTTGCAAGAGCGTTCCCGACTCGCGCGGGACCCCGATCTTCAAGCGGCTTTCCGGGCGGCGCTCGACGGGTGCTCGGCCAGATTGCCATACGGCGTGTGCGTCGGGGGCTACGTGCCCTTTCGTGGGGAGCCCGACATTTCGGAGAGCCTGTGCGCTCGGGATCATTCCGTGATCCTCGCGCTACCGTACGCCCTTGCCGACGGTCGAATGGTCTATCTTCGACGCGGAAAGGGGAAGCTTGAAAAGGATGCGCTCGGTATACCTGCGCCAATGTTTGAGGGCGGAACCGAAGTCGTCCCTGACGTGCTTTTCGTACCGTGCGTTGCATATTCGACGCTCGGTCACCGATTGGGGTACGGAAAGGGGTGCTTTGATCGGTACCTGGCCGCGTGCGACCCGCGCCCCGTGGCAATCGGCGTTGCCTATTCGGCTCTCGTTGCTGAAGCATCGCTATTCGAAGCGCACGACGAGCGTCTCGACGCGCTTTTGACCGAGAAGGGCCTGCTCGACGTTTCCGGGCGGTTTGCAAAGCTTTGCACCCCGAAGGGCGAAAAAAAGCCGCGGCGAGGTCGCCGCGGCTTAGAAAGGCGGAGAGAGCGCTTCTTTTGATGCGCTTTCCCTCGGAGAGTGCGTCCTCCGACGGGGGAGGACGTTCCGGATCAATAGCGGTAGTTGTCGCTCTTGTAGGGGCCTTCCTTCGGCACGCCGATGTAGGCGGCCTGCTCATCCGTCAGCTCGGAGAGCTGGGCGTTGAAGTTCGTGAGTTGCAGACGCGCGACTTTTTCGTCGAGCTTCTTCGGCAGGACGTAGACGCCGACCGGGTAGGCGTCCGTGCGGCAAAAGAGTTCGATTTGGGCGAGCGTCTGGTTGGCGAACGACGAGCTCATCACGTAGGACGGGTGGCCCGTAGCGCAACCGAGGTTGACGAGGCGGCCTTCGGCAAGAAGGATGATGCGGTTGCCCGAGGGTAGTTCGATGTGGTCGACCTGGGGCTTGATGTTTTCCCAACGGTACTGCCGCATCGACGCGACGTCGATTTCGCTGTCGAAGTGGCCGATGTTGCAAACGATCGCTTCGTTCTTCATGGCGACCATATGGTCGTGCGTGATGACGTGCAGGTTGCCCGTCGCCGTCACGAAGATGTCGGCCTTGTCCTTCGCGTAGTCCATCGTGACGACGCGGTAACCTTCCATGGCGGCCTGCAGAGCGCAGATCGGGTCGATTTCGACCACCCAGACCTGAGCGGCGAGACCGCGCAAGGCCTGAGCACAGCCCTTACCCACGTCGCCGTAGCCGACGACGACGGCCACCTTGCCCGCGATCATGACGTCGGTGGCGCGCTTGATGCCGTCGACGAGCGATTCGCGGCAACCGTAGAGGTTGTCGAACTTGGACTTCGTGACGGAATCGTTGACGTTGATGGCGGGAACCTTGAGTTCACCTTTGGCGTGCATCTGATAGAGACGGTGCACCCCGGTTGTGGTTTCTTCCGTGATCCCCTTGATGTGAGCGAGACGCTTGGAGTACCAGTTCGGGTCGACGGCGAGGTGACGTTCGATGGCGGCAAAGAGCGCGGTTTCCTCTTCGTTGCTCGGGGAGGCGATGAGAGAGCGGTCGGTTTCGGCGCGGGTGCCGAGGTGCAGGAGGAGCGTGGCGTCGCCGCCGTCGTCGAGGATCATGTTCGAGAAGCCGTTGTCGGGCCACTCGAAGATGCGATGGGTGAATTCCCAGTATTCCTCGATCGATTCGCCCTTCTTTGCAAAGACCGGGACGCCGTCTTCGACGATGGCTGCCGCCGCGTGATCCTGGGTGGAGAAGATGTTGCAGCTCGCCCAGCGAACCTCGGCGCCGAGGGCCGTAAGGGTTTCGATGAGGACGGCGGTCTGAATCGTCATGTGCAGGGACCCGGAAATACGGGCGCCCTTGAGGGGCTGGGCTTCGGCAAATTCCTTGCGGATCGCCATGAGGCCGGGCATTTCGACTTCAGCGATCTGGATTTCCTTGCGGCCCCAGGGGGCAAGACCAAGGTCGGTAATGACGTAATCGTGTTGGGCGGTCATCGCGCTCTCCAAACAAAAAACGTTAAGCGCCGTTACTGTCGAACCCGACCGTCCGAGCCTGGCGAAATCTTGTGCTTTCGTCGCAGCGCTTCTCGAGGCGGCGGGAATACGAAGCGGACGCCGATCGGTAAATCGACGTCCGCCGGAAAGGCCGTCATTATAGCGGTCCAAATCCTTGATTTTCCGTTATTCCTCCGTACGCAGGGTCGCAAGCGCCGCCGCCACTTCGTCGGCGCTCACGCCCTCAAGAAGGTGAATCGGTGCGTCGGCAGCAAGCTCGGCTTCGCGCTTGATGCGACCGACCCACGCGCCCGCGTCGCGTCCCGAAGCGAAGGCGTCCGACACGAAGAGGTCGCGCCCGTTCATCGAGAGCTTGAAGTAGAAGTTGCCGTCTTTTTCACGGTACTGCTTGAAGAGCACCTTGGCGGTCTTCGCGCTCTTTACTTCGGCGGCGGGTGCGTCGGCCTGCGTGAAGCTCTTGAGTCCCACGGCTCGCATGAGTTCGGCGAGGAACGGCGTGGCGATCGCGCGGGCCTTGCGGGCGCCTTCCTGAAGAATCTTTTCGATTTCTTCGGGGCGGGACATGAGCTCTTCGTAGCGGGCGCGCATGGGGCCGATTTCGGCGTCGATCTTGTCGGCCAGGCGCTTCTTGGCTTCGCCCCAACCGAGACCCGCACGCAGTTCGGCGCGGAACGCGTCGGATTCTTCCTTCGTCGCGAAAGCGTCGTAAATCACCGTGAGCGAGGTGCTGTCGGGGTCCTTGGGTTCTCCGGGCAGACGGCTGTCCGTCACGATGCGGGAGATCGCTTCGTCGAGCGCTTTGCGGCCGCCTTCGAAGAGCGGAATCACGTTGTTGTAGGACTTACTCATCTTGCGCCCGTCGAGCCCCGGAAGGACTTCGATCTGCGAGCCGCCCGTGGCCTGAGGCATCGAGAAGAAGGGCTTTTCGGGGGCGGCGTAGAGGAAGTTGAATCGGGTGGCAACGTCGCGCGCCATTTCCAAATGTTGGAGCTGATCGTGTCCGACGGGAACTTCGTCGGCGTTGAACATGAGAATGTCGGCCGCCATCAGAATGGGGTAGCAGAAGAGCCCCATTGAGACGTCCGCATCGGGATCGCGCCCCGCGGCCACCGCCTGATCGACGGCTGCCTTGTAGGCGTGCGCACGATTCATCTGCCCCTTGCCGGTTGAGCAGGTGAGCAGCCAGTTGAGCGTGGGAATTTCCGGAATGTCGCTCTGGCGGTAGAAGACAACGCGCTCGGGATCGAGCCCGGCGGCCAGCCACGTGGCGGCAATCTGCAGACGACTGCGTGCGATGCGGGCCGGATCCTGGCACTTGATGAGCGCGTGGAGGTCGGCCATGAAGAAGAAGCTCTCCGTGTCGGGGTTGCGGCTGTCCCGGATGGCCGGACGAATGGCGCCGACGTAGTTGCCGATGTGAAGAGTGCCGGTCGTATTGATGCCGGTGAGAACGCGCTTTTTCATGTGAAACCTATCTTGGTGGGGCCGAAGGGCCGCGTGTCGTTCGGACGTGAGACTGAAATGATATACCCCGAGCTCTCTTCGGTCGGAACGGGAGTCTGGGGTCTCACGGAACGCGAATGTGAAAAAGGCCGCGCCTCAACGTTGGTCGAGGGCGGCCCGATGGAATTATCGGTGCTTCAGGTCGGTTCAGAGACCGGCGGCGGCACGCAGAATTTCGGCCTTGTCGGTCTTTTCCCAGGTGAATTCGGGTTCTTCACGGCCAAAGTGACCGTAAGCAGCCGTCTTCGAGAAGATGGGACGACGCAGGTCGAGCATCTTGATGATGCCGCGCGGGCGAAGGTCGAAGTGGGCGCGAACGAGCTCGGCGATCCGGGCGTCGGGAATGACACCTGTGCCGTTCGTGAAGACGGTGACGTTCATCGGTTCGGCCACGCCGATGGCGTAGGCAACCTGAACCTGGCATTGACGAGCCAGACCCGCAGCCACGATGTTTTTGGCCACGTAGCGGCAGGCGTAGGCGGCGGAACGGTCGACCTTCGTCGCGTCCTTGCCGGAGAAGGCGCCGCCGCCGTGAGGGCAGTAGCCGCCGTACGTGTCGACGATGATCTTGCGACCCGTCAGACCGCAGTCGCCCTGGGGACCGCCCACGACGAAGCGGCCGGTCGGGTTGATGAGGAAGCGCGTGCCTTCGAGCCATTCGGCGGGGATCACGGGCTTGATGATCTCTTCGACGATGCCTTCGATGAATTCGGGCTTCATGACCTTGCCGTCCGACATTTCGGGGGCGTGTTGCGAGGAGATGACGATCGTGTCGCAACCGACGGGACGGCCGTCGCGGTAGCGCAACGTCACCTGGCTCTTGGCGTCGGGACGCAGATAGGAGAGCGTGCCGTTACGGCGCACGATGCTCTGGCGTTCCATGAGGCGGTGCGCGTAGTAGATCGGCGCGGGCATGAGTGTCGGCGTTTCGTCGCAGGCGTAGCCGAACATGAGACCCTGGTCGCCGGCGCCGAGGTTGAGCTCGTCGTCCATGGCGTGGTCGACCCCCTGCGCGATGTCGTTCGACTGCTTGTCGTAGCCGACGAGTACGGAGCAACCCTTGTGGTCGATGCCGTATTCGGTGTTGTCGTAACCGATGCGCTTCAGGACGTTGCGGGCGAGATCGATGTAGTCGACAACGGCGTTCGTAGTGATTTCACCGGCCATGACGACAAGGCCCGTTGTACAGAGGGTTTCTGCCGCAACGCGGCTCATAGGGTCCTGCGCGAGGCAGGCGTCAAGGACGGCGTCGGAGATCTGGTCGGCAACCTTGTCGGGATGCCCTTCGCTGACGGATTCGGAAGTGAAAAGATATTCGCTGGCCATATGCCACGCTCTCCAAGAAGGAAGTTATGGAAGGCAGCGCCTAACGCCATGGCAAACGGTCACGTGCGACAGACGCTTTAGCGGAATTTGTGTTCGCCCCGCAAGTTGTCTTGTTAACTCGGCGATTGACGGATATTACCGCTTTGCGCTTTGTCGTGCCACTCGGAAACGCACGGGATTTTGCACGGGGGCGAACGGGCGGCTTCATCGCTGTGGTAAACCTATGTTCGTTCCGAGGGGCTGTCGCGTTGACGTCGACGTCCGACGCGGTTTCGCGTCCGAAGAGCGCTGGGGTAAAATCATCCGTTTGAACCATTTCATCATCTCGAGAGGTTGGACGGATGCAGGTGCTCCTCAAGCTCGTCGCCCGCCTGCCGTTGCGTGTGTTGCAAACATTGGGGGCTGGCATCGGCGAACTTACCTTCTGGTGCTCGCCGGGGTATCGGAGGCGTACGCGCGAAAACCTCCGACGTGCCGGGTACGACGATCCGGCACTTTTTGCAAAGGTCGGACGGAATGCGGGTCGCCAGGCCATGGAAAGCCTCTGGGTTTGGTATCGGCCCGCGGCCGACGTTGTCAAGCGCGTTGAAGCAACCGAAGTGGCCGAAGCGCTTATCGCCCGTGCCATGCGGGGGGATCGCCCCGTTGTTTTTATGACGCCGCACGTCGGTTGCTTCGAGGTGCTTCCCGTCTGGCTCGCGCATCGGTTTTTTGCGGAAACGAAGCGCAACATCACGATTCTCTACCGGCCGCCGAAAAAAGAGGTGCTTCGCCGCATCGTCGGCGAGGCCCGACAGGCGCCTGGTATTGAGGCCGTGCCCACGAACCTTGCGGGCGTCAAGCGCGTCATCCGCAACCTGAGGCTCGGCCACACGTTCGGTGCTCTGCCCGATCAGGTCCCGTCGCAGGGCGAAGGGGTGTGGGTCGACTTTTTCGGTCGATCCGCCTACACGATGACGCTGCCCGTCAAAGTGGCCCGACAGTTCGATGCCGTCCGCATTTTCGCCTGGGGCGTGCGCACAGGAGACGGCTGGCGTCTGGAGGCCGAGGAGTGGACCGAACCTCTGAGCGGAGATCCCCGCGAGGACGCCCGTCTCATGAACCGTCGGATTGAGCAGATTATCCGGCGTCTTCCCGAGCAATACGCCTGGAGCTACAACCGCTACAAAGTGCCTCGCGGCGCTTTGCCGCCTCCGAGCGACGCGCAGTGACGCGCGAGGAATCACCATGAACAATGCTTTCGCCCGTTTGTGGGTGGCGCTCATCCGCGCCATGCACGGGCTTTCCATGAAGAATCGAACCCGTCTGGCACGTTTGGCCGCCCGGATTCTTTGGTACGTCGTTCCCAAGCGCCGTCACGTGACGCTTACGAATCTGCGGCTTTGCTTTCCGGAGCTGAGCGAAAAAGAACGCGTCGAACTTGCCGAACGCATTTACGTGCGTCTCGGTCGTGCGGCGATCGACCACGGCACGCTCTGGGTCGGGAGTCGTGAGGAAGTGCGGGAGTTCGTGAAATTCGAAGGACTCGAGCATTTGCTCGACGAGAAGAACCGTCCTGTCATCGTGGTCGCTCCGCACTTTGCGGGGCTCGACGCGGCGGGGATCGCGCTCAATACCTACGTGCGCGGCGTGTCGCTCTATCAGCCGCAGAGCAATCCCGTTTGGGACAAGGCCATGCTTGAGGGGCGCAAGCGTTTTTCGGATCCCGTACTCGTTGCGAAGAGCAACTCGAGCGACCTGCGTCCCGTGCTTCGGGCGATGAAGGAGGGCCTTCCCTTCTATTACCTCCCCGACATGGATCACGGGCGCCGGAATTCAATTTTCGTTCCCTTTTTCGGGGTCGAAGCGGCGACGCTGCCGATGGTGTCCCGCTTGGCCCGTCTGACGCGCGCCAAGGTCCTCTGGTGTATCGCCACGATGACGGAGTCGGGTTACGCCGTGACGATTTCGCCGCCCCTTGAAAATTTCCCGACCGACGATCCCGAAGCGGACACGTTACGCATCAACCGCGAACTTGAGGCGTGGGTGCGAAAGCAGCCCGATCAGTACCTGTGGGTGCACCGCCGCTTCAAGACACGCCCCGAGGGTGAGCCGTCGGTGTACTGAACCTCGGAGGAACGCGCGTGAAGTTTTGGAAAATGCACGGAGCGGGGAACGACTTCGTCGTCGTGCTTTCGCTGGAAGGTCCCTCGGGCCTGGATGCAAACAACATCCGCTTTCTTGCGGATCGGCGCCTCGGCGTCGGGTGCGATCAGGTGCTTGTTGCCGAACCGCCGCGCGCGGGAGGAGACTGTGTCTACCGTATCTTCAATCCCGACGGGGGTGAGGTCGAGCACTGTGGCAACGGATCGCGCTGCCTCGGAAAGCTCCTCCTCGATCTTGGTCTGACCGAGCAAGCGGAAACGGCCCGCCTCGAAGCAAAAAAGGGTATGGTCAAGGTGCAAAAAACGGCGTTCGGCTATCGGGCCGCCGTCGGAAAGCCCGATTTTCGTCCCGAAGCGCTTCCTTTCGTGCCCGAGGGCGATCCGATCGGGAATCGTGCCGGGGTGCAGGTCCATCGACTCGGACTCGTCTCGGAGAGCGTCGACTTCATTCCGGTATCCGTCGGGAATCCCCACGCCGTTCTCTTTTGTGATTCGGTTCGGGACGTGCCTCTGACGACGGTCGGGCCGCGGATCGAGACGCACGCCGCCTTTCCGCGGGGTGTCAACGTTGAATTCGTCGAGATCGTCGATCGGTCGCACGTTCGGTTCCGCGTCTGGGAGCGCGGTGCCGGGGAAACGCTAGCCTGCGGCACAGGGGCAGCGGCCGCGGCAGCGGCCGGCATTCAGTTGGGGCTCCTCGATCGGCGTGTCGATGTCGAAACTCCCGGTGGACTGCTTCGCGTCGAGTGGCCGACCGACGATGTGTCGCTGCTTCTCACGGGCCCGGCCGAGCTTGTTTTCGAGGGCAATATCGACATGACCGCGTGAGCGGTCTGTTTTCCGGTTTCGCTTCATCCCTGTAGTAGGATGGAGCATCAATTTTTTCAGAGCGCCCGTGCGGTCTTCGGGCACGCGCGGCACTCCATTGGATACACGAACATGATTGATCTCATTCTGAAGAAGGGGAAGGAAAAATCCCTCCTTCGTCGTCACCCCTGGGTCTACGACACGGCCGTGATGCGCCTGAGCGGGCGGCCCGAATCGGGTGAAACGGTGTGCGTGCGCGGGCACGACGGACGCTTTCTGGCGTGGGCGGCGTATTCGCCCGCTTCGACCCTGCGTGCCCGCTGTTGGTCCTTCCACGAAGAGGATGTGATCGACGCGGCCTGGTTCGAGCAACGCATTCGCGATGCCGTCGAAGCCCGCGAACCGCTTTGCGCCCGAGCGAGCGCCCTGCGCCTCGTTTTCGGCGAAGCCGACGGTCTGCCCGGTCTCATCGTGGACCGTTACGGAGACTTCCTCGTCACGCAGTTCCAGTCGGCGGGCGTCGAGCGCCACCGCGAACTTCTCGCGGACCTTCTGATGAAAGTGACGGGCGCGCGCGGTGTGTTCGACCGCTCGGATGCCGCCACGCGTCGTCGCGAAGGGCTCGACGTGCGCATGGAAAATCTCCGCGGCGAAGAGCCTCCTGCAGTGATCGAAGTTGAAGAGGACGGTGTTCGCTACGGCGTCGACGTTCGCATCGGGCACAAGACGGGCTTTTACGTCGATCAGCGTGAAAGTCGTCTGACGGCGCAGCGGGTTGCGGAAGAATTTCGCCGCACGCACGGTCGCGGTCTTCGCGCGCTCAACTGCTTCTGCTACACAGGCGGCTTCTCGCTCGCGCTGTTGAAGGGCGGTGCGGACGAAGTCGTTTCCGTAGACTCCTCGCAGGACGCGCTCGACATGGCCGCCGAAAACGTGAAGCGCAACGGGTTCGACGCGCAGAAAGCGAAGTTCGTCTGTGCCGACGTTTTCACGTTCTTGCGCGAGTTGCGCGACAAGGGCGAAACGTTCGACCTCGTGATTCTCGACCCGCCGAAGTTCGCGTCGAGTCACTATCATGTCGACCGTGCCGCCCGCGCCTACAAGGACATCAATCTGAACGGCCTGCGCCTGCTCACTCCCGGAGGGCGGCTTTTCACGTTCTCGTGTTCGGGTGCCATCGACGTCGATCTTTTCCAGAAGATCGTGGCGGGCGCCGTGTTCGACGCTGGCGTCAACGCCTGGGCGGTCGGGCGCTTCGGCGGCGGGGCGGATCATCCGCTTCTCATGACGTATCCGGAAGGGGAATATCTGAAGGGGCTCGACCTCTTGGTCCGTCCCTGATTCGAACGGAGGCATCGATGATGCAGGTTGAAGAAATGCAGGAACCGGACATTCCGGTCACGATTCTCACGGGCTTTCTCGGAGCGGGTAAGACGACGCTCCTCAATCGCATTCTGACGGAAGATCACAAGCACCGAATTGCGATCATCGAAAACGAATTCGGGCCCGAGAACATCGACAACGAGCTGATCGTTCAGTCGGACAAGGAGCAGATTGTCTCGATGAACAACGGATGCGTGTGCTGCACGATCCGCGGCGACCTCTCGCGCGTGCTCACCGATCTTCGCCACAAGCGGGAACGCGGCGAAATCGTGTTCGACTACGTCGTTATTGAAACGACCGGCGTGGCCAACCCCGGTCCCGTTGCACAGACCTTCTTCATGGACGATGCGGTGGCGCCCTATTTCCGTCTCGACGGCGTGGTGACCGTCGTCGACGCGAAGCACGGTTCGGCCACGCTTGATGCGGAAGCGCCTGCGCGCGATCAAGTCGGGTTCGCCGACCGGATTCTTCTCTCCAAGTGCGACCTTGTGACGGAGGAGGAAGCCTGTGCGCTCGAAACGCGTCTGCGCCAAATGAACGCCCGCGCGCCGATTCGCCGCGTCGACATGGGGAAGTGTCCCGTCGAAGAGGTGCTCGACATTTCGGGCTTCAACATGAACGACGTGCTCGACGTCGATCCGACCTTTTTCAACGAAGGTCATCACCACCATCACGACGACGACATCCACAGCTTCGTGTTCGATACGGACCGTGCGTTCGATCCGATGAAGCTTGAACGCTATTTCATGTCGCTCACGAGCGTCTACGGAGAAGATCTGCTCCGCTACAAGGGCGTGCTCAATCTTCAGGGCTCGCCCAACCGGGTAGTCGTTCAGGGCGTGCACATGCTCGCCGTTTCGGATGTGCTCGGTCCGTGGGGCGATCGCAAGCCGACCTCCCGTCTCGTCTTCATCGGGCGCAATCTCCCCGAGGAAGCGATTCGTCGTGGCCTGCAAACCTGCCTCGTCTGAGCGCGATGCGTCGGGGCCGACCGGCCGTCCGCCCCGACGAAGGCTTTTGAAGGATCCTAACAAAACGACAAGAAAAATCCCTTCGCTCTATGGAACGCGGGGACGATTTCCTGTATAAAGCCTGTTTGATTTTTTTTCGAAAGCTTTGCGTCCTTCGCGGGCCGCAGGGCACGATACGATCCGTGAATTCCCGGAATCCACGGATTGACTTTCAACCTTCACGAATTTTCGGCTAGGAACAGAAATGGGCGGGAAGAAACTACTTACGGCGGAAGAAATCCTCCAGATGTCCGACGACGACTACATGGACGAGCGTCAACTCGCTTTCTTCCGTCAGCGGCTCCTCGACATGGAGGCCGAACTTCGGGCCAACGCTGGTCAGACGACGGTGAACCTTCGTGAAACGAACGTGGTTCCCGATCCGGCGGACCGCGCCACGATCGAAGAAGAGCATGCGCTCGAGCTGCGAACGCGCGATCGCGAACGCAAGCTCTTGAAGAAGGTTCAGGCGGCTCTTCAGCGTATCGAGAACGGCGACTACGGTTACTGCGAAGAGACGGGAGATCCGATCGGTGTGGCGCGTCTCATGGCCCGTCCGACCGCCACCTTGTCGCTTGAAGCGCAGCAGCGCCGCGAACTCAAGCAGAAGATGTACGGCGACTGATCCGCTTTCGAGTCCGACCTGCCAGAGACCAATGACGGCACGACCGCATGCTCGCGCGAGCTTCGGCCGTGCCGTTTGCTTTTCGAAGACTGTGTATTTATGAAAGACGACGTCCTTCTTGACGACGATCCCGTTCGCACCGCCCGCCTCGGCCGCTTGAAGCGCCGTGCCGCGGTCCCCGAAACCTTCCGACCGAAGCTCTGGCTTCTCGACCTTGACGACACGGTTCTCGGCTCGTCGCGCGGTCTTTTGCACGCGATTCATCTTCGGATGAACGCCTTCATCACTGAGCGGCTCGGGCTCCCGGAAGCGCAGGCCGAAGCTCTGCGTACGCAGTATTGGGAGGAGTACGGCTCGACCTTCCTCGGCATGTGGCTGCGTCACGGTGTCGATCCGCGGGAGTTTCTGCCCGCCACGCACGACTTCGATTTCGCGCCCTACGTTTCCTGCGAGGGCGATCCGAAGCAGGCCCTCAAGAAGCTCCCGGGCCGCAAAGTCGTCTTCACGAACGGGCCGCGCAACTACGCGGATGCGGTACTCAAAGCGATGGGGATGTCCGAATTTTTCGACGCAGAAGTGACGAGTACCGAGATGCGTCTTTTCGGCGACTGGCGCCCGAAGCCCAATACGTCGATGTTCGCCGCCACGTGCGCGCGCTTCGGCGTCTCGCCCCGCGAGACGGTTTTCGTCGACGACAGTCCCATGAATCTCAAAGCGGCGGCCCGCACGGGGCTCACGACGGTGTGGTGCACGGGTTATCGGCGGGTGGCCGGAAAGCTCCCGTGGCGCAAACCGTATCCATACATTGACCACGTCGTCGGGCACGTGCGCGAGTTGCCGAAGCTCTTCGGTACATGCGGAGCATCGAACGGACGGCATGAGCACCGCGAACTCGTGTAAGGACCCGACCCATGCGCTTCTTTTCCCGACTGTGGCAGAGTGTCGACGCGATGCGACGCTTTTGCGCCAACCTTCTCTTTCTCGTCCTTCTCATTGCGGTTGCGGCGGTCGTCTTCGTGGCAACGCGTCCCGTCGGCGGTATTCCGCCGGGGACGGTTCTGGTGCTCGCTCTTGACGGCACGGTCTCGGAGACGGCTCCGACGCCGCCCCGATCGGTGGCGGACGTGCGTCGCATGCTGGAGGTCGAACGCGGCTCGACCCGTCTTCTGGATGTGACGGAGGCGCTTGCGGCCGCCCAAGACGACGCGTCGATTGCGGGCGTGGTGCTTGACCTGGAAAACCTTTCGGGGATCGGTTTGGCTTCGGCCCGCACGATTGGCGAGGCGCTCGAGGACTACAAGCGCGCGACGGGACGACCCGTTCTGGCGTGGGGGAGCGCGTTTTCTCAAGGGGCCTATGCCGTGGCGGCGCATGCCGACGAAATCTACGTGCACCCCATGGGGACCGTGGAGTTGAAGGGGCTGACGGGACGAAGCCTCTACTGGGGCGAATTTTTGAAGCGCCTCTCCGTGGAGGTCGACGTCTATAAGGCGGGCGTCTATAAGAGTGCTCCGGAAGCGTTCCTCTTCGGGGCGCCTTCCGAAGAGACCCTCGAAGCACAGCGCGGTTACCTGGAGCCCGCTTGGACGCGACTGACGACGGACCTTGAAACGGCCCGCGGCGCTCGCAAGGGGGCCGTGAACGCGTGGATCGATCAACTTGCGTCGGGTCGCGGGAAGGTTCTCTCCGACCCCCTGGGGGCGTTGCAAGATGCAGGACTCGTCACGGGTGTCATGACCCGCGACGCGTTCGTCGAACACGCTGCGTCGAAGTTCGGCTCGACCCCCGACGATCTTCAGGTTGTTGATTATCGCGATTACCTTGCCGTTCTGCCCGCACTGCCCGCCTCGGATGCGTACGTGGCGCTCGTGACGGCCGAGGGCGAAATCTCCAATGAGCCCGCCGTCGGCGGCATCGTGGCGGGCGACCTGATCGCGCTTCTCGAAGAAGCGACGTCCGTTCCCGAAACCAAGGCGCTCGTCCTTCGTATCAACACGCCCGGGGGCGACGCGCTCGCTGCCGAAGAGATTCGCGAAAAGATTGAAGCGATCCGCAAAAAGGGCCTTCCTGTCGTCGTCTCGATGGGGGATGCGGCCGCATCGGGCGGCTATTGGCTGAGCGCTTCAGCCGACGTTGTCGTGGCGGACCCGCTGACGCTCACGGGGTCGATCGGCGTATTTGCTCTGGCGCCGAATTTCGCTCCGATGTTGGAGAAGTTCGACGTGGGTACGGGCGGTTGGTCGACGGGACCGGTAGCGGAGTTCGGTTCGATGCTGAGTCCGCGCGACAAGGCCGAACACGCACTCTATCAGGCAGGGGTCGATCGCGTTTATGCGAATTTCCGTTCGATCGTGGCGCGGGGTCGGAACCTTTCGGCCGAGGCGGTTGAGGCCGCGGCGGGCGGCCGGGTATGGCTCGGCGAAGACGCGAAGCACCTGGGCTTGGTCGACGAGCTCGGCACACTCGACGACGCCGTGAGGATCGCCGCCGAACGTGCGGGGCTCGGCGAGGAGTTCGCCGTTCTCCTCTTCGACCCGATCGAAGAAGGCTGGGGGCGTTGGCTTGCGCCCGTCTTGAACGGTGTTTTCGGTGATGCGGTTCGAACGCGGGCGTCCGTCTCGGAGACGCTTCGGGCGCTTTGTTACGCCGACGGCGTTTTGTCCGCTTGGGAGCGCCGGGTGCTCGCTTTGCCCGGTCGGGCGATCGTCTGGGCGCCGCAGGCGCGTGTGAGCCTCTGAGTCGGATCGAGAGATGCCCGTAAAAAAAGCCGGCCCTTCGGGGGCCGGTTTTTACTTTCCATCGGTCAGTGTCCGCCGCACACGGGGCACGAACGGCGACGACGGCAACGGACGGTTTCGAATTCACCCGCCAGCATGTCGATCATCAGAAGCTTCCCTACCCAGGGCGAGGGAAGGCCCGCAGCCAAGCGTAGCGCTTCGGCGGCCTGCAGGGTGCCCACAAGTCCGGTGAGCGGGGAAAAGATGCCGAGCGTGGAGGCTTTCTGGTCGTTGGCCGCATCGTCCTCGTCGAAGAGACACCGATAGCAGGGCGAAGCATCGCTTCGGAAGTCGAACACCGAGAGCTGACCCGAAAAGCGAACGGCGGAGCCGAACACCAACGGTTTGCGCGCTTTCAGTGCCGCACGATTCACGCTCTGACGCGTGGCGAGGTTGTCCGAGCAGTCGAGCACGATGTCGACCGTGTCGAGCACATCGGCGAGCGTCTTTTCGTCGAGGTAGGTGTCGATCGGCGTCACCTCGACAGCCGGGTTGTAGCGGGGAAGCACCCGGGCGGCGTTTTTCGCCTTATTGACGCCAAGTGCTTCCTCTTCATGAAGGAGCTGTCGGGAGAGGTTGGTGACGGATACCGTATCAGGGTCTGCAACCGTAATGCGACAGCCGCCCGACGCGGCGAGGTAGATGAGAGCAGGCGAACCGAGGCCGCCCGCGCCAACGACGAGAAAACGGGCGTCGGCAATGCGTTCCATCCCCTCCCGGCCGAGTTCGGCAAGGAGGGTTTGGCGCGACAGGCGCTCGGCAATGGCATCGAAGCGGTGGGGAGTCATGGGTAAGGCTCCTCGTTGACGGTTTATTTGTCGGTTTTTGCGTCCGACGTGGTTTCAGTTTTCGGTGCGTCGTTCTTCTTGACGGCGCGCTCTTCGGCGCGGAGCTTTTTCACGACGCTTTGCGGTTGTCCGCGGTATTTGCTCGTCGCAACGGGCTTGCCTTTCAGATAGGCCATGGCCTGCTGAAGCTGCCAGTCCTTTTCGTCGCCGAAAAGGTACATGTAATCGGGCGCCTTCTCGGCGTTCGTGTCGTCGTATGGCAGATCGTCGGGCAGGTCGCCTTCCTGATTCTTCAGATGATGCGCAAGATCGGCCTCGCGGATCTGGAAGGTGGGGTAGTTCCCTTCGGGCGTGTCGTCGACGTAGATGTCGGGGGCGATGCCGCGAGCTTGAATCGAACGGCCCGACGGCGTGTAGTAGCGCGCGGTCGTCAGCTTGACGGCTACGGTCTTGTCGCCGAAGCTCATAGGCAGAATGGTCTGCACGGAGCCTTTGCCGAACGAGCGGTCGCCCATGAGGGTCGCACGCTTGTGGTCCTGCAGGGCGCCCGCCACGATTTCGGAAGCCGAGGCGGAGGACGAGTTGATGAGAACCACCATCGGCACGGTTTTCACGACGGCGGGCAACTGCGCGAGCGCCTTGACGGCGTTGCCCGCACGGTAGTCGGATTCGATCGCCTTGAACGTGTAGTCGGACTGCGGCGCTCGCCCCTTGGTCGAGACGATGTCCGCGTTGTGCGGCAGGAAGGCTGCGGAAACGCCGATGGCCGCCTGCAAGAGACCGCCCGGGTCGTTGCGCAGGTCGAGAACGAGTCCTTTGAGGTTGCCCGATTTTTCAAGCTCGACGAGTCGGGCGGCCAGCTCTTCGGCCGTACGCTCCTGGAATTGTGTGATGCGGATGTAGCCGAGGTTGTCGGCGAGCTTCTGCATTTTCACGGATTGGGTTTTGATCACGGCACGTTCGAGGTTGAACGTGATGGGCTTCATTTCACCTTTGCGAGCGACCTCGAGACGGATCTTCGTCTTCGGTTCGCCGCGCATCAGCTTGACGGCATCCGTGAGGGACAGTTCGGCCGTCGCTTCGCCGTCGATACGGGTGATGATGTCGCCCGCGCGAATGCCGGCACGCGCTGCGGGCGTATCGTCGATCGGGGAAATGACGCGCACGCCGGCCGCGTCTTTGGTGACCTCGATGCCGAGGCCGCCGAAGGAGCCCTGCGTTGCTTCGTTCATGTCCTTGAATCCTTCGACGTCGAGGTAGCTCGAATGCGGGTCGAGACCGCTCACCATGCCTTCGACGGCCGACTGCAGCAACTGACGGTCTTCGACTTCGTCGACGTAGTAGTCCTTGACGGCGTTGAAGACGCTCGTGAACTGGCGGATTTCCTGCAGGGGAAGCGTCGGGCTGTTTTTCTCGGCGTAGGCTTGAATGCCGACGCTCGCGAGAGCGCCCGCGAACATGCCGGCGCAGATAAGAGAAATGGCGCGAAGTTTGTGCATGGTGGTGGAACCCCGCAATGGGGCGGGTGAAAGTTGTGTGGCTCCTTCCGACGGATGGCGCCCGATGCCGCTTATTTGGCGGAAAGCCAGGGCGACGGGTCGACGGGTTTGCCGCCGCGGCGAATTTCGAAGTATAAGCCCGGCTCGTCATCACCCCCGGAAGCACCGACGGAGCTAATTGTTTCGCCTTGTTTGACCCGGTCGCCGACGTTTTTGAAAATGGATTCGTTGTTGGCGTAGATCGAGAGGTACGTGTTGCCGTGGTCGACGATGACGAGGTTGCCGTAGCCGCGTAGCCAGTCCGCGAAGACGACGGTCCCTGGTGCGCAGGCGACGACTTCCGCGCCTTCGGGGGCTCGGATCAGCAGGCCCTGCCATTTGGCCGAACCCGTGCGCTTCGAGCCGAAGCGCGCGACGATCCGACCAGCCACCGGGCGGGAGAGTTTACCCTTGAGTCTGGCGAAGTTCGTTCCTGGGGCGGGCTGACGCACGACGGGACGCGAATTTTTCTTCGCTTCCTCTTCGGCTTTTCTCTGAGCGGCTGCTTCCGCGGCGCGTTCCGCCGTGAGGCGCTTGTCGATCGACGCAACGAGATTTCCGAGACGCGCCTGATCTTTCGTGAGTTTGTCGATCGCGGCCTGTTGGGAGGCTATCTCTTTCTTCAGTTTGGAAGCGGCGGCCTGTCGGTCCTTTTTCTCGGAGAGGAGCTCTTTGCGGCTTTTTTCTTCGTCGCGTGCGATGCGGGCGAGTTCGGACTGCCGCGACTGCGTTTCGTCGGCCACGCTACGAATTTTCTGGTGCTTTTCTTCAAGCGCGGCGACCGCACGCGTTTGCGCGCGGGCTAGGTAACGCAGTTGCGCCGCTTCGAGCGTGAGCGTATTGGGGTTGGAGCCCTCAAGCAGGGTCTGCCAGCTTTCGCGTCGCGAATGGACGTACTGGGCGCGGGCAATTTGTCCGACGAGCAATTCGGCCCGTTGCAGTTCCGCCGAGACATTTCGACCGTCGCGCTTCAGGTTTTGGAGCTGGCGTTCCACGGTGCGTCGTTCGATTTTGAGATCGCGCAGTCGACGGTTGGCTTCCGAGATGGCCTGATCGGCCTTCTGCAGGGCCCGGTCGGCCGCTTCCTGGCGGGCCTCCTTTTCGGAGAGCTCCTTTTGCAGCGCCACGAGGCGCTGGTCCACCGAGGCCTTTTCGCTTTCGGCTTTCGACTTTTCCTTTTCCGTCAGCAACGACTTGCGTACGGGCGTTTTGGGCGTGCTCGTCGATTTGCGGGGCGTCTGCGTTTTCCGAGTCGTCGTGTTCTTTTTCGTCGAAGCGGAGGACTTTTTCGTGCTCGTCGTTCGCTTTTTGGTCGCCTGCGTGTTGGCTGCGGCGACCTGATAGGTCGCGTCGGTCCGCGGGGGTGCGGCGAGCAACGCCGGGCTCGGGCCCGTCATGAGCGTGAAACTCAGACCGGCGGCAAGAAGAAGTCGAAAAGAGGTCACGGGGCGCTCGGTATCGAAAAGAGTTCGCAGCGCGACAGGCGGAATCCGCGTCCGCAATCCGCGCAGGACGGCTCCGAGCGGGAAGGCTCGGGGGTAAAGAACGTTGAGTTCGTTCCGAGGCATTTTATAATCTCCTCCTTTCGAACACCAATTTTTGGGGCAGTCAATGCTTTCCTTTCTTCTCGACAACGTGTTGCTTCTGACCGTGATCGTTCTGACGATCGTCGCGTTGCTTCTTCCCGCTTTCATGCAACGTCGTTACGGGCCGCAGATCACGCCCCAGGAAGCCACGAAGCTCATCAACAAAGAGCACGCTCAGGTGATCGACGTGCGCAAGCCCGCCGAATACAAGAAGGGGCACATTGCGCGCGCCGTCAATATGCCCGTAGATACGATTCAGAACCGTCTCGGCGACCTTTCCCGCGAGCGTCCCGTTCTGCTCGTCGACCGTACGGGGGGCGACGCCCGCACGGCGGCCCGTCTGCTTCGCGGCGTGGGCTTCACGAAGGTTTATGTTCTCGAAAACGGCATGTTCGCCTGGGCGAAGGAAAACATGCCGCTTGAGGCTTGAATTTCGACGAAACCGTCCCCATTTAAGTAAGCAATGCATACTGCGGTTCGCGGGCTCTTTGCCGGAACCCCGAACCCCTCCACTTCCGGCGCTCGGCTTCGTCGACGCCGCAACCACAAAAAGGTGAAATCATGGCCGAAAACGAAAACGCTCAGCCCCAGGAAACGCCGGCTCAGGACGCCGCCCAGGAAGCCCAGCCCGTCTTCCAGCTTCAGCGCTGCTATCTGAAGGACGCGTCCCTTGAAATGCCGCATGCGCCTGAAATTCTTCTCGAGCCGCAGCAGAGCGCCCCTCAGGTGGACATCCAGTTCGAAGTAAGCCAGCGTGTTCTCGGCAACGACCTCTTCGACGTCACCGTGCGCGGCACGGTGACGGTGACGGCCGGCGAAAAGACCGTAATCCTCGTCGAAGGCAAGCAATCGGGCATTTTTGCGATCCGCGGCATTCCCGCCGACGGCCTGCAGCACGTCACGAACGTGCTCTGCCCGTCGATGGTCTACCCGTACCTTCGTGCCAACATCGCCGATCTGATGACGCGTGCCAATCTGCCGCCCGTCCACATGCCTGAAGTGAATTTCGAAGTGCTCTATCAGCAGCGCCTCGCTCAGGCTCAGGCCGAAATGGCTGCTCAGCAGCCCGCCAACAGCTGAGAAGACTGACGTTCCGCATCGTCGGAACATCGCGCTTTTCGCTCGTAGGGAGACGGTCGGAGATCGTCTCCCTTTCCTTTTGTCATTTCGCCGCAGGGACCGTACGGCGAAGCCGGTCGGCTTCTCCCTCTTTAGTAGCGTTTCGGTCGGAGCGCCGAGTTGCTACAATCGAAAAATCTGCCGGCTTTCGTATCCGGTCGTTCGACCTCATTCAACGGGACGCAACAGAACATGATCCGAATTCTCCTCATCGATGACCACACGCTCTTTCGCAGCGGCGTGAAGGCGCTTCTCCAGCGTCAGGCCGACTTTAAAGTGGTCGGCGAGGCGAGTGACGGACTTGAGGGCGTCAAGCTTGTCGAGCAGGTTGAGGCCGACGTCGTGTTGCTCGACGTTGATATGCCGAGCATGAACGGACTCGAAGCGCTCGCTCAGATTCGCGAGACGCATCCCGATCTGGCGGTTCTGATGCTCACGGTGAGCGAAGACTGCGAAATTCTCGGCGAATGCCTCAAGCTCGGTGCCCGTGGGTACCTCCTCAAGAAGATCGATCAGGACTTCCTCTTGCGTTCGATCCGTCTTGCGTATCAGGGCGACAGCGTCATTTCGCCGCAGATGATGTCGAAGTTCGTGAGCCAGATGTCCGATCCCGATCAGGGCCGCAGCCGCGCCGCTTATCCCGGGCAGGATCCGTCGGTACTCACGCGCCGCGAACGGCAGACGCTCGCCTGGTTGGCCCGCGGCGTCTCGAACAAGGAAATCGCTCGCGCGCTCTGCCTGGCCGAGTCGACGGTCAAGGTGCACGTGCAGAGCATCCTGCGCAAGCTCAACTTGTCGAGCCGCGTTCAGGCCGCGATTTACGCGATCGAGCACAAGATTGACAAGGAACTCTGAGCTTTCAACCCCGAGGAGGGATCGAATCCGCAGAAGCCGAGGGGCGCGCGAGTCTCAGGACTCACGGCGCCCCTTCGTCGTTTTCGGGGTTCCCGGGTAGGCGTGCTCTCAAACGCCGCCCGCGTACCCGTTCTGACGCCAGGCTTCGAACACGGTGACGGCCACTGTGTTCGAGAGGTTGAGCGAGCGGTTGTCGGGACGCATCGGGAGACGAATGCGTTGCGATTCGGGAAAGCGCTCCCGAAGGGTTTCGGGAAGCCCCTTGCTTTCCGAACCGAAGACGAACCAGTCGCCCGGGTGGAAGGCCATGCGGGCAAAGGGCGTGCTCCCTTTGGTTGTCATGGCGAACATACGTTCGGGATCGGGCTTCTCGGCTTCGAGGAACGCTTCGAACGAATCGTGCACCTTGAGCGTGGCGTACTCGTGGTAGTCGAGTCCCGCCCGCTTCATCTGTTTGTCTTCGAGCGTAAAGCCCAGGGGACGGATCAGGTGCAAGTCGCATCCGGTGTTCGCGCAGAGGCGAATGATGTTGCCCGTATTGGGCGGGATTTCCGGGGCGACGAGAACAACGTGGAACATCAGTAATCTTCGTTGGAAAGCGCTTCACGCATGCGGCGTAGCGCAAGTTTTTCGATTTGTCGGACGCGTTCGGCGGAGATGCCGAATTCGTCGGCGAGCGTCTGGAGTGTGACGGGCTTGACGTTGCCGTTTTCGTCCTGATGCAGGTAACGCGCCTCGATCACGCGGCGGCTACGTTCGTCGAGCGCCTGAAGCGCCTTCTGAATGCCTTCGCCTTCAAGGCGCATACGGTTCTCTTCTTCAAGCACCGCTTCGGGTTCGTCGCTTTTGCGCGTAAGCCAGTCCGAGGGCGTGAAGGCGCCTTCGTCGTCGTCCCGGGACGAGCCGCCCGCCGGAGCGTCGAGGCTTGTCTCCTGACCGTACATGCGCTCTTCCATTTCGAGCACTTCCTGGGGCTTCACGTCGAGCGTGAGTGCGATGCGTTCGGCCTGTTGGTTCGTGAGGGCGTATTGCGGGTCTTCTTTGAGTTGCCGCAGGTTGAAAAAGAGCTTGCGCTGGTTTTTCGTCGTGGCGAGTTTCACGATGCGCCAGTTGCGGATCACATACTCCTGAATCTCGGAGCGAATCCAGTGCACGGCAAAGGTCATCAGGCGGGCGCCGCGGTCGGGGTCGTAGTGACGAATGGCCTTCATGAGGCCGATGTTCCCTTCCTGAATGAGGTCTGCATAAGGGAGACCGTAGCCGAGAAAGCCGCGGGCGATCGAAATGACGAGTCGCAGGTGGCTGAGAATCAACTGTTGGGCGGCTTCGAGATCGTTTTTGTCGCGCAGTCGCACTGCGAGGTCGTGTTCTTCGTCGGCCGAGAGCATGGGGGCGCGTTCGGCGGCCCGCATGAAGGCGTCGAGGTCTCCGAGCTGTCCGACGAGGGCGGGTGTTTTCGGAGGCGTGAAAGGCACGAGCGCACGGCTTGCGGAGGTTCTTTCTCCGGTTGCGACGGGCGAGACCTCCGTAGAGGAGGCGCGTGCCGCTTTGACGCGTCTCGGGTGTTTGGAACGCGGCTCGGCGTCAAGAATTTCCGGGACTTCGGGAGCCGTTGCGTCGGGGCGATTTTCGGGGTCAACCATGCGCTTTCTCCTCGACGGATTCAACGGGTTCCGCCCCGGATCTGACGCCACGTATCGGCGGCGACCGCCGAGGCGACGATACTACCCACAACGGCGCAACCGAGAACGATCCCGAGGCACCAATCCGCGGGAGGAAGCGTGAGAGAAACTGCGGCGTCGTAGAGGCTTGCGACGGAAGCCACCGCCCGACCGAAAACGATCAGACCGATCTCCGTGATGCCCAGAGCCAGAGCAGCCGAGGCGCCCATGAGGAGAAAACCGCGCCAAGCATAGGGGCGCACGGCAAAGGAGGGCGAAGCACCGAAGAGGTGCAGGGCACGCATTTCCGAGCGGGCCGACGAACTCGTCAGGCGTACGGCCGTGCCGAGTACGAGCACGACGAGGAGCAAAACAATGGAACCCAGGCAGACGAGCCCCACGTTGGCTGCACGCGTGACGGCCTGAAGCTTTTCGTGCCAGGAAATTTCATAAGGAACGAAGTCGACTCCGCGGATGGCTTCGATCGCCTTGGCGGCGTCTTCGATTTTCGCGTTGCTCAGGTCGTTTGCAAGCGTGGCGATCACGATGTCTGGAAGCGGATTGCTCGCGCTTTTGGCGGGCTTGATCCCGAGTCGTTCGTTGAGTTCCGCGTAGGCTTCTTCTTTCTTGATGATACGAGTCGAGACGACTTCTTCGATGCGGCGGATTTCTTCTTCGACGCGGGCCGCGTCGGCTTTCTCTGTTGTGAAGACTGTGATTTCAACGGCAGTCGGCAGGCTGCGGAGCGGCTCTGAGAGACCGTAGAAAATACAGGCGATGAAAAGCGGAATGGAAAGGGCCAGGGCCGAAAGGCACGTCGCAAAGACGAACGGCGCGGCATCGCGTCGAAGTCCTCGAAGCGTCTCTTGCAAGGCCCAGCGGCGACTCGTCACGAAGCTCATACCCGGCCTCCCCGAGTCGAAAGCAGAATTTCACGGAAAGGAACGCCCTGCGGCGCAATGCGCTCGTGGCTCGCCGCGACGACGGTCACGCCCGCCTCGACGAAGGCGCCGAGCAGATCGAGAAGCGTTCGGGCGTTCGATTTGTCGAGATGCGCGACAGGCTCGTCCGCGAGGATCACCACCGGACGGTTGACGACGGCGCGCGCAAGGTTGACGAGCTGACGTTGTCCAGCCGAGAGGTGGCGGGGCAGTTGGGTAGCAAGCTCGGCGATGCCGCACTTCTCGAGCGCGAGCAGAGCGCGGCTTCGGGCTTCACCGAACGATTCTTCGGCGGCGAGCGCGGGCAGCATGACGTTGTCGTGAATCGAGCGGTCGTCGAGCAGGAGCCCCTCTTGAACCATGAGCCCCATCGAGCGGCGAAGCCAACGGCGTTGAACCTCGTTGAAGCGGTCCACCCGATCGCCCGCGACGATGATTTCGCCCGTTGTCGGTCGTTCGAGGCCCGCCAGAAGGCGCAGGACCGTACTCTTGCCACAACCCGTGTTGCCGTGCAAAAGGACGAACTCACCCCGCCCCACCGAAAGGGACAGGTTCTCGAAAACCGTACGGCCGTCATACGCCGCGGTGACGTTGCGTAGCTCAAGGAGCGTTTCTTCGGTCATGCGATGGCAAACCTTTCAAAGCGCACCGTGCGACCGATGCGACCCCAGTTGAGCGATTCTTCGTTGAGGAGGTAATCCGTCAGCGGATGCTGATTGAGCCACACGGGCTCGATGCGCACGAGGAGCTCGTCGCCGTTGCGCTCGAACTTCATGATGGGCAACGTCACGTCGACGCGTGCGTGTGCCAGAATCACCGCAAGGCGCACGGCGAGGACCGATTCCCACGAGACGCACCAATCCGCCGGAGCCCCGAGCTTCTTCAGGGTGCCGCGTTGTGCGAGCACGAGCGTGGACATACGGATCTGTTCGCTGTGCGAAAAGCCGGGCATGTCGGTGTTCGAGATGATGTACTGGCCGTGGCGGTGGTAGCGCGACGAGGAAATGAGCATCCCCACCTCGTGCATGAGCGCGGCCCAGCGCAAGAGCTTCAGATCGTCGTCGGACGTTTCGGGAGCGAGCTTGCGGCAGAGCGCGACGGCCGTCGAAGAAACGCGTTCGGCCTGAGCCGTGTCGACGAGCGCCTTTTTCATGAGCGCTTCGACCGAAATTTCGCGGGTGTCCCGATCGGAAAAGCGTCCCCAGAGGTCATAGAGCAACCCGACGCGCAACGCGCCCGACGCGGGACGCATGCTACGGATGCCGAGCGTGCGGAAGACGGCCGTCAGTACGGCGAGCCCCCCTGCGATGACTTCGCGACGATCTTCCTTGAGGCCGGCGAAACGGATGTTGCGGACATCTTTGGCCTCAAGAAGCATGCGTGTCAACTTTTCGAGGTGTTCGGGCGTCACTTCGCCGTCGCTCCAGCCGAGCGCGACGCAAATGTCGGAAACCGCACCGAACGTGCCCGCGGAACCGAATGCCTCGTCGTAGTGTTCGGGCCCGAAAAGTCGGCCGCCTTCTTCGACTTCGGCTTCGCAGGCCGTGACGGCCTGCTCGAAGCTCTTGGGTGTGATGCGACCGTCGCGGAAGTGGCGGATGGACGTATTGACGCAGCCGATTTTGTAGGACTCGCACCGTTCGGGTTCGAGCCCGCGGCCGACGATGAATTCGGTACTCGCGCCGCCGATGTCCACGATCAGACGACGCTTTTCAGAGGGCGGTAGCGTGTTGGCGCACCCTTTGAAAACGAGTCGCGCCTCTTCGTGTCCGGAGAGCAATTCGATCTTGTAGCCGAGCACCTGTTCGGCTTTCTCAAGGAACTCTTTGGAGTTCGCGGCAGCGCGCAGAGCCTGCGTGCCGACGGCTCGCACCTGATGCTTCGGGAGACCCTGAAGCCGCTCGTTGAAGCGCGCGAGCGTCGCCAGAGCGCGCGCCTGAATTTCGGGCGTGAGCGCCCCCTGTTCATCAAAACCGCCCGCCAGGCGCACGGTTTCCTTCCAGTAGCTCTGCGTAACGATGCGATCGCCTTCAACGCGCCCGATTTCGACGCGGAAGCTGTTGCTGCCGAGGTCCACGGCTCCGAGAAGCATGATGATGTCCTTCGAGGGAAGTGTTTGTTTCGAATGAGCGGCCAGAAGTCCTCGGGCCGCCCGGTCACGGGACGACACGAACTCAGTCGTCCTTTTCGGTAGGAGGCGTGGCGGGGTCGAGTCCGACGAGCGTGTTGGCGAACTCGAGCGCTCGGAAGGGTTGTAGGTCTTCGAGCTGCTCGCCGACGCCGATGAAGTAAATGGGGAGCGGTTTTTCGCGGCGCATCTGGGTGATGGCGGCGAGCACGCCGCCCTTGGCGGTGCCATCCAACTTCGTGATGATGAGACCGGTGAGCGTCACCGCCTTGTCGAAGGCTTCGACCTGCATGAGCGCGTTCTGCCCGTTCGTGCCGTCGACGACCAGAATGGATTCGTGAGGCGCTCCCTCCATGGCCTTTTCCTGGGAGCGGCGGATGCGACGCAATTCTTCCATCAGGTTGATCTGCGTGGGAAGGCGACCCGCCGTGTCGGCGATGACAATGTCGATGCCGCGCGCACGTGCCGCGTTGACGGCATCGAACACGACCGCGGCGGGGTCGCCGCCGCTTTGCGAAATGACTTCGATGCGGTTGCGTTCGCCCCAGACGGCCAACTGTTCGCGGGCCGCAGCACGGAAGGTGTCACCCGCGGCGAGGAGTACGGACTTCCCGTTTTCGGCAAAACGCTTGGCGAGTTTGCCGATAGAGGTGGTTTTGCCGGCGCCGTTGACGCCCGTCATCATGATGACGAGCGGCTTGGCCTGTTGCAGATCGAGCGTTCCTTCGGCCGGCAGAAGCAGGGCGTAGAGCTCGTCGCGCAGCGCGAGACGTACTTCGTCTTGGGTTTTGAGACCGCGCAACTTAATGGCGTCACGCAAACGTTGTAGGATACGGGTGGAAGTTTGCACGCCGACATCGGCCGTAATCAAGGCATATTCAAGCTCTTCGAGGAAGTCTTCGTCGACCACGCCGCCCGAAAAAAGGCCGACGATGTTGATGCGTGTGCGGGCGAGTCCGTTCTTAAGACGGGAGAGCCACCCTTCGGAAGATCCAAATCCCATACCAGTCCGTTTGTTGATATCAATGGCAATTCGCAAAAAAGGCGCGGGCACCCCTCGGGGTGCGGGCCTCACAAGTTTAACAACCTCTCGGAATCCTAGGGGAACGGGCGTTGTGCGCATCGTCGGCGGCGATTGGCGCCGTACGCCGGTAGCCGTGATGTCGCACGAGGGGCTTCGGCCGACGTCGGAACGCGTTCGTGAAACGGTGTTCGATTGGATGACTCACCTCGTCGGTTCGCTCGTCGATCGGCGCGTGCTCGACCTCTTTGCGGGTTCGGGCGCGTTGGGGTTGGAAGCAGCCAGTCGCGGAGCGCGCGAGGTGGACTGGGTCGAGTGCGATCGGACGGCCGCAGCGGGTCTGCGTGCGACGCTCGAGCGGCTGAAGGCAGGGTCGGGGCGGCGCGTTCATACGGTCGACGCATTCGCCTTTTTGCAAACGGCGGGTACCTACGATCTGGTGTTCGTCGATCCGCCTTTTGCGCGCGAACTTCAAGTTTCCGCCGTTCGCGACGTGCTCGGGCATCTGGCGCCCGAAGGCTTGATTTACGTGGAGAGCCCTTCGGAGGTGCTGCCTCTGGAGGTGCTTGAGCGATTGGGACTCGTGCGAGTTCGCTCGGGCTCGGCCGGCGCCGTGGCCTTCGAACTCCTCGCGCGGGCGGGAAGCCGTACGTCGTCGCTGGCGAAACTCACGAAAGAAGAAAAGCGGGCGCTTCGCAAAGGCAAAGCGACCGCGAGCGGGGAGGAGGGCGCATGATCAAGGCGGTCTACCCGGGGACGTTCGACCCCATGACGAATGGCCACGTCGACATCGTTCGTCGTGCGGCCCGCATTTTCGACGGTGTGATCGTCGCCGTGGCGGCGAGTACGGGCAAGCACCCGATGCTCACCTTGGAGGAGCGGTTGCAGGTCGCACGGACGGTGTGCTCGGACATCCCGAACGTGAAGGTGTACGCCTTCGAGGGGCTCTTGAAGACCTTCGTCGTCCGGAGCGGCGCGCGTGTTATCGTGCGCGGCGCGCGGGCGGTAAGCGACTTCGAGTACGAATTTCAAATGGCGGGCATGAACCGTCAGCTGATGCCCGACGTGGAGACGGTGTTTTTGATGCCTTCCGACCAATACCAATTCGTCTCGGGCACCTTCGTGCGCGAGATCGCCCGACTCGGGGGCGAGGATGCGGCGCGATTCGTCGATCCGCGCGTCTGGCCGATTCTGAAAGCGGCAGCCCTTCGATAAGGTGCAACGGAAACGGACGCCCGAGAGCGTCCGTTTTTCATTTCCAACACCTCAGAGGGTATCTTCCGAGGGCGAGGCCCACGGCATTTTGGGGAGGGTCCAGTCCGGCCACTCGATGCCGTTCCAGAAGTCGCGCACCGACCGCTCGACGTTGCGCTTCAAGTGCTCGAATGAGAAGGGCACGTCGCCCGTTTCGTCGCGCACGCGCTCAAGCGCGTTCGACCAGTCGAGCGACCAGCGCGCGGAGCCGTTCGGTTCCACGGTGACGTCGGCCGCCATTGGCAGAGCCGAAAGCTTCGCGTCGGCGTCGAAAAGGAAGTCGGCATGGAGCGACGCGGGCAGGGCGGATCCGTTTCCCGAAAAGCGTCCCTCGAGGCCGGGCGCCTGCATGTGTGCGGCGAGCCGCAACGTCCCGTCCGTTTCGCGCACGAGGCGCCAGGCGAGTTCGTCGAAAGGAGTGCGCGCTTCGCCGAGTACTGCGCCCGGAACGGCTTCGGGTTGATCTTCGAGGAGAATCGAGCGGGCCATCGGGAGGTCGACGCCGCCGAGCGCGCCTTGGATCACCCGGCCTTCGGCGACGAGCCGAGAGAGACCTTCTTTGAGGTTTCCCGCGGCGGACAGTTCTCCGTGAAGTCGCCCCGTGACGAGCGGGGTTCCCTCTCCGGGAAAGCCGAACTCCGCATTGGCATCCCGTATGCGGGCGGCGAGATCCCAGGTGCCGTCCGCATCGAGTCGGGCCGCAAGGTCGAGGGCCCCACCGAGGCACTCGCCGCGCGCTGGGCCGACGGAAAGGGCACCGTCTTCGAGCAGAAGATTCCCGGCCAGCCCTTTCGGGAAGCCCTTGAGAGCTCCTTCGGAAAGTCGGAATGTGCCTTCGTAATGCACGTCGGTTAGAAGTTCGGGCACCCAACGAACGCACTCCAGGAGCGCTGTGGGGATCTTCCCGAGGGTCAGGTCGCCTGTGACGGCCAGGTCGGGTACATGCGGATCGGCGGAGTTCGAGGCGACGAGGAATGCCCCTTGGAAGGTGACGGGCATGCCGAGGAAAAGACCCGCAGCACTCACGTGATCGGTTTGAACCGAACCCGAAAGACGACCTTCGAGCGGCACGTTTTCGGCGCTCGGCGGCACGAGACGGCTCGCGAGCGTGAAGTGCTCCGTCAGTAGCCGACCGTCGGCCTGCTTTTCGAGGGCGGGCGCTTCGAGATGCAGGGTGAGGGAGCCTTCGCGGCGCTCGAGGTCGATCTTTGTCGAGAGCGTGCGGGCAACGTACGTCCCGCGCCCCGGGAGCACGAGGCTCTCCGCGGACGCGCTCAGATGTTTGATCGTTTCGGTTTCGGCTTCAAGTCGGGGCGCCGCAAAGCTCGCGCCATCGGGGCGAATCAGCACCTGGGCGGCCCACACCGTGCCTTTGGTCTGACGCTTATCGATGAGACCGTCGAAGGACGCGCGGGGACTTTCAACGGAAAACGTCCGCAGGCCCGTCGACCAATCGAGGGCACCCTCGATCGTTACCGCCCCTTGGGCGGGGTTCGAGGCGAGCGTACCCGAGAGGCTGCCGCGCGCGCCCGCTTCGGACGCGTCGATCAGAACACCCGAGATGTCCGTGATGAGGGCGGGAGCGCCGTCGGCATCTGCAAAACAGATGCGGCCCGCATTGAGGCGGATTTCGTCGATGTTCCACTCGCGCGCGCCGCCCTCTGCCGGGAGGGATGTGTTGGCGAGTGTGCCGATGTCCGTGACGAATCCTTCGATCGTCAGACGTCGTACGCGGGGCGAAGGGGTGAAGACGGCGAAAGGATTGAGTTCGAGCACGGCCGAATCCCAACGGGCGACGGGGACGGCCGAGTCGGTTCGGACGACTTCGGCGGCGGGCAACGTCACTCGAAAATCGGGGAGCGGGTGTACGGAGGGAGGCGCGGAGAGACGTAACGAGAGTCCGAGGTTTTCCTCAAGCGCCAGTGTGAGGCGGTTTTGAACGCGTTCGGGCGTCACAAGTCCGTAAAGTGCTCCGATAAGCACGAGAGCGATGACGCCGACGAAGGCGACAACGGTGAGGACGACGCGAAGAATTCTCATGAAAGAGCTCCGGACGACAGAGGTGAACGAATCCCGCGTAGTCTGCCACAAGTCTCCGGAGTGGGCGGGATTTCGTCCGTGCTTTGCGAACGGTCGGTGTCGGAAAGCAAAAACCCCGCCGGGCGGCGGGGTTTCGAGCCATTCGATCCGATCGGTCAGATCTTGCCGACGAGGTCGGTCGAGGGCTTCAGGGTCTTTTCGCCCGGACGCCACTTGGCGGGGCAGACCTGGTCGGGGTTGGCAGCCACGTACTGGGCGGCCTGAACCTTGCGCAGGAGTTCGGAAGCGTCACGACCGATGCCACCGTCGTGGTGTTCCATGATGACGATCTTGCCTTCGGGGTTGATCACGAACGTGCCGCGTTCGGCAAGACCATCCTTTTCGATCAGAACCTGGAAGTTGCGGGAGATCTGTTGCGTGGCGTCGCCGAGCATCGGGAACTTCACCTTGCCGACAGCCTTGGAGGATTCGTGCCAGGCCATGTGGGTGAAGTGAGTGTCGGTCGAGACCGCATAGATTTCAACGCCGAGCTTCTTGAACTCTTCGTAGTGGTCGGCCAGGTCTTCGAGTTCGGTCGGGCAGACGAACGTGAAGTCGGCGGGGTAGAAGAAGACGACGGACCAGTGGCCCTTGAGATCGGCGTCGGTGACCTTGATGAAGTCGCCGTTGCAGAAGGCTTCGGTCGAGAACGGGAGGATTTCGGTGGTGAGCAGAGACATCATGAACTCCTTGCCTCAGTGAGGCGTCTCAAAAAACAGTGGAGGCATGATAGCATAAAGATTATTGGTATTGCTGGATCCTAAGTAAAAAACTATTGCTTGGGCGCCAATAAAAAATACCTTTCGACATGACGGGTGTCGTCAGCGGAAACGGTCCTTGATCCGGCGGCGGAGGTTCGGCGCGAGTCGTTCGAGTGCGTCGAGCGTGGTGAAGATGGAGGTGCGACCGCGGTGTGAGAGCTCGCGAAAGCGTGCGAGCAGTTCGTTCTCTTCGGCCACGGCAAGGTGGCGCTCTGCGGTGAGGATGTAAAGAATGTCGAAACCGCAGGCGACCAGGCGCGGCATGCGGTAGATGCCCGGATCGGCTTCACCCGCCTCGATGTCGACATAGACGTCGAGCGGAACCCCGAGGAGCTGAGCAATTTGACGTTCGGAATAGCCGAGGCGACGACGCTCCTCGGCAAGGCGCGCGCCGATGTTCTGACGTTGCTTGGCGAGAGTTGTGGTCATGGAGAGGCGGGGCACCCGCGAGCGGGCGCCCCGAAAGAGATCAGACGTTGAAGAGGAAGTTCATGACGTCGCCGTCCTGAACGATGTAGTCTTTGCCTTCCGCGCGCATCTTGCCCGCTTCCTGAGCGCCCTTTTCGCCCTTGAACGCGATGAAGTCGTCGAAAGAGATCGTCTGGGCGCGGATGAAACCGCGCTCGAAGTCGGTGTGGATGACACCGGCAGCCTGAGGCGCCGTGTCGCCCTTGTGAATTGTCCAGGCGCGCACTTCCTTCACACCCGCCGTGAAGTAGGTCTGCAGGCCGAGCAGGTCGTAGCCCGCGCGGATCACGCGGTCGAGCCCGGGTTCGGTCATGCCCATGTCTTCGAGGAACATCTGCTTGTCGTCCTCGTCGAGGTCGGCGATGTCGGCTTCGGTCTTGGCGCAAACTGCGACGACGGGGGCGTGTTCTTCGGCGGCGTAGGCGCGAACGGCGTCAAGAAGCGGGTTGTTTTCGAAGCCGTGATCTTCGACGTTCGCCACGTACATGGCGGGCTTGGCGGTCAGGAGGAAGAGCGGACGAATGACGGCGAGCTCTTCGGGCGAAAGCTTCACGGTGCGCACGGCCTTGCCTTCGTTCAGTACGGGCTGAATCTTTTCGAGCACGAGCACGAGTTTGAGGGCTTCTTTGTCGCCGCCCGAGCGCGCCTGCTTCGAGTAGCGGTTCAGGGCCTTTTCGACGGTCGCGAGGTCGGCGAGCGCGAGCTCGGTGTTGATCACGTTGATGTCGTCAATGGGGTCGACCTTGCCCGAGACGTGTACGATGTTGTCGTCGTTGAAGCAACGCACGATGTGGGCGATGGCGTCGCACTCGCGGATGTTTGCGAGGAACTGATTGCCGAGGCCTTCGCCCTTGCTCGCGCCGGCGACGAGCCCGGCGATGTCGACGAATTCGACGGCGGCCGGAACGATGCGTTCGGGCTTCACGATTTCAGCGAGTGCCTTGAGACGGGGATCGGGCACTTCCACGATGCCGACGTTCGGTTCGATCGTGCAGAAGGGATAGTTTTCCGCAGCGATGCCCGCCTTGGTGAGAGCGTTGAAGATGGTCGACTTGCCGACGTTGGGCAGGCCGACGATGCCGCATTTGAGACCCATGGTGTACTTCTCTTTTTTGAAATGTCGAAGGGATGCCGTTCGCCGTCGATGGGTTCGACCGGCATCCGCGCACTGGTGTGCGAATTATAAAAAATCAGGACCGCTCAGGACTCCGAGCGCTTTGCGGGAATGCGATCGAGCTCTTCTTCGGAGAAAAGGACGAAGCCGTTTTTCGCCAGGAGTGCGGCTGCGATGCCTTGTCCGGGGACGAGCGTACGCGTGTGCGAGCCGTCGTAGATACCTGCGGGACTGCACGCGGGACTGCGTGCTTTCAGAAGGGCAAAAGGCGCGTTTGCGGCCTTGGCGGTCTTGAGCGCTTTGCGGGCGCCGCGCAGATACTGCGCCGTCACGTCCGTTCCGGTGCGGTCGACCACCTCGCCTTCGTGTGCGAGCACGGCGTGGCCGTCCGAGCCCGGGGCCATGATTTCGGCGGGTTCGCGCGGGCAGGGGAGTCCTCCCTCCATCTCGGGGCAGATTGTCACGATATCGTCCTTGGTCCACCCCTTGGCTTCGAGCTTTTCGAGAATCGAGGGACGCGACTCGCCGTCGTAGCGGCAGGTGTAGCCGAGGAGGCAGCGGGAGACGATGATGCGGTCGCCCTTGACCTTCGGGTCGGCCGGCGCGGACGCGGATCGTGCGGCTTTTTGCTTTTCCTTCTGACCCGAGAAGGGAGCCAGCGTTCGCACGGCCTTCTCGATCGAGCCCCCGACGATGTCGCGGATCACGCCGAGCCCGGCGTCGATGCAGAGGGCGATCTTTTCGCGGTGTTCGGCCGAAGGGGCCGCAAGCACGAAGACGGCGACTTCCTGAACCAGGCCGAGTTTTTTCGGGTGTCCGATGCCGAGGCGCAGGCGCCAGAAATCGGGCGTTGAGAGCTGAGCGCTGATGTCCTTCAAGCCGTTGTGGCCGGCATTGCCGCCGCCGAGTTTGAGGCGCATGAGACCCGGTTCGATGTCCATTTCGTCGTGAACGACGAGGATTTCGTCCGGAAGGATCTTGTAGTAAAGCGCGAGGGCGACGACCGACCGCCCCGAGGCGTTCATATAGGTGGAGGGCTTGAGAAGCCACACCTCGCGACCGTCGAGGCTCAGGCGGCCGACTTCGCCCTGGAACTTCCGATCTTCGCTCATGCGTACGCCGAACTTGGCGGCGAGCGCGTCGACGAAGTGAAAGCCCGCGTTGTGGCGGGTATCGGCGTATTCGGCACCCGGGTTGCCGAGACCGACGATGAGTCGGATGGGTTTGCTCATGATGGGAGTGCTCTGCTCGGGGATGAGGGAAAAACTCAGCGGCGAGGACCGCGACCGTTGCGTTCGAATCGGTCGAAGCGTCCGCTACCGCGGCGCTCGCCGTGTTCGTTGCGGTCGTGGCGATCGTTGCGTTCGGTTCGGTCGGCACGCTCGCCGCGATCCGAACGGTCCGTGCGGCCCGAACGTTCGTCGCGGCGGCGCGGTTCGTCGAACTTAACGAGTACGTTGCGGCCTTTGTAGCGCACACCCTGCATGGCTTCGACCACGCGTTCTGCCACGGCCTCTTCGACTTCGACGAGCGTGAAGCGGTCCGAGATGTCGATCGCGCCGATCGAACGGGAGTGGATGCCCGATTCGTTGGCAAAGGCGCCGACGATGTCGCCCGGACGCACGCCGACGTCGCGGCCGGCACCGAAGAAGATGCGCTTCATGCCGGCTTCGGGGCCGGCCGAGCGCTCGCGGCGCTCGTGTCCGTTGCGTTCGGTCCGTTCGCTGCGTTCGCCCCGATCGCGCTTGGGACGTTCGAAGGGCGAGAACGCGGGAATGTCGGTGTCGTCGTCCACGCCGCCTTCGCTTTCGAGTGCAAGACGGATGGCGGCGGCCGCCACGTCGAACGGATCGTGCTCTTCGCAGAGCGACTCTACGACGACGCGGAAGCGCTCGAGGTCGTCCTTGCGGAGCACTTCTTCGACGGAGCCGCGCACGACTTCAAGACGGTGCGCGCGCACGTCGGTGGCGGAGGGTACGGAACGGATTTCGATGCGGCTCTTCGTGATACGTTCGATCGCGCGCAGATGACGGTGTTCGCGCGGTTCGAGCAGCGTGATGGCGGTACCCGTGCGGCCAGCGCGGCCTGTACGGCCGATGCGGTGCACGTACGTGTCGTAGGAGGCGGGGATGCCGAAGTTGACGACGTGCGTGAGGTTTTCGAGGTCGATACCGCGGGCGGCAACGTCGGTGGCGACGATCACGTCGACCTGACCGGCACGGGCGCGCTTCATTACGCGGTCGCGCGTGGGCTGATCGAGCCCGCCGTGCAAGGCTTCGACGCCCCAGCCGCGTGCGCGTAGCGCTTCGGTGAGTTCGTCCACTTCCGTGCGGGTGCGCGTGAAGATGATGGCGAGTTCAGGTCCTTCAAGGTCGAGAATGCGACCGAGCGCGGGCAGGCGGTAGTTGTGGCCCACCACGTACGCGATCTGCGGCACGCGGGGCGCTTCGCCGTCGGCCGTTTCTTCACGGGCGATCTGGATGCGCACGGGGTCTTTGAGGTGTTCTTCGGCGATGCGGGCGATGCGGGGCGCGAGCGTAGCGGAAAAGAGCGCCGTTTGCACCGTTTCGGGCACGGCGTTGAAAATGGCGTCGAGCTCGTCGGCAAAGCCCAGATCAAGCATCTCGTCGGCTTCGTCGAGAACGACCGCTTTGAGTGCGGAGAGGTCGAGCGTTCCCTTGTTGATATGGTCGAGTGCTCGGCCGGGCGTCGCGACGACGACGTGCGTGCCGCGTTTCAAGGCTCGGATCTGTCGACCGTACTCCTGTCCGCCGTAAATGGGCGTGACGATGATGCCCGCATTACGGCCGAAGTTGTGGAACGATTCGCTCACCTGCAGGCAGAGTTCGCGTGTCGGCGTGAGTACGAGGATCAGCGGAAGATCGGGTTCGGCGCCTACGACGTGGCGATCGAGCAGGGGAAGACCGAACGCGGCGGTTTTGCCCGTTCCGGTGGCGGCCTGACCGAGGACGTCGCGTCCTTCGAGCAGCGCGGGGATCGCTTCCTGTTGAATCGGGGTGGGTTCTTCGAAACCGAGCTGCGAGAGTGCGCTCACGATGTCATCGGAAAGACCAAGTTCGGAAAAAGTGGCCATGAAATGCTCTTAAAAAAACAATGTGCGGCCACGTGCGCCCGGAAACACCAAAGAAACGGTCGATACGGATCGAAAGCAAACGGGGGTAATGGCCTGGGGAGGAGCTCGTCGGTCGACGCGTGTCGGGCAACGAGGTCGGGAGGGCGGAGTCGGGCTCCGCGAGGGATTTGAAAAAAGCCCGCGGGAGAATGAACTCTGCGGGCTTTTTTCGAGTTCTCCGACGAGGGAGATTACTTGGCTTCGGCCGCAGCGGGGGCTTCGGCAGCGTCGGCGCCTTCAGCGGCGGTCACTTCTTCTTCGACCGGGGCGATCACGGAGGCGACCACGACATCGGTGACGACTTCAACGCCGGCGGGAACCGCGAGTTCCTTCGAGTGGAGCGTCATGCCGGATTCCATCTTGGAGAGGTCGACGGCGATGAATTCGGGAAGTTCGCGCGGGAGGCACTGAACTTCAACGTAAGAAACCGTGTGGCTGATGATGGCCTTGTCCACCTTGACGGCGGGGCTTTCTTCGGCGCCCGAGAAGTGCAGGGGCACGCGCATCGTGACCTTTTCGTCAGCGGCGATGCGCTGGAAGTCGATGTGCATGACCTGGGGCTTGTAGGGGTGCATCTGGAAGGCGCGGAGAACGACGAGTTCTTCCTTGCCGTCGAGTTCCATCGTCAGGATCGAAGCGTGGAACTTTTCCTTACGCAGAGCGTAAAAGATCGGATTGTGTTCGAGCTCGATCGGCGTAGCGGGTTCGTGGCCGCCGTAGACGATGCCGGGCAGCTTGTCCGCACGGCGCAGACGGCGGCTCGCACTCGTACCTTGCGCCTTACGCGTGGTGGCGATGACTTTCATGGGTAACTCCTAATGGATGGTAGTAATAAAGTGTCCCGCAATCGCGACCAATTGCGGGACGCGGAAAAAAACGGTTATTCCGTGAAGAGCGAGCTCACGGAATCTTCGCGGGCGATGCGCGAGAGCGTCTCGCCGATGATCGCGGCGCAGGAAACCTGGCGGATCTTCGGGCAGGCCGCGGCGGCGGCCGAAAGCGGAATCGTATCCGTAACGACGAGTTCGTCGAGGGCGGAATTCGTGATGCGCTCAATGGCGGCACCCGAGAGAACGGGGTGCGTGATGTAGGCGACGACGGCTTTGGCGCCGCGTTCCTTGAGCGCGCCGGCGGCGTTGCAGAGCGTGCCGGCCGTATCGACGATATCGTCGGTGATGACGCAGGTGCGGCCCTTGACTTCGCCGATGATGTTCATGATTTCGGCCACGTTGGCACGGGGACGGCGCTTGTCGATGATGGCGAGGTCCACTTCGAGGGCTTTGGCCATGGCACGGGCGCGAACCACGCCGCCCACGTCGGGCGAAACGACCATGAGGTCTTCGTAGTTGCGGTTGACAAGGTCGTTGAGCAGAACGGGCGTGGCGTAGATGTTGTCGACGGGGATGTCGAAGAAGCCTTGAATCTGGTCGGCGTGCAGATCCATCGTGAGGACGCGGTCGACGCCGACGGACTGGAGCATGTTGGCCACAACCTTGGCGGAAATCGCCACGCGGGTCGAGCGGGGACGGCGGTCCTGACGGGCATACCCGTAGTAGGGGATGGCGGCGGTGACACGGCGGGCGGAAGCGCGCTTCAGAGCGTCAACCATGATCATGAGTTCCATCAGGTTGTCGTTCGTCGGAGCACAGGTGCTCTGCAGGATGAACACGTCCTTGCCGCGCACGTTGTCAAGGAGCTGGACCATCACTTCGCCGTCGCTGAAGCGGGTGACCGTAGCCTTGCCGAGAGGAATGTTGAGGTACTGAGTAACGGCCTGAGCAAGCTTGGGATTGGCATTGCCCGAGAAGACCATCATACTATCCGGAACCATGGGGACCATGACGCGCTCTTTGGTAGTGGCGGGGGCTTTCGCCCTCAGGGGTTAACGGCGGCACCCGCATTTCGGACGGTGTCCGAAACGAAGCACCCACGCAAAAATCTAACGCAAAGAGAGGCATTCTGTAACGGAAAGCCTCTCTTTTTCTTGAAGACATTCGGGATGAGTGTGGCAGGGGTAGAAGGATTCGAACCTTCGAATGCCGGAATCAAAATCCGGTGCCTTAGGCCGCTTGGCGATACCCCTATCACAATCCATTTATTCGGTGAGCCATGAAGCCAGAGGATGGACCGGCAGGCTTCGAACCCGGAATTCCAGCCACCCTTCGGATAGGTTCAGCGAGCGCTTGGGAGCGCCTTCCGGCTCGACGGCGAAGACGGTACTTCCCGAGCCCGTCATGCGCGGCTCAAAGCCGGAATCGGAGAGCATCCGCAGTGCTTCCTGCACGGCGGGCTCGATCCGAGCGGCCACTGGCTCCAGGTCGTTGTGGCCGGGGAGAGCCGGCCAGCGGTTCCGGATGGAGTCGGAAAAGACCGCTATTTTGCGTGTTTCCGTAGACCGTGTCAAGTCGGGGGCCGAAAAAATCTTACCCGTGGATACGCCCCGGCCGGGCCAGATCAGTCGAAACCGGGCGTCGGGAAGATCCATGGGCAGAAGCCTTTCGCCGATGCCTTCCGCAAAGGCGTTCCGGCCGAAAAGGAAAAAGGGAACGTCGGCTCCGAGCTCGACGCCGAGCGTCATCAGTTCGGTTCGAGTGAGTCGCAGGTTCCAGAGGCGGTTGAGCCCGATCAGAACGGTGGCGGCGTCGGAACTGCCGCCGCCGAGTCCGGCCCCGACGGGGATGCGCTTTTCGAGTCGGATCCGGACGCCCGCGTCGATGCGGAAGCGTTCCTTGAGGAGGCGGGCCGCCCGTACGCAGAGGTCGTCCTCGGCGGGGCCCGTGAGGTCGCCTTCGCGCTCGACTTTCCCCGAGGGGCACAGCGCGAGATCGACCGTATCGGCCAGATCGATCAGCGTGAAGATCGACTGCAGGAGGTGCTTGCCGTCGGGACGACGGCCCGTCACGTGCAGAAAGAGATTCAATTTGGCGGGGGCCGGGAGACCCAGACAGGCTTCAGTCATCGAGCGTTACCGTAAGCGTGATGCGGGGAGAACCCGAGAGTCGGAGAAAGCGCACCGTTCGGGCGGAACCCTCCGGGCGGCGGGCGCGGATTCGAGCTTCCCATTCGCCCGTCGTCAGCCGATCGCTCCCGGTCGGTGCGGTGAGTACGTCAAAGAGCTCCCGAACGGGAAGGGTGAAGCCGAGTACATTCAAAAGCAGTTCGTCGAGGTCTTTGCCCTCGGCGACGGTATTCTCGACTCCGCGGCTGAGCTTCGCGCCCGAGGCGTCGACGTCGATGCGTGCGAGCACGCCCGCGAGCGGAGTCAGAAGGTCGAGCCGCAGATCGGGAGCTACGTCGCCTAGCTCTCTTACCGTCAGTCGAAAGCGCCCTGTTTGGTTCTCGGTTTTTCCGGGGGCGGAGACGGAAAGCGCGAAGCGTCCCGCGAAGACGCGTCGGTCGGCGGGCGTCGTCGCGCATCCCGAGAGGAGAGCGATACTCCCGAGTCCGAGACCTCCGAGGAGTCTCACGAGCGTTCGGCGCTTCACGGGCGAGCTCCCTCGGTGCGTTCGACCGTGTTCTTTTCCGTCTTCGAGGGTTCGGCCGCCGGGGGAAGCGCGAGCGCCCTGCGTGCGGCGAGCGCTTCGAACTCGGACGTGAGTCCGGAGCGTTCGATCGCCTCGGCGAGCACCTTCTCGGCGTCCTCGCGCCGGTTGAGCGCGCAGAGAATGTCGACGAGATGTGCGGCTACTTCGGCATCGTAGAGTTTTTTAAGCGAGGCGTTCGTAAACTCGTACGCGGCCTTGAAGCGACCCTCGCGGTAGGCAAGCCACCCCATCGAGTCGAGGATGTACGGATCGAGAGGCGCGGCCTTGAAGGCGACATCAAGGTGCCGGCGTGCTTCGGCGAGATCCCGGTTTTCTTCGGCGAGCAGGTAGCCGAGCGCGTTGTTTGCCTGCACGTGCTGCGGGTTCATGTCGAGGAGCTGTCGCAGGAACGCTTCCGAGTCGCTCCGTTCGCCGACGGCCTCGGCGGCCATGGCGGCATCGTAGAGAATCTCGGTGTCGGTCGGGTGTTGATCGACCGCCTCCTTCAAAAGGATGTACGCTTCACGGTTGCGACCGTTCTCAAGGAGCAGCTTCGACTCGGCCGAATAAAGGATCGCCGTGTCGAGGGGCAGCGTCTTGCGGCCTTCTTCGAGAATCCGACAGGCCTCGTCTAGGCGGCCGAGATCGGCCGTTGCGATCGCTTCGCGAACGCGGGCCTGTCCCGCATAGGGGCCGTCCGTGAGTTCGTGCCAGTACTTTGCCGCACGCTCGAGCGCCTTTTGTTCGAGCGCCGCGTTGCCGAGGAGCAACCAGACGTCGTGGTGCGAGAGATCGATTTCGGAGTTCGTTTCGCGCAGCGCTTCGACGTAGGCGAGAAGGTGCTTTTCTGCGCGGGGCGCGTCGCTCAGATCCGCGGCGATTTGCCCGGCGTTGTAAAAGACGCTTGCGTCGTCGCCCGCGTGCTTCACCGCAAGGTCGGTTTCGCGAAGTGCCAGGTCTTTGTTGCCGAGTCGGGCTTCAACACGGGCAAGAACCAAGCGGATTCGGGCTTCGTTCGGGTGGCGCTTGAGGAAGGTCTTAAGCATGCGGTGCGTGCCCTCGGGGTCGACGCTCCAGCAGACGTCGGCCGCTTCGCCGACGATCGAAGCGTCGGCGGGCTTGGACTTTTGGGCGGCGCGCGCAAGACGGCAGGCCCGATCGCCCTCGCCCGCGGTCTTCAGGAGGAGTGCGTAACCGAGTCGGCTTTCGGCGTCGGTGCGCTTTTGCGCATAGGGTTTGACGGACTCGGCGAAAAAGCGCGCATCGCTCGGGCGCGAGCGGGAAAAGAGGCGCGAGACGCGTCCCACCCATGCGTCGTCCGAGCGGGGTTTGACGGTGTCGCCCGTCGCGGACTTTTCGTTTTTGCGTGCGGCTTTGGCCTTATCGAGTGCGGCGAGTCCCTTCTCAAGTGCGGCGCGGTCCCCTTTCTCGACGGCGTCCGCGAAGATCGTCTGCCAGGCCATTTCGCTCGTCGGTTCAAGTTCCGTCCAGAAGCGGGCGACGGCGACGAGTCGGTTCGAGTCGCGTGTCGCGAGGGCCGCCTGCCAGGCCATTTCGGCGATTTCGGGGTTTTTCTCGCGATAGGCGGCTGACAACAAAACGCTTGCCGCAAAATCGACATCTTTGCGATGATAGGCAATTCCGCCGGCGACGAGCTCGTAGAGCGTCGAGTCGGGGCGCGTGACGGGCGGGTGCCCGGCGGGCATCGCCGGAGCCTCCGTCGACATAAAGCTCTTCGACGAGGGAATCTCGGGGTGACCTGGGGGCAATTCGAAGGCGCAAAGCGTCTGGGCGGCAAAGAGCGCGGCTAGGGTCGCGGTGACGGAACGAAAAGAGGGCGCCGGCATGGTCCATCGCAAGAGTGGTGACAAAAGTTCTTCCATTCTATCGGCACGGAGCCCGAGGGCGGGCCGTGTCGGGCCTGGGAGCGTAACGCGAGGTTAACCGCGCCCCGCAACGGGGTGTTGGAAAGGATGTTGAGGTGATGGAAAGCAAGCAGTCAACGGTCGACGCCGTCTTTGCCGAACGATTGACGGCCTGGCAACGCGTCCACGGTCGGCACGATCTGCCGTGGCAGCGGACGAACCGGCCGTACGAGCGCTGGGTGTCGGAAATCATGTTGCAACAGACGCAGGTAGCCACGGTGGTCCCCTATTTCGAGCGCTTCATGGAGCGCTTCCCGACGGTGGACGATTTGGCACGGGCCGACGAAGACGAAGTCCTTCGCTACTGGGCGGGACTCGGCTACTACAGTCGCGGGCGCAACCTTCGACGGGCCGCCTGCGAGGTGCTCGAGCGTTTCGACGGCGTGATGCCCGAAAGGTTCGACGATTTGGTGTCGTTGCCCGGGATCGGCGAAAGCACGGCTGCGGCCGTGAGCGCTTTTGCGTGTGGCGAGCGCCGCGCAATGACGGACGGCAATGCCAAACGGGTGGTGGCCCGCGTCTATGCGATCGAGGGAGCGGTCGGTTCGTCCGCCTTCGAACGGGCGGTGAAGGCGAAGTGCCTGGAGATTTTGCCCGCCGAAGCCGATATGGCCGACTACACGCAGGGCCTGATGGATTTGGGGGCAATGCTTTGCCGACGACGCAAACCCGCGTGCGGCGCGTGCCCGCTCGAAGATCTGTGTGCCGCACGCGCCGCGGGGCGCGAGGAGAGTTTCCCCGAGCCGAAAAAAAACTCGCCCAAAGCGTGCCGCCGTGTGGCGATGGCGTTTGCAGAATCGGACGAAGGCTTGTGGCTGGCTCGTCGGACGGGCAACGAAGGAGCGGAAACGGGCGGCGTCTGGAAGGGATTGTGGACGCCTCCGATGGCGGTCGACGCCGAGGCGCCCCACGCCGAACTGTGGGCCCGGCTCGAAAGTGCTTTGGCGCTGTCGGCGCCCTTGGCAGGCGCCGATATGCGGCATCTCCTCTCGCATCGGGAGCTCCTGATCGAGGCGCGTCTTTACCGGTCGACGCCCGAGGCGATCGAGCGGCTTCGCGCTGCGGGATTCACGCCGCACGCCGAGGGGAAAAGTATGCCCGGGCGCCCCGCGCCCGTAGTTCGACTTCTTGAAGCACTGAAGCGGCCGTCGCTCTTTTGATGTCGGCCGCGGGTTCCTTGTGTTCGGGCGGCGTTTCAGAGACTCTGGCGGGCCCGTTCGGGGTTGAGAAGTGCGTTTTGCTCAATCACGCGATGGCGCACGATGGCGTTGAAGCGCTTCGCCAGCGTTTCCGCCACATACACCGAGCGGTGTTGCCCGCCCGTGCAGCCGATGCAAACCGTGAGGTAGTGGCGGTTTTGTGCCCGGTAGGCAGGGAGCCAGGTTTCAAGAAACCGCGCGATGTCGTCCACCATCCGTGCGACGAGGGGCGAGTCGGCGAGAAAATCGCTCACCGGCTGGTCGCGTCCCGTGAGCGGTCGAAGCTCGGGGGTGTAGTAGGGATTCGGCAGACAGCGCACGTCGAAGACCAGGTCGGCGACGCCCGGTACGCCGTATTTGAAGGCGAAGGACTCGAAGGCGAGCGTCATGTCGGATTCGGGCTGATCGACGAACTGTCGCACCCAACGGCGCAACTGCGCGGGTAAAAGCCCCGTGGTGTCCAAGACGCAGGCATGCCGGCACACGGGCTCTAGGAGCATGCGTTCGCGCTCGATCGCCTCCTGGAGCGTCACTTCTTCGGAGTGGGCTCGCGCGTGCGTCGAGAGCGGATGGCGACGGCGCGTTTCCGAGAAGCGCCGCGTGATCTCCGGAGTGGATGCCGTGAGGTAGAGAATTCGTACGTCGAACCCTTCGGCGCGAAGCGTCTTGAGCGACGCGAGCGTGCTGTCGAACGTGGCGTGCGAGCGTGCGTCGATCGCCACCGCAGCCATTTTCGTTTCCGATCGGGCCAGGGTGCGCGTTACGGGAAGCAGAAATTCCGCCGGGAGATTGTCGATGCAGTAGTAACCGCAGTCTTCGAGCTGTCGGATGGCGATGGATTTGCCGCCTCCCGAAAGGCCGGTAACGAGAATAAGCTTCATCGATCTTCGGCGCGCGACGCTCGGATTTCTTGCCCGGGAGGCGCGCCCCTCCTATATCAATGTCAATCGTCGGTTCGGGGCGTTTCGTCGTTCACGTCCTCGTTTTCGGAGAGGGCGTCGGCTGCTTCCGCGGAGGCGTGCAGGTCGGCGGGCGGCTCCCAAGCGTGTAGCAGTTCGCAAACGGCCACGTCGTCCGCCGCGTCGAGAAGCGCCTGTCGCATCGGCTTCTGGGAAAGAAGGCACGCGATTTCGCGCAACACGCCGAGGTAGTCCTTTTCGTCGTTTTCGGGGACGAGCAGACAGAAAAAGAGTCGGACGCCGCGGCCGTCGGGACTGTCGAGGCTGACGGGTTCCGCCGTTCTCAGAAACACGAGAGCGGGCTCCTCAAGCTCGGGCAACCGTCCGTGGGGCAACGCGCAACCCGCGCCCACACAGGTCGAGCCGAGACGTTCGCGGGCGATGAGCGCGTCGAAGACTTCCGAGTGTGAAATGCCGTAGGCCACTTCGAAAAGCGCGCTGGCTTCTTCGAAGAGTCGTTTTCGACTGGCGGCCGAAACGTCGAGGCGGACGGTCTGAAGGGTGATGTAGGAAGAAAAACGGTTCATGGGGCGATGATGCGCGGTTTTGCAACGCCACCGCGCGGATTGGCTGAGGGGGCGCCGTCCTCCCGTCGGACGACGCTTCTGAAGTCTAGCGGGATTGTTGCGAAACTGCAGGCTTTGCGTAGGACGCCCCGGTTACTCGGACGTTTTGCTACGTCGCAGACGCGTGGAGGGGATGCCGGCCTTTTCCCGGTATTTCGCAATCGTGCGGCGGGATACGACATAACCGCGCTCGGCGAGCTGCAGGGCGATGTCCCGGTCGGCGACGGGGCGGGCGGGATCTTCGGCGGCCACGAGTGCGCGGATTTCATCGAGAATGCGGGCGCTCGAGAGACCTTCGTTGCCGCCCAGGGCGTCCGACGTCTCGCCGACCGCGCTCGAAAAGAGGGCCTTGAGTTCCACCGTGCCCGAGGGGCCCTGGAGGTACTTCCCGGAGGTCGTTCGCGAGACGGTGGATTCGGAAAGATCAAGCGCCTCGGCAACGTCCTTTTGACGCAACGGCCGCAATGCGGCGGGACCCTCCTCGAAAAACGCCTGTTGTCGTTCGACGAGAAATTCTGCGATGCGCATAAGCGTGTTCGTCCGTGCGTCGAGAGCCTGCAGAAAACGTCGAGCTTCGTCGAGGTAGGGTTTGAGCTCGGTACTGTCGACGGCCCGGCGTTCGTGGGCGAGATCGGAGAATCGAACGTTCGGCCGGGCGTTCGGATTGACGAACGCCCGCCAGCGGTTGTTGACGCGGCGCACGACGAGATCGGGAAGTACGTATCGGGTCGCCTCGACGTCGAACGTCACTGGTCGCGGGTTGAGTTCTCGCAGGACGGCGAGCGCTTTCTCGAGAAGTCCGGCATCGTTCGAGGCGCACTTGAGGAGCGTTTTCCGGTCGGCGCGCGCCAGGTCGCCGAGGTGCTCCCGCAGGAGCGTGACGAGCAGACGGGCTGCGGGCTCGTCGACATCGCCCGTCTCAAGGCGGCGTCGCACCTGTTCCACGAGTCCTTCGGTGAGCGACGGTTGTGCGATGCCGGCGGGCTCCAGACTCTGCAACGCACCAAGCGCCCGCTTCCACTCGACGGACGGGGCATCGACAACGGATCGGTATTGGTCGGCCACGACGTCGAGCGACACGGTGAGAAGACCGTTCTCGTCGAGCTCTTCGACCAGACAGCGAATGCAGGAACGTTCCCGGTCACTCAGATCGAGTTCGAGTGCTTCGCTCAACAGCGAGGCTCGCACCGACTCGGGCGCGACGAGCCCCTCGAGCGGATCGGCACCCTCGTACGCGGCGCCCGTCCCCCACGTGGCGTACATGCCTTCAAGGGGCGCCCCTTCGGGGAGGCCCCCCTCGGGGACGTCGCAGGACGGTTCGTCGGAATGTTCGGGTGCTTCTGGGGCGGCGTTCTCGGCTTCGAGGAACGGATTTTGCGCAACGAGCAGGTCTGTTTCCGCCATGAGTTCGACCGACGTCATCTGAAGGAGCTTCAACGACGCCTGTTGCGCGGCGGACAGCACGGTCGAAAGCTGTTGCGACTGGCGGACCTCAAGCAAGGCAGACATGGCGGGACAAGATCACATCTGGAAATTGTCGCCGAGGTAGAACGCACGCACGTCGGGGTTGCTGATGATGTCGCCCGGCGATCCCGAGGCCAGCACCCGCCCTTCGTTGATGATGTACGCGTGGTCGCAGATGGCGAGTGTTTCGCGCACGTTGTGGTCCGTAATGAGCACGCCGATGTTGCGGTCGCGCAGGAATCGGACGATGCGCTGAATTTCAATGACGGCAATGGGGTCCACGCCCGCAAACGGTTCGTCGAGCAGAATGAAGCGGGGATTGGCCGCAAGCGCTCGGGCGATTTCGGTGCGGCGTCGTTCGCCCCCGGAAAGCGAGAGCGCCATGCTCGTGCGAATGTGTTGGATTTGCAGTTCGTCGAGGAGTTGCTCGAGACGCTCTTCGATGACGGCGTTCTTCAGGGGCGCGCCGTTCTCGTCGGTTTGTAGCTCCAGGATGGCGCGGATGTTGTCTTCGACCGTGAGCTTGCGGAAAACGCTCGCTTCCTGCGGCAGGTACGAAAGCCCGAGACGGGCGCGGCGGTAGATCGGCAGGTGCGCGATCGAGTTGCCGTCAAGTTCGATCGTGCCAGAATCGGCTACGACAAGCCCTACAACCATGTAGAAGGTCGTGGTTTTGCCCGCACCGTTCGGACCGAGTAGCCCGACGACTTCGCCCGATTTCACGGAGAGATCGACCCCTTTGACCACTTGGCGCGAGCCGTAATGTTTTTTGAGTCCCTTGGCTTCAAGCGTATGGACGTGTTCGTGCAGGTGACCCTGCTGAAGGTTGGAGTTCACGGCAAGTCGTTCCTCGTGGGGCGATCAGGGCTGTTCGGGTTGGACGGAGAGTTTCGTCGAATTCTTGAGTTGCGCGGAGGGGCGGTCGACTTCGGTGCCCGAGTCTTTCGTGCGCGGGGCGATGACAGTGCTCACGCGTTGGCGCTTTCCGCCGACGACGCCGCCCTCAACGGTGGAGCGGGCGTTTCGAAGGTCGTAGACGATTTTCTCGCCACGGGTGAGATCCTTTTCGACACCGCTTTCCGTGCGGGAGAGCTTGGCTTGCCCGGTAAGCGTGATCGTGTCGCGCTCTTCGTCGTAGACGATGGTCGCGGCTTCGGCATGGACCCATTCGTCGGGGCCGACCGAGCCTTTCGGATCGCGTTGCTGACGGAACTTTGCGGGTCCTCCCGTGATCGTGGCCTGACGGTAACCCTTCGGCGTCAGACGCAGTTCGAGGTTGGTGCCCTGCAGGTGCATCGATCCCTGCGAAACGACGACGTTTCCGGAATAAACGGCCGTCTGTTTGACTTCGTCGCCGTTGAAGCGGTCGGCAGTAACTTCAATCGGTTGTTCGCGGTCGCTCGAAAGTGCAAAGGCCGGAGCGACGACCAGAGCGCAGAGCGAGGCACAGAGAATGGAGCGCATGATCAGGGACGGAGTTCCGTAGGTTGCTGGAAGTTTTGCGGGTGCAGGACCGTGCGAACGCGGTCGCGCAATTCGAGCGTGTGTCCGACGTTATCGTACACCATGCCTTTGGCGGCCTCGGTCGTATCGTTTCCGCGGCGCATGAAGACCGGAAGGACGGATTCGAATTGGTACGTGTCGAGGTATCCCTTCACGGCTTCCGTTTGCAAAAAGAGGTCGGGTTCTTGGGGACCGGCCGCGCGAGTGAGCGTCACGGCGCCCGACAAGTCGACCGTTTCCAGGCCGTCGTCGCTCCAGGCTTCACGCGCCGAGAGCGCGAGCTGCAACTCCGACGGATCGAGCGTGACGAAGCGCACCGCCTGAGCACGCATGCGTTCGTCGGAAAAGTGAGCGACGTCCTCGGCGAATAGCCGGCGATCGGCCGTACCAGTTTCGTCGAAGTCGGTGAGCGTGACGTTGTGCGCGGTGAAATCCGGGCTCGATTCGCTCGGGATGTACTTGAGGCCGGCGATTTCAACCTGAATCGAGTAGTAATAACTCGCGGCCACGAGCACGAAGAGAATCGCCGAGCCGATGATCGCCGTGACGCGTTCCCGCAGAATGAGTCGACGGTGCGCCATGACTCAGCGTCCCTCGTAAAACACGTCTCGAACGAGTGCGTCCCAGCCGCCGCGGCTCTTGACGATGAGTTCGGCCAGAGCGCGCACGGCGCCGTGCCCACCCGGGGCGGGCGCACGCCAGTCGACGTCGAGTTCGGGATTGCCGTCGGCGGGCGTTGCGGCGAGGCCCGCGCGCGAGAGAAGCGGCGCGTCGGGCAGGTCGTCGCCCATGTAGGCGACTTCGTTGTCGGAAATGCCGAGTCGGGCGAGGAGGTCCTCGTAGGCCGGTACCTTGTAGCGCTGTCCTTGAAGGACGTGCTCGATGCCGAGCTCCCGGGCGCGTTCCGCGACGATGGTCGAGGTACGACCCGTCAGGATGGCGACTTCAACTCCGATTTTCTGCAGGAGCCTGATGCCGAGACCGTCCCGGACGTTGAAGGACTTGAAGAGCTCCCCGTTGCCCGAGATGTTGATGGAGCCGTCCGTAAGGACGCCGTCCACATCGAGCACGAGAAGACGAATGCGGCGGGCACGTTCTTCGAGAGTCATCAGATCACCTTGGCTTCCATGAGGTCGTGCATGTGCAGGGCCCCGATGAGGCGCCCGTTCTCGTCCGTGACGAGAAGCTGATTGCACTGGTAGGTCTCAAGTCGTTGGACGGCGCTCGCGGCTAGTTCGCGCGCGCCAATGGTGTGGGGCGTGCGTGTCATGACGTCGGCGATGCGCAACTCGCGGATGTCACCCACGCGTTCGATGAGACGTCGCAGGTCGCCCTCCGTGAAGATGCCGAGCAACTTGCCGTCGTGATCGACCACGGCGGTCATGCCGATGTGCTTGCGCGTAATTTCGCGAACGGCGTCCAGAACCGTTACGTCCGCCTCGATGCTCGGAACGGCGTCGCCCGAGCGCATGATGTCTTCGACGTGGATGAGGAGACGGCGGCCGAGCGCTCCGCCCGGATGGCTACGGGCGAAGTCTTCCTTGCTGAAGCCCTTGGCCGAGAGACAGGCCACGGCGAGCGCATCGCCGAGGGCGAGCGTCGTCGTGGTCGAAGCGGTCGGGGCGAGGTTGAGCGGGCAGGCTTCACGCTCGACGTGGCAGTTGATGTGAGCGTCTGCGTGACGCGCCAGGCTCGAGGCAGGATTACCCGTCATGGCGATCAGTCGGGCGCCGACGCGCTTGATGGAGGGAACGACCGTCAGGAGTTCGTTTGTTTCGCCCGAATACGAAATGCCGAGCACGACGTCGTCGGCCGTGATCATGCCGAGGTCGCCGTGAGCGGCTTCGGCGGCGTGCACGAAGAAGGCGGGCGTACCCGTCGAGGCGAACGTCGCCGCGAGCTTGCGTCCGATATGGCCCGACTTGCCGACGCCCGAGACGACCAGACGACCGCGAATGTTGAGAATGAGCTCGACGGCACGGACGAAGTCGTCCGTGTTGCCGAGCGCTTCTTCAGCCGTCAAAAGGGCTTGAGCTTCGTGGTTCAGCACGTCGCGACCGAGCGCAAGGGTGGCGGCGGGATCGAATCGGAGAGTCATTGTGAAACCTGAAAAAGGGGGGGGGTGGGGAGTACGCCAATGATAACGGTTAAGGCCGCTCGGGGAGCGACTCGTTCGGTCGATGCGAAAACGCCTCCGGACGTCGGGCGTGCCGGAGGCGGTCCTTGTCGCGGGTTCCGTGGGATCAGTGCTGGAGAATCTTCGAGAGGAACTTCTGGGCGCGTTCGGAGTGGGGTTTGCCGAAGAACTCCTGAGCGGGAAGGTTTTCGATGATTTCACCCGCATCCATGAAGATCACGCGGTCGGCGACCTTGCGCGCGAAGCCCATTTCGTGCGTCACGACCATCATAGTCATGCCTTCCTTGGCGAGCTGAACCATCACGTCGAGCACTTCGTTGATCATTTCGGGGTCGAGCGCCGAGGTCGGTTCGTCAAAGAGCATGCAGATCGGATCCATGGCGAGCGCGCGGGCGATGGCCACGCGCTGTTGCTGGCCGCCGGAGAGCTGGCCGGGGAACTTGTCGGCGTGCTTGAGAAGGCCGACGCGATCGAGCAGCTTCAGACCGCGTTCGGTGGCTTCTTCGCGGTTGCGGCCGAGCACCTTCATCTGAGCGAGCACGAGGTTTTCGCGGATCGAGAGGTGCGGAAAGAGTTCGAAGTGCTGGAAAACCATGCCGACACGGCTGCGCAACTTGGGCAGGTCCGTCTTCGGGTCGCCCACGGAGATGCCATCGACGATGATCTCGCCCTTCTGGAAGGGTTCGAGTGCGTTGACGGTCTTGATGAGCGTGGATTTGCCGGAACCGGACGGGCCGCAAACAACGACGACTTCGCCCTTCTCGACCTCGACCGAGCAGTCCTTGAGGACCTGGAAGTTGCCGTACCACTTGCTGATGTTTTTGATTTCAATCATTGCCATGAGGGGGATCCTTGTTCTTGGGGGGAGGTAGGCGGGATTATCGAGTCGCAAGGTTGGTCTGCAGGCGACGAATGAGCAGAGACAACGAAAGCGAAACGGCCAAATAGCAAAGCGCCGCAAAAGAGTACATCAAAACGAGTTCACCGTCACGTTGTGCGATCTTCGAAACGGCACCGAGGAAGTCGTTGCCGCTGATGACGTACACGAGACTCGTGTCCTGAAAGAGAATGATGATCTGCGTCAGAAGCACGGGCAACATGTTGCGAACGGCCTGCGGCAGCACGACATAGCGCATCGTTTGCCCGTAGGAGAAGCCCAAACCCATGGCGGCGGCGAACTGTCCTTTTTTCACGGACTGGATGCCCGCACGCATGATTTCCGCGAAGTACGCGGCCTCGAAGAGAACGAAGGTGACGACGGCCGTCATGTCGGGACCGATCATGACCGCGTGATCGAGCGCGAAGAGGAGCCGCAGAATTTCCGGCATGAGGAGGAAAAACCAGAAAAGCACCAGGACGAGCGGCACCGAGCGCATGAGGTCGACATAGAACTTCGCGGGTCGCGAGAGCCAGGAGCGGCTTGAAAGGCGGGCAAGCGCCAGGAGCGTGCCGAGCATGAGCCCCCCTGCCGTCGTGACGGCGGTGAGTTCGAGCGTGTAGGCCGCGCCGGCCATCAGAAAGTCGGCCGATTCGGTGATGCTGGAAAAGTCGATGGTCATGGAGTCAACTCCCGGAAATCAGTTGCGGGCGGCAATGAAGCCGGGGACGGCGGTGCGGCGTTCGAGAAACGCCATGATGCGATTCACCGCGAGCGAAATGACGATGTAGAGGAAGGTCGCCCAGCAATAGGCGGCGAAGAACTGGAACGTGTTTTCGCCCATTTCGTTGGCGCGCATCGTGATGTCGGAAAGTCCGATCGTAATCACGATAGCGGTGTTCTTGACGAGGTTCATGGCTTCGCTCGTGAGCGGAGGCAACACGAGTCGCAGCGCCATCGGCAGGATCACGTAACGGTAGGCTTGCACGCGGGTGAGCCCGAGCGCGCGGGCCGCGTTTGGCAAACCCGGGGGAATCGAGCAGATTCCGGCACGAACCTGTTCGGCCACGCGCGAAGAGGTGAAGAGGCCGAGGCAGAGGAACGCGGAGAGAAACTGCGAGAGGACGGGGTCGTTGTTGATCATCCAGTCCTTGTACCAGGGGAGGAACTCCGGCACGACGAAGTACCAGATGAAGATCTGAACAAGGAGCGGAATGTTGCGAAAGAGCTCGATCCAGGCTTCGCACAGGCCGCGCACCGTGCGGTTCGGGCTTGTGCGCAACGTGCCGACGACGATCCCGACGACGAGCGCGAGCGTGAAAGCCGCAACGTGTAGACCGATCGTCCAGCCCGCACCTTCGAGGATGTAGAGCCACCACGGATCGTCCGACAGGAGCGAAGTTTCAAAAAGCGTTTCGAAGCCGATGTTGATGGCCATGAGACGAACTCCTTTGCGCTCGCCCCCGCGGGGACGATCGGGTGTGCCCGCGCACGGTTCGTGCGGGGAAAAAAGAAAAAGCCGGAGGCGGTTTCAGGTTGTCGCTAGTCGGCCGCCTCCGGCAAATGACTGTCGGAAGCGTTAAATCCCCCGATCGCTCGGGTTGGCGAAGAGTTCCTTGGTGTAGGAATTCATCGGGAAGTTGAGATTGACGTTCTTCGGGGGAATGGGACGTTCGAACCAGGTCGTGTAGAGCTCGGCCAACTTGCCGGAAGTGATGAGGTTCGTCACGGTCCGATCAACGAGCGCCTTGAAGGCGGGATCGTCCTTGCGGAACATCGGCCCGTAGGGTTCGACCGAGAGCGACTCGTCGAGGATCATGAAGTCCTGCGGATTGTCGAGGTTGGCGATCTGACCCGCAAGGAGCACGTCGTCGATCACGAAGGCGTCGGCGCGGCGATTCGCCACGAGCTGCATGGCTTCGGCGAAGTCCTTCGTCATGAGAAGGCGAAAGCGCAGGCCGTTGGCCTTTTCGTATTTCTTCAGAAGTGCCACTGAGGTCGTACCAGAGGTGACCGCGATGTTCTTGCCGTTGAGATCTTTGAGCGAGCGGATGTTGCTCGACTTTGCGACGGCGGCCGTCACCTGGATGCCGAAGTAGTTCGTGCCGAAGGCGGCTTCGCGCTGACGCACGAGCGAATTCGTCGTGGAGCCGCATTCGATGTCGACCGTGCCGTTCTGAATGAGGGGAATGCGATTGGCCGACGTGACCGCCTGGTAGCGGATCTTGAGGTTGGGCATGTTGAGCTCGGCTTTCACGGCTTCGCCCACGGCGCGACAGACTTCGAACGCGTAACCCGCAGGCTTGCCGTCGGAGAGAAGGTAGGAGAAGGGCACGGAGCTCTCCCGATAGCCGATCGTGAGCGTGCCGCTTTCGCTCACCTTTTTGAGCGTCCCCGTCAGTTCTGCGGCGCCTGCAAGAGTCGAAGCGGAAAGAAGAGCGGCAAGAGCGAGCGTGGCGATGCGGGAGCGGATCATGATGACCTCCTGAGTGCGTCTGTCATAAATCGTGGGGTCGAATCCGTCCTAGGGACGCGAGGGACCTTGTTGTTATAAGGAGCAAGACCCGTGCCAAACATCGTGTCGACCGTGTAGGGGATGTAATAATGTATTGAAAATTAAGGATTTATTTTGAGAAATAAAGGGTTTTCCCTGATAAGGAACGAAAAACGGCGTCCCGAAAACGGGACGCCGTTTCAATACTGCGCGCACCATTAAGGTGCGTTCGGCTTGTTTGGGTCGCACCGAAGTAGTGCGCATTTTGCGTGAATCAGGCTTCGCCCGAACCGTCCGATCCTTCGGGACGGAAGACAGGTTTGCGACCTTCCGTGAAGGCCTTCAGAGCTTCGGCGGCTTCGGCCGAGCGAACGCGTCGCGCGTACGTTTCCTCTTCTTCGTCGGCAAGCGCTTCGATCTGACGGTCGCGCACAAGGCGCATGAGGCGCTTCGTTTCGGCGACCGCTTCCGGAGGCAGCACGGCAAGCCTCGCGGCTTTGGCTGCTACGGTCTGAGCCAGCTCGTCATCATCGATCACGGCAGTCACGAGGCGCATGGCGGCCGCTTCGTCGGCGGTGAGGGGTTCCGAGAGAAGGAGTTTTTCGGCGGCCTTCGGATAGCCCGCGGCACTCGTCATCACGTGCGCGACGCCGAATCGGGGCGTGCGCGCAAGCGCTACGGAGGGAATGCTGAAGAGGGCCTTCGTGCCCGCGTAGACCAGGTCGCAATAGAGGAGCATCGCGAACGCTTCCCCGACGGCCGGGCCCGCCACCAACGCGACGACGGGCTTCGGGAAGCGGCGCAACACCGTGAAGAAGTCGCTCATTTCCCGATCGATCCGATCCGGGGTTTTGAGGCTCTCCTCAAGGTCGGCGCCCGCCGAGAATACGGCTCCTTCGCCTTCGATGAGAACGACGCGAACGCCTGGGTCTGCTTCGGCGCTCCGAAGCGCTTCGGAGAGCGAGGCGAACATGTCGGAGGTGATCGTGTTGCGGCGTTCGGGGCGGCGGATCGTCAGACGAAGAACACCGAATTCGAGCTTGGAAACAATGGACATGACTTCGCAAATTCCTGAGGAAAAAAGGACGACGTCATCTTATCAGGGGCGCGGGCCGATCGACTTCACCCAGGTCACGGTGTCTTCGCCCGCGCTCGTATGCGATGCGTAGCCGAGCGCACGCATGAGACCGTCCATGGCGTTGTTGCCCCGGAGCACGTAACCCGTGAGGGTGGAAATCCCAGCGCGGGCGGCCCGCGCTTCGAGTTCGCCCATGACGAGGCGCGCGAGGCCGCGGCGCTGATCGCGGTCGTGTACGACGATGCCGAATTCGGCGTCTCCAGGTGCCTTCGTGCGTCCCCAGCGCCCCACGGCGGCGATGCGCCGCGCATTCTCATTCGTACGGTCGATCGCTTCGACGAGGACGGCCGTTTCGCGCTCGTAGTCGAGACGGCACAGAGCGGCGACGCGTTCGTCGGAGAGGCGGGCCGAATTGTGAAAGCGAAGGAAAAAGCTTTGATCGGAAAGGCTTGCGACGAAGTCCTTCATCGCGGGGAAATCGTTTTCGACGAGCGTTCTCAGGCGATAAGTTTCCTCGGGCGTCCCGCCCGCAGGCGTTTCGTACTCGACTGGGGGCGGACATACGGTAAGGTGCGGGCTCTCCGCCGAGGCTTCGAGCGCGGCCTTGCAAATCCGCACGCGAGGGCAGAAAAATGCTTCGGGGGCGGTGTTTGCCGCATGCTCGAGCGTGATTTCGACGAGAGCGGGAATGCGTTCTCCCAATTCGGCAAGCCGCGCGAGCGCGCGGGCCGCGCCGAGCGCTTCCTCGTCGGAAAGCGCTCCGCCGATGCGCGTCGAGCGCACGCACCGGAGCGCTTCGTCGAGCGCCAGGGGCGGTAGTGCGGCGACTTCGTCCGTGCAGATTTTTCCGAAGTCTCCTCCGAGACTAGTACGTACGTAAGTCCCGAGGACATCGTCGCGGTTGAGTTCAAGCTTGAGGATCGGTCGATTCGAATCGGGCCGTTCAGGCGTCGTGCCGAGGTCTGCGGCTTCGCAGAGACGCCGCGTTTCTTCGCCTGAGAGGACGATACGCTCCGCGTCGAGAGGCGCGCGCAGAACCGCACGGACGCGCGCAAGCGCCTCCTCGGCGAGACGGGGCGTCTGTCGCAGGGGAATGCGCCGTTTGTCGTGCTTGAGCCGTGCTTCGCGAAAGAGAGCCGCCATGGCGCCCACGGCCGCCGTCGGCGAACGGACGGCGGCGATGCGTGCTTCGGGGGCGTGCGCAAGCTGAACCCGCACGGCGTGTGAAATCCGTTCGCTCGCCCAAGAAAGGATGACGGGTTTCGTGGTCGTGCGCGCCGTGTGGGCGAGCAGTCGAAACGTGGGATCGACGGGCGTCGAGGGGCCCGGAGCGACGGTGACGAGCGCTCCTTCCACGGACGGATCTTTGAGAACGATGTCGAGCGTTTTGCTCAGGCGCTCGGCGCTCGAGGCCGCGCCGACCACCACGGGATTGACGGGTAGCTGCGGACTTGGGAATGTGCGTTGTAACTCGTGAATCGTCGAATTGGCAAGCCCGCTCAGGTGCATGCCGTGACGCTCTGCGGCTTCGGCTGCCATCAGGGCAAAGCCCGTGCCGTTCGAGAGTACCGCAATGCGCGAGCCTTCTTCGGCGTCGCCCCGAAGAAAGGGTACGGGACACGATGCGAGCGCTACGACGGCACTGGCAAACTGACGGAAGTCGGATACGCACTGCGCGCCCGCGCGTCGCACGAGAGCGTCGAAAACGAGTCCGCGTCCGGCGTGCGTGCCGAAACGATGGCAGGAGAGGCGATCGCCGGAAAAGCCTGCGTTCGAGCTCGAATGAAGAATCACGACGGGTTTGCGGGAGGCGGCGTAGGAGAGCGCGCTGTAAAAGGCTCTCGGACGCCGCAGGCCTTCGATTTGCAGCGCGAGTACGCGCGTCCGGGCGTCGTCGGCGAAGTGTTCGATCCAGTCCGAAATCGAAAGGTCGATGTCGGCTCCCGTATTGACGACGCCTGAAAAGCCCGTACGGACGTCTGCGAGGTCGTCGAGCAGTGCGGTGGCGATCAGGGCCGACTGCGTAACTAGCGCGATGCCGCCCGTTCGGGGCGTATCGGGCCAGTAGCTTGCGTTGAGCCCCGAGGGCGGGCACATAAGACCGATCGAATCGGGGCCGATGACGCGCAATCCCGTGCGATGGACGATGTCAAGCATCCGACGCGAGAGTTCGCCTTCGACGAAGAGGTGCTCCTCTTCGGGGGCGACGACCACGCCGAGCGTTCCCTTGCGCGCCAGCGCTTCGAGAGTGTCGGGAATGAGGGCGGAACGCAACGTGACGACGGCGAGGTCGGGCGCTCCGGGCAGGTCGTCGACGCGCGCGTGGCAGGGGTCATTGCCGATGTAACGGTACTTCGGGTTGACGGGCCAGACGGTGCGTCCGTTGCGGCTCTTCGAGATCGACTGCCAGACGAAAAAGCCCCGGCTCTCCGGACGATCGCTCGCCCCGACGACGGCGATTGATCGGGGATTCAGAAGTCGCTGAAGGGAAAAGGTTTCCATGGCGCGTGGCGAACGGAAGCGCGTGAGGGCAAACGGGAAGACGATGTTTCCAAGGATAACGAAGTTCGGCCGTGTCGGCGGTCTGGGTTCTCCGACGGGGCACGTTCGACGCCCCCTGCTACACTTGAAATACACGCCGATGCGGGCGGATTTTGCCGCGGAATCGGCGCGGTTTTTATCCGAGGTGTTCCGCTTTCGTGCGCCCGTACGTTCCTCCTCTCTCAAGGATTTGTCTCCATGAAAGTCAATGGCATTCCCACCCGCAGCATTCGATCGCTAGACGGCGGTACGGCGGTCGAGATCGTCGATCAGACTTCGCTTCCCTATCACTACGAAACGCGCGTGCTCAACGACTGGCGCGACTGCGTGGAAGCCATTGCCAACATGCGCGTGCGCGGAGCGCCTCTGATCGGCATCACCGGAGCGTGGGGCGTCGTGCTCGCTGCGAAAGAAGATCCGGAAAACACCGCTCTGCTTGCGGCGGCCGACGCCATCGCCAACGCGCGCCCCACGGCCGTGAATCTCTCGTGGGCCGTGCATCGCATGATGGGTGCACTCTTGCCGCGCGAACCTTCGCTGCGATTCGACGCGGCGGTGAAACTTGCCGAAGCCATGACGCAGGAAGACGTGCTCACGTGCCGCGCGATCGGCGAGGCCGGGGCGCCGCTCATCGCGGACCTCTACCAGAAGTTGCGTCGTCCCGTGAACATCCTCACGCATTGCAACGCGGGTTGGCTTGCCACCGTCGACTACGGTACGGCGCTCGCACCGATTTATGCGGCGTTTGAACGCGGAACGCCCCTGCACGTTTGGGTCGACGAGACCCGTCCGCGCAATCAGGGATTGTTGACCGCGTGGGAGCTCGCCCAGCACGGCGTGCCGCACACGATCATTGCGGACAACGCGGGCGGGCAGCTGATGCAGCATGGCGACGTCGACCTCGTCATCGTGGGTGCCGACCGCATCACGCGGCGCGGCGATGTGGCCAACAAGATCGGCACGTACCTCAAGGCGCTCGCCGCGCACGACAACGAGGTGCCCTTCTACGTGGCGGCGCCCTCGTCTACGATCGACTGGAAGCTGACCGATGGCAAGCGTCAGATTCCGATCGAAAATCGTGCTTCGTCCGAAATCCTCTCCGTGCGCGGCGTCGATTCGACGGGACGCATCGCTGCGGTGCAGATTGCGCCCGTCGAAGAGGCCGTCGCGAACCCCGCTTTCGACGTGACGCACAATCGCTTCGTCACCGGCCTTATCACCGAGCGCGGGGTGGTGGCACCCACCGATCTGACGTCGGTTTTCGCCGACAAGCTGCTTCCCGAAGGAGGTGCGTCGTGACGACGATCGTAGCGTGCCCCGCGGACGACATTGCGATCCGACGGGCGGTGATCGAAACCGCGCAAGCCATGAATCGTCTCGGTATCAACGTCAACAAGTCCGGCAACGTTTCGGCGCGTGTGGTGTCCGAGGGAGAGTGCGGCATGCTCGTGACGCCGACCGGGGTTCCCTACGACGAACTCGTGCCCGACGATCTCGTTTTCGTTCCCTTCGGGGCGGAGCCGAGTCTTGAGTATGCTCGAGGCCGCCGCGCGCCTTCGAGCGAATGGGAAATGCACGAGCGTATCTATGCCGTGCGTCCCGACGCGGGGGCCGTGGTACACACGCACTCGTGCTTTGCGACGGCGTTGGCATGTCAGAACCTCCCGATTCCGGCTTTTCACTACATGGTGGCCGCGGCAGGGGGGACGTCCGTCGACGTCGTACCATACGCCACCTTCGGCACGCCCGAATTGGCCCGAGCGGTGGCCGAGGGCGTGCGCGAAAAAGACGCCGCGCTACTCGAACACCACGGCGTGATCGCGCTCGGAAGCACGTTGGAGCGGGCGCTCCGACTCGCCCACGAGGTCGAAAATCTCGCCCGTCAGTACGTGACGGTGCGTCAGTTGGGCGAGCCCCGGCTGATCGACGACGAAGAAATGCGACGTATCGTCGCCAAATTCCGTACCTACGGGCAGCCGCACGCTCTGAAGGAGGCATGATGGTCGATATTCCCGCTCCCAAAGCCTGGTACCGTGCGGACGGTACCGTCGTATCCTGTACGGAGTCCGTCAAGGTGCTTGCCGAAAATTGGGAAGAGGCGGTCGAGCTCTTGCAGGAGCAGTTCGAAGATGCCGTGTTGCTCGGTGTCGGCAAGGACGCTTTCCGTGCGGCGATGCACGGACTCGTCGACGCTCTTGCGTGCGATTACGAAGAAAAGAAGGCGCCCGTTGAGTCGCTCAAGCGCTGAAGCAGCGAAATGGCGACGGAGAGCGGACGCGCGTTTTTCAGGAGGGGGTTCACGATGAAATGGAAAAATTTGGCGGCGGCCGTTGCGGCGACCTTGGTCGTCGCGGGTTGTGCGCACCCGCAATTGATGGAACTCTCGATGAGCGAAGGAGCAGTCGAAACCGAGCTTGGCGCGCCCGACGCACGCGTAACACTCGCGGATGGCGGATCTCGCTGGGTTTACTCCATGCAACCAATGTCTCAAGAGGTCTGGTGGCTTACCTTCGATGCTTCTGGCAAACTTCTTGCCAAAGAAAATATTCTTGATCGGGAGCATTTTGCACTTATCAAACCGGGTGTTACTACGCAGCGGGAAGTGTTCGATCTCTTCGGGCCCTGCGCGCAGAAGTACAAATTCCATCTGAAAAACGAAACCGCCTGGATGTATCGGTTCCTGGATGAGGGTTTTTTCTACATGGCCTGTTGGGTGCAGTTCGATACGAAGGGGATCGTCACGGAAGTGGGCTATACGACCGACCCTTGGCGGGATCGCGACAACTGGTGGCCCTGAGGCGGTGCGGGCGGCTCTGTGCGCCCCGACCGCTTCTTTGGGAATTTGTTAACGTAGTCGGGCGACGTTCGTGTCGCCCGCTTTTTTTCGAGGCGCATTGTGTCCCGAACGGGAACTTGAAGTGCCGTCAGGGTGCGAAGCGTCGCGCGGACCGCGGAGGCGGCCGATGATTGTTCGGACTCAGAAAGGAGGCGGTGCGGTCGACGTTTGCAAAGTGAACGCCCGTACCTCAACACGCATGCAAAACCGCGAGCGCATCGATCGGATCTTTCGGGCGGCCGAAGGACGTTGGCCGCAAATTTTTGAAGCAGCCGGGATGAACTCCCGACACTTCGCAAAGCCCAATCGTCCGTGTCCGCTTTGCGGTGGCACGGACCGTTTTACGTTTCTCTCCAAGCGCGAACCCGACCACGGCATGTGGTTTTGCCGCGGATGCGGAGCTGGGGACGGTATTCGTCTCGTACGATCGTTTCGGCACGCGACGTTTTTCGAAACGCTCGAATTCATCGAATCGTTCCTGGGACTTCCGTCCCGCAATGCCGCCCCCTCCCCGGGGGCGGCGCGCGAAGAGCGGCGTGCGCAGCGCGAAGCTAGGGACGCGGAAGCGGCGAAGCGACGCCGTCGGGCGGCGCTCGAAGCGCACTGGAACGAAGCTGAGTCGATCGATCTGGACGCCGATACGCCTGCCGCGCGTTATTTGCGGCGTCGGGGGATCCGACATCTCGACGGTTGTACCGAGCTAAGGTGGTTTTCCAGGGAGCCGTATTGGTCAGACGAGGGTACGTCGGTTTGGTCCGCCCTCTTGGCGCGCGTTACGGATCCCGAGGGACGGATGACGGCCTTGCACCGCACGTATCTGACGGAGTCCGGAGAAAAAGCGCCCGTTGCGGCGGCGAAGAAGTTGACGGCGGGCGAACTCGGCGAAGGGTTCGTGCGGCTCTTTCCGCCCTCAAGCATCTTGTGTCTGGCAGAAGGGATCGAGACCGCGCTTTCCGTGCACGAGACGGAAGGGGTTCCGGTTTGGTCGGTGATTTCGGTGAGCGGGTACGAGAGGTTTCGTACGCTCCCCGACGGGGTGCGCGAATTGCGCATCTATGCGGACAACGATCGATCGTTTGCGGGAATTGCCGGCGCGTACGAGCTCGCACGGCGACTCAAGCGAGATCATCCGACGCTGGCCGTGAGGGTTTTCGAACCCGAGCGGGAGGGGGAGGACTGGAACGACGTTCTGAGGCGCAGGGAGGAAGAGGACGCCCCGAAGCAAAATCGGAGGGAGAAAAAGTAAAACCGGCTCTCTCTCCGTTTAAGTGCCCGATCATGGAGAAAGAACCGGTTTTGCTCCCGACATTTTGAAGAAAAATCTTCGAAATGCCTAAGGATGGTCAATGTAACACGAGTCGGGAATTACTGCCCGGCGATATCGTGTTCCTTTTTGGGCTCGTTGCGCAGACGGATATGCAGTTCGCGCAACTGCTTTTCTTCAACGGGAGCCGGGGCCTGCGTGAGCAGACACTGGGCGCGCTGCGTCTTCGGGAACGCAATCACGTCGCGGATCGAATCGGCGCCGCACATCATCGTGGCGATGCGGTCGAGGCCGAAGGCGATGCCGCCGTGGGGAGGCGCACCGAACTGGAGGGCGTCGAGCAGGAAGCCAAACTTCTGACGGGCTTCTTCCTTGCCAATCTTGAGGGCTTCGAAGACCTTTTCCTGCACTTCTTCACGGTGGATTCGGATGGAACCGCCGCCCACTTCCCAGCCGTTGAGAACCATATCGTAGGCCTTGGCGTAGCAGTGTTCCGGATCCGTGAGGAGCTTGTCTTCGTGGCCGTCCAGGGGACACGTGAACGGATGGTGGCAGGAAACCCAGCGCTGGTCTTCTTCCGAGTATTCGAACATCGGGAAGTTGATGACCCAGAGGGGCTTCCAGCCCGGCGTGAAGAGGCCGGTCGACTTGCCGAATTCCGAGTGGCCGATCTTGAGACGCAGAGCACCGAGACTGTCCCAAACGACCTTGGCCTTGTCGGCACCGAAGAAGATGACGTCGCCGTCTTTGGCGCCCGTGCGAGCGATGATCTGGGCGAGTTCATCGTCGGAGAGGTTCTTGACGATCGGGCTCTGGAGGCCTTCGCGACCGCGGGCGGCTTCATTGACCTTGATGTAGGCGAGACCCTTGGCGCCGTAGATCTTGACGAATTCGGTGTAGGCGTCGATTTCGGAACGCGGCATCGTGCAGGCGCCCGGAACACGCAGAGCGACGACCTTGCCGTTGTGCAGGGACTTCACGCTTGAGAAGACCTTGAACTGCGATTCGGCCACGATGTCGGTGACTTCGACGAGCTGGAGGTTGACACGCAGGTCCGGCTTGTCGGAGCCGTACTTGGCCATGGCGTCGTCCCACTGCATGACGGGGAAGGGATTGGCGAGTTCGACGTCGAGCACTTCCTTGAAGACCGTGCGCATCAGGTCTTCCATGATGGCGCGGATTTCGTCCATGTTGAGGAAAGACGTTTCGATATCGACCTGAGTGAATTCGGGCTGACGGTCCGCACGGAGGTCTTCGTCGCGGAAGCACTTCACGATCTGGTAGTAACGGTCGAACCCGGCCATCATCAGGAGCTGCTTGAAGAGCTGGGGCGATTGCGGCAGAGCGTAGAAGCAACCGTCCTGAACGCGCGAGGGCACGAGGTAGTCGCGGGCGCCTTCGGGGGTCGAACGGGTGAGCATCGGCGTTTCGATGTCGATGAAGCCGTTGTTGTCGAGGTACTTGCGGAAGGCCATCGCGGCGCGGTAGCGCAGGCGGAGGTTCTTCTGCATCTGGGGACGACGCAGGTCGAGCACGCGGTACGTGAGGCGCGTCGTTTCCGAAAGGTTTTCGTCGTCGAGATGGAACGGAGGCGTAACCGAGGCGTTGAGAATTTCAAGCTCGTGGCAGAGCACTTCGACGCCGCCCGAGATGAGGTTGTCGTTCTTCGTGCCTTCCGGACGGGCGCGAACGAGACCGACCACCTTCAGGCAGTATTCGTTGCGGCACTTGTCGGCGGTGGCGAAGACTTCCGGACGGTCCGGGTCGCAGACGACCTGAACGAGGCCCTCGCGGTCGCGCAGGTCGATGAAGATCACGCCGCCGTGGTCGCGACGACGATGAGCCCAGCCGTAGAGAGTCACAGTCTGGCCGATGAAGGACTCGTCGACCAAGCCAGAGTACACGGTACGCATAGTTGCTCCGAGAAAAATGCACCGCCGGGAAAGAACGGTGCGGGACGAAATGGAAACGTTGAGGCGGAGACCGCCTTCGCGTCAATGGTGTTCTGGGCCGCCTCGGTCGCGCCGGGCGCCTCGGCGGCTCTTCGTGGTTTCGGTGCCGCGTGCCGAAGGCACGCACATGACGGCAAGTGTAGCGCTATTAGCTTTTTTTGGTCGGTTCCGTTTCCGATTTGGAGGCCCCGGAGGGCGTCATGACGCCGAGGGATAGGTGGAACTTCAACGCTTCGTCGACCGTCACATGAGACGGATGCAGAGCCGAGCGACGGGTCATCACCACGTAGCCCGACGTGGGGTTCGGAGCCGTGGGCACGTAGACCGTGACGAGGTCCGGCATGTCGAGCGTCGCGCGCGTGGCTTCGGAGGGCGTCGATACGGTGAAGCCGTAGGTCCACTGTCCCTTGTTGGGGAATTCGATGAGAACGACTTCCTTGAAACTTTCCGTCTGATCGGAAAGCAGGGTCGAAGTGATCTGTTTGGCGCCCGAATAGAGCGGACGCACGAAGGGAATGCGGTTGAGGAGCGCCTCCCAGAGGCGCAGCACCCACTGACCGATGAAGTTGGCCGCAAGGATGCCCGTGACGAATACGGCGATGGCCGCCATCACGAGGCCGATCCCCGGGACGTGCATGCCGATGAACGCGTCGGGACGCAGGTGCGGGGGCAGCGCTTCGACGATCGAGTCGCTCCAGCGGATGATGGTTTCGAGCACCCAGAAGGTGACGGCGAGCGGGATCCAGAGCAGGAGCCCGGCGGTGAAGTATTTTTTAAGCATTGAGGCGGATAAACAAGAAAAAAGCCGCGTTTCGGCGCTCTTCACGGCGCGATGAACGCGGCTTTCGGAGACTCCTCGAAGGGGGTCACTTACCGGGTTTGGCGTGCGAGGCGGGCAACGCCTTGTGGCCGCCGTTGAAGTCGGTGGCGGCCCAACCGTTTCCCTTGAGCTCGAACCCCGGAGCGGAGAGCTCTTTGCGGAACGTGTCCTTGCCGCACTTCGGGCAGGTCGTCAGGGGCTTGTCGCTCATCTTCTGCAGGAAGTCCTTTTCGAACCCGCAGGAAGCGCATTTATAAGCGTAAATCGGCATCTTTTTCTGGGGCGGCGAAGCGCCCCGCATGGAACCAGTGAGAACTGCCGATTATACGAAAAACGCGCCGGAAATGATTGCCCCGGCGCGTCCGCGCGTCGATCAGGGCGACCTCAGGAGGCGCCCCGAACATCCGTCAAACTCAGTCCTCCTCGTCTTTGCGTTGGAATTTCGACGCCAGTTCGGCCTGTTTCTGGGTGGGAACGGGCTGATAGGCTTCGAGTTCCATCGTCCAGGCGCCCGTACCCTGCGTGATCGCATGAAGTCGGGTGGCGTAGCCGTCGAGTTCCGAAAGCGGCGCGGTGCCGAGAATCACCATGAGCCCGCCTGGGAGATTTTCCGTGCCGCTCACCTGACCTCGGCGACTCGAGAGGTCGCCGACGATGTCGCCCATGTAGGATTCGGGGGCGGTGATTTCGAGTCGGACAATCGGTTCGAGTACCTGAGGTTCCGATTTGGCGAGGGCGTCGAGGAAGGCCTTGCGACCGGCCGAAACGAAGGCTACTTCCTTCGAGTCCACGGGGTGGCTCTTGCCGTCGTAGACCGTGACGCGTACGTCCTGGATGGGGTAGCCCGCGACAAAGCCCGTGTCGAGTACTTCGCGAACTCCCTTTTCAACGGCAGGGATGAGGTTGTATGGGATCGCGCCGCCCTTCACTTCGTCGACGAATTCGAACCCGGCGCCGCGCGGCAGCGGCTCGATGCGCAGATAGACTTCGCCGAACTGCCCCGCACCGCCCGTTTGCTTCTTGTGGCGGGCATGCCCTTCGGCGGGTGCCGAGACGGTTTCCCGATACGGAATCGAGGGTGCGGAGGTTTCGACTTCAAGCTTGAAGTTGATCTTCATGCGCTCGAGAATCGAGCGTACGTGCATGTCCGTCAACCCGCGGATGACGGTTTCGTTGAGTACCGTGTCGTGGTCGACGGCCATCGTCGGGTCTTCCGATTGCATCTTGGCAAGCACTTCGCTCATGCGGCTTTCGTCGCCGCGTCGTGCGGGCTTCACCGCAAGGCCGTACATGGGCTTCGGGAAATCGATCGGCCGCATGTGCACACCTGTCAGCGCCGGATCGCCGTGGATGACGGAGCCGTAGCGAAGTTCGTCGATCTTGGCGAGCGCGCCGATGTCTCCGGGCGAGAGACGATCCGTTTCGGCCGTGTTTTTACCCTGTAGGATGAGCGGGTGAGCGGCCTTGACGGGCTTTTTCTCGTCGTCGACGTAGAGGACGGAGTCCTTCGTGATCGTGCCCTGATGCACGCGGAAGACGCCGATTTTGCCGATGTAGGGGTCGTTCACGATCTTGAAGACCTGGGCGACGACGGGCAGATCCTTGTCAGGCTTCGTCACGAAGGGTGTGCCGTCGGCATTAAGAAAGAGCGCGTCGTTGGCTTCCGCCGGGCTCGGTAGATGACGGATGATTACCTTCATGAAATCGCGGATGCCGATGAGGTTCTTCGCGGAGACGAAGCACACCGGTATCACGTGCCCTTCTCGCAACGCTTTCGTGACGAGCGGGTGCAAAAGACGCGGATCGACGTTCCCTTCTTCGAGGTAACGCTCAAGCATCGCATCGTCTTCTTCGATGATTTTTTCAATGAATGCGCGGTGAACTTCTTCGACACTCATGATGTCGGCATCGCCTTCGTCGCGGTCGAAGCAGTCGATCACGCGGGTGCGGTTCTTGGTCGGCAGGTTGATGGGAAGCACGCCCGGCCCCCAGATTTCCTGCATTTCCCTTAAGAGTCCGACGAGGTCCGCGTCGGGATCTTCGAATTTGTTGACGACGATCATGCGGCAGAGGTTGCGGTCCTTGGCAGCCTGCATCATGCGGCGGGTGAGCATCTCGACGCCTTGCGTTGCATCGACGACCGCGGCTACGGATTTGACGGCGTCAAGCGCCGAGAGGTCCTGCCCGAGATAGTCGGAATACCCCGGGGTGTCAAGCACGTGAATGCGAACCGGAGTGAGGTCGGGCATGGCCGTATCGATGTGGGCGACAGCCAGGCGCACCGAGTGACCCACCTGCTTTTCGAGGGGATCGTTGTCGCACATCGTGTTCCCTTTCTCGACGGTGCCGAGCTCGGGAATCATGCCGGAGCGGTAGAGCATGGCTTCGATCAGCGACGTTTTGCCGCAGGAGCCGTGTCCTACCAACGCTAGGGTACGAAGGTTTTCCGTGAGGTAGTTGCTCATGATCATCCTCCTCAAGTCGATGAAGCGTGTCCAACCATTCTGCGCCTGTGCGAACGGTTCGACCATGAGAAGGACTACGGGGTTGACGAAGATCGCAGTTGCGGTTTGCAGGTCTTGCGTCGTGCGCGCGATCGGTGGGAAACTCGTCAGAATGTGCCCTTTCGGGGCGAACGCTCAAGGGGGAGCGTGAAGCGCACGACGAGCCCTGTCCGGCCGTCGGTGCGGTTGGTGGCCTCAAGGCGCCCTTTGTGGCCCTCGACGCACTTCTGCGCGATCGCAAGCCCCAGGCCGAACCCCGTGCCAGTCGATTCGCGCTTGCCCCGAACGAAGGGGCGGAAGAGATCGGGGAGTTCTTCGGGCGGCACGCCGGGACCTTCGTCCCGGCAGAGGAGTTCGAGCGTTCGGTCGTGACATTGCGCTTTGAGTTCGAGTACGCCCCCTTCGGGCGTGAAGCGAATGGCGTTGCGAACGACGTTGTCGATCGCACGAAGGAGTGCAGGACCGTCGCCGAGCAGCTCGGCCCCTTCGAAAAGTCCCGATCCCCAGTTCGATTCGACGCGCACGGCTCGGGTCTCGGCTTCGAAGCGCGCGTTGTCGCCTGCTTCGCCGAGAAGTGCCTCGACGTCGACGGGGGCTTCGCGCAGCCCGGCATTGTTCTCGAGACGCGCGTAGGTGAGGAGTGCTTCGATCAGCCGGTCGATGGAGGCCACTTCTTTTTCGATGCGGTCCAGACTCGGGGCGACGCGCGACGGGTCGCGCCGCGCCAATTCGAGCGCCACGTCGATGCGGGCGAGCGGACTGCGCACTTCGTGGCTCACGTCGTGAAAGAGACGACGTTGCCGCTCGATGAGTCCTTCGATGCGTTCGGCCATTTGGTCAAACACGCGGGCGAGCGTGGCGATCTCGTCGTCCGCGGGACCGATGCTCGCTTCGACGCGGGTCTTCAATTCGCCGAGTGAAAAGCGCTCCATCGCCTGATCGAGCCGCCGCAAGGGACGGGTGTAGTAGAGCGCAAGCACCCAGGCGACGCCGAAAACGATGAGCGTCGTCAGGAACCCGATGAGAACCAGAGGGAGGCCGCGCAATTGCATCGGGAGAAAGCGGATTTTGAGGGGGATCGGATTTGTGCGCGTCGCGAACACCATGTAGGGGTGACCGGCGATTTCGATCGTACGCACGGCCCCTCCGTCCGACTCGTTGGCGGGAAGGCGTCCTTCCTCCTTCAGGGCGGCGAGCATCTCGAGTGCGAGTTGCGGCACGGGACGCCCGCTGAGTTCGCGACCGTTTTCGGCGAGCAGATACACCGTCGGATTGTGGTTCGAGGGGCTCGTCAGCCAGTCGACGAGTCCGGTCTCGCCGCCGTATCGATAGGCGAGAAGCGCTGCTTCAACCGACTTTTGTCCGCTGATGCGCCAATCGATCGTTCCGATGCCGAGGTCCTGCTTGCGGGTGAGGTACGCTGTCACGGAAACGAGTGCAGCGGTTGCGAGGATCACGACCGTGAGGCCCGCGAAAAGCCGCCAGAAGAGGCTGCGAAACGAAGGACGCAAGTACATGAGCGTGGACCTCGGATCGAAACGCGCGCGAAGCGCTTATGCGGGAACGTCGGGGTGGACGACGAGCTGATAGCCGATGCCTCGGATGCTGTCGATCGTGACGGCTTTGCCGACGACGGCCGCGAGCTTGTGGCGAACCGAGGAGACGTGTACGTCGATGGCGCGATCGTACGGTCCCATAGTACGGCCGAGCACGCGCGGATAGATGTCTTCCTTCGGAACGGGTTTGCCGATCTGACGCGCGAGGAGCTCAAGGAGCGAAAACTCGGTCGTCGTCAGATCGATCGGTTGGTCGTGCACCGTGACTGTTCGGGATGTCGACGAAATGGTGAGGGGGCCTGCCGAGAGAGGCATGTCCGGCGCGCCCCAACGGCTTGCGCGCCTCAGAATCGCGTTGATGCGCGCGACGAGTTCGCGCGGCGGGCAGGGTTTGGCGACGTAGTCGTCGGCTCCGAGCTCCAGACCGATGATGCGCTCGATCGGATCGCCTTTGGCGGTGAGCATCAGAACGGGCACGGAGTTCGTGCTTCGGATTTCGCGCAGCACGTCAATGCCGTTCATGCCGGGCATCATCACGTCGAGAACGACCAGGTCGAAGTCGCCGAGCGCCAGTCGATGAAGGCCGTCGGGACCGTCGTGCGCGCCTTCCGCTTCGAAGCCTTCGAGGGTGAGGTAGTCGACAAGCAGAGTAACGAGCTCCACGTCGTCGTCGACGAGTAGGATGCGTCGGGGCTTTTTGTCCATAGCGAGCGATGTAAAGATGCGGGTGGAGTTTGAACGAGATCGGGGTCTTCGGAAGATCTTAACAAAGCGTTCGGAGCTTTTTGTTACGTTCGTCCGCTGGAACTTTAACGAGAGCTAAGGTTTCTTGATGGAACGCTATTGCACAATGCAAATGTGGAAACGGCCGCGGACGGTTCGGTCGGCCTCATAAGGATATTCGGACACAATGACTACAACTCGACTGGTTCTCCCGGCGCTTGCGGTACTGCTCGTTGCAGGCTGTGCCGTGACGCCTCCCGATACGGAAAAGCTCGCCCGGGACGTGACGCCGAGCGCGTGGAGCGCAAGCGTTGAAACGGGTGAAATCGAGAGCTTCCGGAACTTCTGGGCGCGCTGGAGCGATCCCGTGCTCATCGCACTGATCGAACGCGCGCAGGCCGCCAACATCGACGTGCTCGGAGCCGAAGCGAATCTTCGCGCGGCCCGGGCGTCGCTCACCCGAGCCAACGCGGCGCTCTGGCCTTCGGCCGAACTCAATGCGGGAACGAATCGCAACCGGGCGAACGGTCGTACGACGACGGGGTACGACGCGGGGCTTTCGGGCTCGTGGACTCTGAATCTTGCGGGGTCGCGCTACTTCAGTGCTTCGGCCGAAGAAGCATCCGTGCGCGCTTACGAATTGACGTTGGCCGACGTGCGGGAAATGGTGGCTGCGGAAACGGCCCAGGCGTACGTCAACATGCGCGCGGCCGAAGCGAGCCTCGAGGTCACGCATCGTAGCATTGCCAACTATGCCGAGACGGCCAAAATCGCCGACTGGCAGTACCGAGCCGGTATGGGGAGTGCTTCGGAAGCCGAGGATGCGCTCACGCAGCTCGCGTCCGCGCGTGCCCGGGTGCCTCAACTCGAGACGAGCATCGAGCAGTACAAAAACGCGCTCGCGCGTCTTACGGCGCAGCCCGTCGATACCATGGATTTCGGGGTCTCGGGTGCGATTCCGGTACCACCCGACGGAGCTCGCGTGATGATGCCCGCCGAACTGCTCGAACGCCGACCCGACGTGCGTAGCGCGTTGCGTTCGCTCGAAGGGGCGGTTCTTACACTCAGAAGCGCCAAGAGCGACTGGTTTCCGACGCTCGGTTTGACGGGGAACATCGGTACGGACGCGGCCACCGTGGGCGCGCTCGGCGCGAGCGGCACCGGTGTGGCGGGGCTTGCCGCCGCGCTGACGCTTCCGGTACTCAACTGGGGGTCGCTCGTCGCCGCCGAAGAAACGGCCGCGGCCGAACTTGACCGGCAACGTGCGAACTATGTGTCGGTGTTGCTTTCGGCTCTGGAGAACACGCAAAACGCCCTGACGGGGATCGAGAGTTCCGAGCGGCGCGCTCGCGACCTGAGCCTGGCCGTCGAACACGCGCGTTCGGCCGCGATGCTCGCCAAGCTCGAATACAACGCCGGGATCGGTGACTACACGATGGTCCTTTCGACCGAGCGCACGTTGCTCGGAGCGGAAGATACGGAGCTCTCGAACCGCGCCGAGCGCGCGAACAACTACATCATGCTCTACCGCGCCGTCGGGGGCGGTTGGGCCGTCGGAGAAGCCGAACGTGAAAAATCGGCCGCAGAACGTGCCTCCGGCGACGTGACGGAAACGGAGAAGGAATGAGAACCATGACCGAAAAGGAAAATCAAACGAAAACCGCCCGCGAGTTGCTCGACGACGGACGCCGTCGGCCTTGGTACGTGCGCGCGGCGATCTGGGGGGCGGCGGTCGCCCTTGCGGGTGCGGTCGGCTGGTATTGGTACGCGTCGATGGACGAGGGTTCCGGACCTTCCTACGTCACCGAAACGGTCGAGCGCGGCAACCTCTCCGTGACCGTTTCCGCAGACGGTACGCTCAATCCGATGCGTACCGTGACGCTCGGCTCCGAGCTCTCGGGGATCGTCCGGCAGGTGAACGTTGACGTGAACGATAAAGTCGTCGAGGGCCAAACGCTAATCGAACTCGACACCCGAAACCTTGAAGCGAAAGTGGCGAGCGCGCGTGCGAGCCTGACGAGCGCCAAGGCGCAACTCGCGGAAAGCCGGGCGACGCTCAACGAAGCCGAACTTCGCTACAAGCGCATGAAGGAACTCAACCGACTCTCCGAAGGCAAGATGCCGTCGGCGGCCGATTTGGACCAACAGCAGGCGGTCGTCAAGACGGCGAGCGCCTCGGTGGACGTGGCCCGCGCCGCGATCGACGACGCGCAAGCCTCGCTTGCAACCGCGCAAACCGACCTTGAAAAGGCGCAGATCAAATCGCCCATCAACGGGGTCGTCCTTGCGCGTTCGGTCGAACCGGGCTATGCCGTTGCGGCGAGCCTTCAGGCCGTCGAACTTCTCACGCTCGCGACGGATCTGCGTGAGCTTGAATTGCGCGTCGACGTCGACGAGGCGGACATCGGGGTCGTGAAGACGGGGCAAATCGCGTATTTCACGGTGAGCTCGTATCCGAACCGTCGTTTCCCCGCCGAATTGAAGAAGGTGGCTTTCGGTTCGACCGAAACCGAAAACGTCGTCACCTATACAACGTACCTGAACGTCGATAATTCGGATCTCCTTTTGCGCCCGGGCATGACGGCTTCGGCCACGATTCTCACCGCCGAGAAGTCGGACGTTCTGCTCGTGCCGAATTCGGCGCTGCGCTTCACGCCGCGCGCTGAAAAGGCGACCCCCTCGGGCATGTCGGCCATGATGATGCGCGGTCCCCACGACGGCGGCACCAAGAGCGCGAAGGACGTGACACAGCACGGTGAAGCCGAGCGGACGGTGTATGTGCTCCGAAACGGTCAGGCCGTCCCCGTACAGGTGACGACGGGGCTGACGGACGGCGCCCGTACCGAAATCGTTTCGGGTGAATTGGCCGAAGGCGACGCCGTGGTGGTCGATCAGCGCCGTGCCGCTGCGAAGTAACGGAGGCGACCGGAGATGACGCCGCTCATCGAACTGCGAGGCATCGGGAAGCGCTACGGCACGGGCGAAGCCGCCTTTGTGGCCCTTCACGACATCGATCTGACGATCAACGAAGGCGAGTTCGTGGCCATCATGGGCCCCTCGGGCTCGGGTAAGTCGACCGTCATGAACATCATCGGGGCGCTCGACCGCCCTTCGTGGGGCGAGTACCTCTTTTCGGGGTTGCACGTCGAGAAGCTTTCGACCGACGAACGGGCGCTCCTGCGCCGGAAGTTCCTCGGATTCGTTTTTCAAGGCTTCAACTTGCTCGCACGTACGACCGCACTTGAAAACGTCGAGCTGCCGCTTCTCTACCGAGGCCTTCCTGGGCGGGAACGGCGGGAACTCGCCATGGCCGCACTCGAGCGCGTAGGGTTGGCGAACTGGGCACACCACACGCCCGCGGAACTCTCGGGCGGGCAACAGCAACGCGTGGCGATCGCGCGTGCCATCGTGATCCGACCGAAACTCTTGCTCGCCGACGAGCCGACGGGCAGTCTCGACAGCGCCCGAAGCATCGAAATCATGGAGTTGCTCTCGCAGTTGAACGCCGAGGACGGCATTACGGTCGCGCTCGTGACTCACGAGCCCGACATGGCCGAATACGCGCACCGCCATATCGTATTCAAGGACGGGTATTTGATTCGGGATGACCATCGGAGGACGGCATGATTTGGAATGCTTTCTTGCTCGCCATGCGTCAGATTTGGCGTAATCCGATGCGCAGTCTCCTGACGGTGTTGGGCGTCGTGATAGGGGTTGCCGCCGTGATCACGATGGTGACGGTCGGCAACGGCGCCTCGGATGCCATCCGAACGCAGATCGAGTCCTTCGGGAACAACCAGATCATGCTGCGCCCGGGGATGCGTCTCGGGCCGGGGCAGAAGGTCGGTGCCCCCGACTTCAAGGTCGAGGACGCCGAGGCACTCATGTCGCAGCTTGCGGGTGTCGAAGCGGTGGCGCCGCAGACCTCGAAGTCGATGACGATCGTTGCGAACGGTCGCAACTGGTCGACGAGCGTGGTCGGCACGGACAACCACTATTTTTCGATCGACAACCGCGAGCTCGAATCGGGGCGCTACTTCGAAGAGGCCGAAGAGCGCTCGGGGGCGGCCGTCTGCGTGATCGGTGGCACGATCCGCCGCGAGCTTTTCGGCGCGAACGCCGATGTCGTGGGTGAAAACCTGAGAACGGGGAGCTTTTCCTGCCGTATTGTGGGGCTTTTGAAAACTAAAGGCACGGCGGCGATGGGGGGCGACCAGGATGATCTCGTCGTGATGCCGCTCAAAACCGTGCAACGCCGCCTGCTCGGCGAATCACGTGTTTCCGCGCTTATGATTCGCATGAACGCCGAATCGGACCGCGAGCGCCTGAAGAGCGCTATCCGCGACCTCATGCGCGAACGTCGGTCGCTTTCCGTCGGGGACGACGACAACTTCACGATCATGGACACAGCGGAAATCGCGGCGAAGGTCGCTTCGACGACGCAGATCATGACGACGCTGCTTGCGGCCGTGGCGGCGGTCAGTCTGCTTGTGGGCGGCATCGGCATCATGAATATCATGCTCGTGTCGGTGACGGAGCGTACGCGTGAAATCGGTATTCGACTGGCCATCGGCGCGCTCGGTCGCGAAGTGTTGATGCAGTTCCTGATCGAAGCACTCATGCTTGGGTGCTTGGGCGGCTTGATCGGCGTGTTGCTCGCCTTCGGCGCGTCGCAAGCACTCGCCGTACTCATGGACGTGCCCTTCATGTTCGATCCGGGCATCAACATCCTCGCCTTTACGGTTTCGGCCGCAACGGGCGTGGTGTTTGGGTTCTTCCCTGCGAGGCGCGCGGCGAAGCTCGACCCGATTGAAGCTGTTCGACACGAATAATCCCGCACAATCAGGAAAAACAAAAGGCCCGACGCCTAGCGTCGGGCCTTTTTCACGGGGTTCGCGCAACTGGAGAGGCTACCTTACGGCGGCCCGAACGCATCAGAACGGAACGTCTTCGCCGATGTCGTCGATGGGTGAGGACGTGGCGCTCGACGCGGGTTGCGCGACGGGAGCGGGCTGAGGACGCGCGGTCTGACTCTGCGGTCGGGCGGCCGGGGTCGGACGCGGGCCCGTATCAAAGTCTCCGTTACCCATCGGAGCGTCGCCGTACGACTGGTTGCGCCCGCCGAGGAGCTGGAGCGTATCGCCCACGATTTCCGTCGTGTAGCGGTCCTGACCCTGCTGGTCGGTCCACTTGCGCGTGCGCAGACGGCCTTCGATGTAGGCGGGGCTGCCCTTGTGGAGGTAGTCCTTGGCGATTTCGGCCGTGCGACCGAAGAGAACAACGCGGTGCCATTCCGTTTCGGAAACCGGCTGACCTTCGGCGTTGCGATAGCGACGCGTGGTCGCGAGCGAAAGCGTGGCGATGGCACGGTTGCCGTCCGCAGTGTAGCGGACATCGGGGTCGGCACCGAGGTTGCCGAGAAGAATGACCTTGTTGACGGAAGCCATGATTCAAATCCCAAAAATAGAGTTACGTACACTTAAACGGTTAAGGCTTCGCCCGCTTCGTGCGTTTTGGAGGCTGGTTCACTGAGGCCACAAGCACTGACGAGCCAGAGGAGCATAGCAAATGTGGCCAGAGCGAATACGGCCTCCGCGGAGAAATGTTGACTCACGGCTCCGCCCGCGGCTCCGCCCACGAAAAGGCCGATGTTCTGCGTTGTGTTGTAGATGCCGAGTGCAAGCCCCTTGTCCGCCTTGGGAGCGGCGCGCGAGATCATCCCGGGAAGCGTGGCTTCGAGAATGTTGAAGCACGCGAAAAAAAGCGCGAGCAGGAAGGCGATTTCCCAAACGGAGTGCATGAGGAAGATCATGAGCGCGAAGACTATGCCCATGAGAACAATCGTGCGACGAACGAGCACCGTTACCTTGCGGTTGCGCTCCGCCCAACCGATGGGCTTCATCATCGCGGCAAAGCCGACGAGCACGGCGGGAAGATAGATGTACCAGTGGTGAAGGACCGGCAACCCCATCGATTCGAGTCGCGTCGGCACGACGACGAAGACTGCCGTCAGCACCGCGTGCAAAACGAAGATGCCGATGTTGAGGCGCAGGAGTTGCGACTCGAAGAGAATCTTCTGCCAGGGCTGATGTGCGCCCGCATCAGCCGCGACCGACTTCGGGGCGGGTGGAACGACGAACTTGACGACGAGCACCGCAATAAGCGCCAGAATGCCCGTTATCGCAAAGAGCCCCGAAACGCCGACGAGCTCCGTGAGGGGTGGTGCGATCACGAGCGAAAGTGCGAACGTGAGCCCAATCGAGGCGCCGACGAAGGCCATCGCCTTCGTGATCACGCGCTCGCGTACGGAGTCCGAAATGAAGGCCGTGACGGCTGCGGAAATGGCGCCCGCGCCCTGAAGGGCGCGCCCGAACATGACGGTCCAGATCGTGTCGCCCGCGGCGGCGAGAAAGCTTCCCGCGGCAAAAATGAGCAGACCTGCGACGATGACGGGCGTGCGTCCGTAGCGATCCGACGCGACGCCGAAGGGAATCTGGAGTATCCCCTGCGTGAGCCCGTAGATCCCGAGCGTGAGCCCGACGAGAAATTCGCTTTCGCCGCCCGGCAACTGTCGTGCGTACACCGCAAATACGGGAAGAATGACGAAAAGTCCGAGCATGCGTAGCGCGAAAATACTCGCGAGCGAGAGACTCGACTTCTTCTCTTGAGGTGTCATGCGGGCGTCGGCGTGAGTGGGGGAGTGACCCATGGAGGACTCCTTGTTGATTTTTTTGTTCGGGTACCGAGAGCGACGGAGTGTTCGGGTCCCGGGCGGTCGTGCAAACACACAAGTCGTGAGATAAACGGTTCGGAAGGTGCTCTCGGTACAATGTCGGGGCAGTCTAGCGGGCAATCTTGGCCCGGAGCTTAACTCCCGCCGCGCGGGAAAACGGGGTGGCAGGCCATGGTGGCAACCAAAGTCGGAGAACGGGCGGAGCGGGGCGCCCTCGAAACGATCCGTATTCGGGGTGCCCGAACGCACAACCTGAAAAACATCTCGCTTGATCTGCCGAGAGGTCGTCTCGTCGTGATCACGGGCGTTTCTGGCTCGGGCAAGAGTTCGCTTGCGTTCGACACGATCTGCGCTGAAGGTCAGCGTCGCTACGTGGAAAGTCTCTCGACATACGCGCGGCAGGTCATGGCACTTTTGCCGCGGGCCGACGTCGACGAAATCACGGGGCTTTCCCCCGTCATTTCGATCGAGCAGAAAACGACTGGTTCAAACCCCCGCTCGAACGTCGGTACGGCCACCGAAATCGTCGACTACCTGCGGGTTCTCTTTGCTCGGGTCGGCACGCCGTTTTGTCCCGTACACGGACGCGCGCTCAAGGCCGAATCGGTGGCGGGTATCGTCGAAGCGACGTTGCGTCGTCCCGAAGGATCGAAACTCATGGTGCTCGCTCCGCTTCCGCCCGGACGCAACCTCCGTGAGGTCGTGACCGAGGGGTTGAGAGCGGGCTTCATGCGTTTTCGCATCGAGGGCGTCGTCGAAACGTTCGAGGCTCTTCCGGAAACGCTCCCCGAGACGAGCGGCGCCGTCGAGGTGGTCGTCGACCGCCTGAGGCTTCGCGCCGATCAACGCGAGCGCCTTGCGGAGAGCGTGGAGACGGCGCTCGATCTCGCCGACGGTAGGGTCCGTATCGCGGACATGGATTCCGGGGAAACGGAGGATTTTTCGTCGAAAAACGCCTGCCCTCTGTGCGACTATACAGCGGGCGTTCTGGAGCCCGATCTCTTTTCGCCCAACACCCCTCGGGGGGCCTGCCCGACCTGCGGCGGTACGGGTTCGGTCGAAGCCTTCGATCCAGATCGCGTGCTCGTCTCGGACGAGCTTTCGATCTCGCAGGGGGCGCTTGAGGGTTGGGGGAAGGAACAAGCGGAAAATTTTGCTCGGATTGCGCCCGCAGCCCGTGCGCTCGGCGCATCGCCCGAGGTGCCTTGGAAATCGCTGAGTACTGAGGTTCGGCGGGGGATCCTTCTCGGTTGCCCCGAAATGCTCGCGCTCGATCCGCCTTTTCACGGCGTGCTCGGTGAGCTTGAGCGTCTCCGGGGCGACGAGGAGAGTCCGCTCGCTCGAGCGCTCGATCGCTATCGGGGCCCGTGCGCGTGTCCGGAATGCGGCGGTAGCGGCTTGGGGCGTACGGCCCGCAACGTGCGGCTCGGCGATATGCCCGATGCGAAGTCGCTTGCCGACCTTTTGAACATGCCGCTGGCGGATCTCGCCGACTATTTTCAAAGTCTTTCGCTTCCGGAATCGAAACGGCTCGTCGCCGAGCGGTTGCTGGAGGCCGTGCGAGTGCGGCTCGAATTCCTGCAAAATGTCGGCGTCGGCTATTTGACGCTCGGTCGTCGCATCGAAACTCTCTCGGGGGGCGAGCATCAGCGCATTCGCCTTGCAGGGCTTCTCGGCTCGGGACTGACGGGACTTCTTTACGTGCTCGACGAGCCGAGCATCGGGCTTCATCCCGTCGACAACGCGCGACTCATTCGCACGCTCGAAGACCTGCGCGATATCGGCAATACGGTACTTGTCGTCGAGCACGACGAAGACATCATGCGGGCGGCCGACTGGATCGTCGACCTCGGGCCGGGCGCGGGCGAAGCGGGCGGATATGTTCTGGCCGAAGGACGGGCCGAGGATCTCGCCCGCAGCGAGCGCTCCGTTACGGGGCGCTATCTGCGCGGGGAGCACACCGTACCGGGCCGTCCCCCGATCGATGCGCGCGCCGCCGATCGCGCGTGGCTCGAACTTCGGGGCGCGCGCGGGCACAACCTGAAGAACGCAACCCTGCGGGTGCCGCTCGGGTGCCTCACGGTGGTGTCGGGCCCTTCGGGTTCCGGCAAATCGTCACTCGTGAACGACACGCTGCTGCCCGCACTCTTCGCCCGACTTCAGGGCGGAAAACGCGTTCCCCTGCCTTACGCCGATCTGCTCGGCGCGGAGCAGATCGACAAGGTCGTAGTGGTCGATCAGAGCCCGATCGGGCGCACGCCGCGCTCGAACCCCGCTACCTACACGGGGCTCTTCGGTTTGATCCGCGAGGTGTTCGCACAGACGCAAACTGCGCGCGAGCGCGGGTACGGTCCCGGACGGTTCAGCTTCAATACGAAGGGCGGCCGGTGCGAGGCGTGTCAGGGAGATGGTGTCATGCGGGTGGAGATGCAGTTTCTGCCCGATGTGTATGTCACCTGCGAGGTCTGCGGAGGCGAGCGCTACAACCGCGAGACGCTCGAGTGCCGCTTCAAGGGGCGAAGCATCGGGGACGTGTTGCGCATGACGGTTGCAGAAGCATCGGAGCTATTTCACAACCACCCGCAGATCGAGCGTCGTCTGCAGGCGCTTCGCGACGTGGGACTCGGATACGTTCGTCTCGGGCAAAGCGCCGCCACGCTTTCGGGCGGGGAAGCGCAACGGGTGAAGCTCGCCGCGGAACTGGCTCGGATCGAGACGGGGCGGACATTCTACGTGCTCGACGAGCCGACAACGGGTTTGCATTTTGCGGATGTCGAGGAGCTCCTCGGGGTACTGCGCCGTTTGACCGCGCAGGGCAATACGGTGCTCGTCGTCGAACACAACGTCGAGATCATGCGGGCGGCCGATTGGATGGTCGATCTGGGGCCCGCGGGGGGCGAAGCGGGCGGACGTATCGTGGCCGAAGGAACACCCGCCGAGCTCTCGTGCGATCCCGAAAGTGTGACGGGGCCATGGTTGTGAGTACGAAGATCCATATCAATGAGGGCTTCGCCCTCGCGCTCGAAGGCCGGCCGCGTAGCATTCTCGTGACGGGTGCGAACGGCCGTCTGGGGTCGGCCGTCGTGAAACGCCTGCGGGCGGCGGGGTTTCTTGTCCATGACCGCACGCGCGCGGAGCTCGATATTGCGGATGCCGAAGGGGTGCAAGAGACGGTCGCCGAGCTTCGCTCCGACGTCATTGTGAATGCGGCAGCTTATACGGATGTCGCGCGCGCACCGCTCGATCCCGAAGCGCTTCGACGGGCGAACGTCGAGGGACCGGCGGTGCTTGCCGCCTGTGCGGCGCGCTTCGGGGCGCGGCTCGTACATTTTTCGACGGACTACGTGTTTTCGGGAGGCGGCCTCAAGTCCCATCGCGAAAGCGACCCCCGGCACCCCGCGGGCGCGTACGGCCGAAGCAAAGCGCTCGGCGAGGCGCGCATCGAGTGTTCGGGCGCGCGCTATTGGATTGTTCGTATCGGATGGCTTCACGGTGCGGGGAACGACTTTGTCGTTCGGGTGCTCGATCAGGCGCTTGCCGGAAAGCGCATTGTCATGCGGCGCAATCAGTGGGGACGGCCCACCTCGTACGATGCGGCCGCGCGCCTCTCGGTGGCGCTTTGCGGACATGCCGAGGTCACCGGCCGCATGTGCGGCGTTTTTCATTTCGGTCAGAGCGGCGCCTGCGTGAGCCGCTTCGGCTGGGCGCAGTTTGTCCTCCGGCGTGCGGCGGAAATCGCGCCCGAACAGGCGGAAATTTTTCTCGAAGCCGCGCGAGGGATGCAGGGCGTTCGGCTTTTCGACCCGGAGCGGCCGGAAAATTGCCGGCTTGCGCTTCGGGATCTCGAGGCGCGGCTCGGCATCCGAGCAAACGCGTTTTGCCCGAGTTGGCGCGACGACGTGAGTGCATCCGTCGCCGCACGGCTCGGCGCTCTCTCGCGTGGATCGTTCGAGAGCACCTGAGGAAGTCGGGTTACTTCCCGAGCGAAGACTCAAAATTCCAGCTATCGCGGCACATTTCGTCGATGCCGTACTTCGCCTTCCAGCCGAAGAGCTTGTAGGCGAGCGACGGGTCAGCCCAGTTCGCGGCGATGTCGCCCTCGCGACGGGGAGCAAATTCGTAGGGGACGGGCTTTCCGGAAGCGCGCTCGAAGGCGTGCACGATGTCCAGCACGCTGTAGCCGCGGCCGCAACCAAGATTGACCGCGATCCAACCCGGATGTTCCGCCGCATAGGGAAGCGCGGCGGCATGCCCTTCGGCAAGGTCCATCACGTGGATGTAGTCGCGAACGCCCGTGCCGTCGGGCGTGTCGTAGTCGTTGCCGAAAATGCGCAACGACGGCAAGCGGCCGTTCGCCACGCGCGCCACGTAAGGAAGGAGGTTGTTCGGAATGCCATTGGGATCTTCCCCGATGAGGCCCGACGGATGGGCACCAATCGGGTTGAAGTAGCGCAGGCACACGACGCTCAGGTCCGAGTAGGCGCGGCACGCGTCGGCGAGCATGGCTTCGATGTGAAGCTTCGTGCGCCCGTAGGGGTTCGTCGGTTCGCCGAGCGGTTCGGCTTCGGTGAGAGGGAGGTGCTGCGGCGTACCGTAGACGGTGGAGGACGAGCTGAAAATCAAACGCTTGACACCCGTCGCACGCATGGCTTCGAGGAGCCGCAGACTACCCGTCACGTTGTTGTCGTAGTACTCGAGGGGCTTTGTCACCGATTCGCCCACGGCCTTGAGGCCGGCGAAGTGAATCACGGTATCGATGTTTTCGTCGCGAAGGACGCGCTCCAGGGCGTCGCGATCGCGAATGTCGCCTTCCACGAAGACCGGCGCCCGACCCGCAATGCGCGTGACGCGCTCCGCCACGGAGCGGTCGGCGTTCGAGAGGTTGTCGAAGAGCACGACGTGGTGCCCGGCTTCGAGAAGAACGACGGCGGTGTGAGAGCCGATAAAGCCCATGCCGCCCGTAAGGAGAATTCGCATAGCGGAGAAAGCGTTGTCGAAAAGATCGTGGGAAAATGGTCGAACAACCGACGCCCCGACAGTCTAGCGTTTTTCACCGATCGGTCGAGGCCACCAATCGCGCCAACGAGGATCTCCGTGTTTTTCCGACTGTTTTTCGCACACCGTGCTTCGTCGATGCTTCCCCGGGCGAACGCATGGACTGTTGCTACCGTTTCGATCGCGGCGGCACTTGAGGTGCTTGCCGGTATTTCGAATGCCGCGGCGGCCACTGCCGACGAAGTCCGTGCGAAATGCCGCGCCGAAGGGCGTCCGTGCGTGGGGCTCGTGCTTTCGGGGGGCGGCGCCCGAGGGTTTGCTCATGTGGGCGTGTTGAAAGTACTCGAGGAGTTGGGGGTCAAGATCGACGTCGTGACGGGTACGAGCATGGGCTCCATGATCGGGGGCGCCTACGCGGCGGGTTATACGCCTGAGGAAATCGAGGGGATCGTCGTGGGTGTCGACTGGAACAAGATGCTTGCTTCCCGCACGGACCGCGCAAATCTCCCCTGGCGCGAAAAAGAAAACGATTATCAGGGGCTCTCGTCGGGCTCCGTTGAGATCAATGCCCGAGGCGAATTGAAGCTCCCCGAAGCCATTGTTCCGTCGCAGGAGCTTTCGCTCTTTTTGACGACCTGGACGGGTCGGGTCGACATGGTGAACGATCTCGCACGTCTTTCCATTCCGTTTGCGGCGCCGGCGACGGACCTCGTGCACGGGCGACGCGTCGTCATGCAAAAGGACTGCACGCTCGGTGAAGCGATGCGTGCCTCGATGTCGGTGCCTGGAGCATTCGCGCCGCTCGAATACAAAGGAACACTCCTCGTCGACGGGGGGCTCGTCGACAATCTGCCCGTCGGGCTGGCTCGGGAAATGGGAGCCGACGTCATCATCGCCGTGAACGTGGGAACGCCTCTTTCGGGGCGGGACAAGCTCACGAACGTAGTGGGCGTCATGGCGCAGATGGTGAATTTGCTGACGGAACAAAACGTCCGGGCTTCGATCGAGTCGTTGCACGAGGGTGACATTCTCATTACGCCCGATCTGGAGAGCGAACACCTCACGAGCGCCGACCTCAAAAAGAGCCGACAAATCATCGAGATCGGACGGCAGGCGGCGTTGGCGGCGGCCGAACGCCTCAAGACGTACGGTGCGCCCGAGGCCGAGTACGCAGCTTGGGAAAACAAACGTCGTCGTCCAATCGTCGAGACGGCGGATGCGAATCATCACACGCTTTCGGCGATTCGCGTGGATCGACGGACGTCGCTCGACCCGGAGCGCGTTGTCGCCGCGGCCGATTTGCCGCTTTACGAGCCGCTCTCGCGGGAACGCATCGAAGAGGGGACGCGCCGTATTTGGTCCGAGGGCTACTATTCGCGCGTCAACTACCGGTTCGAGCCCGGCCCGAACGGTACGGAAGTGCTGGTCCTCGAGCCGCACGAAAAGCGCGATCGCTACTCCACGATCCGCATCGGCGGTTCGTTGGAAACGGACTTCAACGAAAGCCACAATTTCACGGCCGTTTTCTCGCACACGTGGCACCTGCTCAACGATTGGGGGGCGGCCTGGAAAAACGAAGTGCAGCTCGGCGACGAGCAGTACTTTCGATCGGAGTTCTATCAGCCGATCGGCACGACGTCGAACTGGTTCGTTATGCCGAGTTTGGAGTACTCGCGTGAAAAATACGACGTCTACCACAACGGCAAGGCCATGGCGACGGACCGCTCCGCAATGTTCGACGCACGCGTGCTCGTGGGTTACGAGATCGAACGGCTTGGCTATGCAGGCGTGCAAGGCGGGTATCTCGAGCAACACGAGCGACGTATCGTTGGACCGGACTTCGATTCGGGGCAAAGCGAAATCGATACGAACTCGCCTTATGCGGGCGGGGTGTTCTTCATCGACACGCTCGACAGCGTGGACTTTCCGACGAGCGGCGTGCGGATCGGTTTTCAGGGCTATTTGACGGAGGGGGACGAAGCCGATGCCGAGTCCGACTACTACTACCTCGGCGACTTCTGCTGGCCGATCTCGTGGAATCGCTGGACCGTCACGACGAACCTGACCGTGGGACGCTCCACTATGCGCGGCACGTTCCGTCTCGGCGGTGCGAAAAAGATGATTGGCGCGGATTACGGTCGCTGGGTGGGGTCGCGTATGGAGTACGGGCGCTTTACCGTGTCGCGCAACGTGAGCGACTGGACGGGCATGAACGTTCCGTTCTGGCTCGGCGTCTCGGCCGAGGCGGGTAGGGCCTGGAATCCGAAGGACGACGAGCGCTTCGAGAGCGGACGGGATGACTGGCACAAGTCGGCGTCGATCTTCGCGGGACTCGACAGCCCGCTAGGCCCCGTCTATCTGATGCTCGGCAAAACGTTCGACGAAGGTACGGCGCTCTACTTCGTCTGGGGTCACCGAAACTGAGGTCTCGAAGCGACGCGAGCATGTCTTCGGCGGAAAACCTCGGACATGCCGCGCTCGCGTCGGTACGAACGGTGTTGTCGACTCAGTCGTCCTTCGGTGCGGGGGTGACGATCGTCTCTCCGGCCTTCGGTGCAGGCAACGGCGGCAGGTGGTCGATGGCAAGCTTCAGCGCGTGAAGCGAGAGGTTGATTTCCGCCGAGAAGAGAAGTGCGCACGTCACGATGAGCGCGATCGCCCCCACGAGGAAAATTGCTTCGGCAACGAGGAGATCGTAGTCGAGGAAGGCGCTCGTCACGCTCGTCACGACGAGCAGGGCCGAGCAGACGGCCGAGAGCCCCACGCAGAGCATGCCGCGGCGCAGGAGCGACGCGCGCAGAAAGATGAGGTCGATCTCGGCGTCGATGTCGGGCTCGAGATGGCGGGCGGCGGATTCGCGCTTGGCCATCAGCTGTCGGATGCGGTTCGTTGCGTGGTTGTAGCGTCCCGTCATGCAGATCATCAGAAGGCCGACCCCGGAAATCAGGGTGATCGGCGTGATGGCAGTTGCGAGTGCCTGGTTGAATTCGGTAATGCCGATCATGACAGCTTCTCCTCGGTGGGCGACGCGGCTTCGGTCCGGCTGTGGTTTTGCTGATGGAGGTGCTCGACGGCCAGGCCGAGCGCATGGAGCGAAAGACCGATTTCCATGCAGAAAAATGCCGTGGAAACGACGATGAGGCCGAGGGCGAGCACGAGCCAAATCGCGGAAATCGTCACGAAGTTGGTCGAGCTGAAATTCGAGAGGACGTTCGTGGCCACAAGTAGCCCCGAGCAGACCGCCGAGAGCGAAAGGCAGAGCATTGCCTTTCGGAGGTATGAGGCGCGACGGAAAATCAGATGGATTTCCTTGTCGAGCGCGGGCTCGGCGAACGAGCCGCCGTCTTCGCGCTTTTTGATGAGCTGACGGATGCGGTCCGTCGAATGGTTGTAGCGGTTCGTCATGCACAGCATCATGAGGCCGACCCCGGAAATCAGGGTGATCGGCGTGAGCGCATTGACGAGCAAGTTCTGAAATTGTTCGAACACGGAGTGTCTCCGGCGTGCGAGAGGCTGAGAGGAGTTGTCGATGCGCGATCAGACTTCGGCGGGCGCCGCTGCGGAGTTTTCCGCGGGTGCGGGATCGGGGAAGCGGGCGAAGGATTCGACGTGAGGATTCACGATGCGCCGATAGTCTTCCGTCCTGATGATGATCGAGCGGTCGAGGTGTCCGGCATTGAAGGCAATTTCTTCGTAGCGGCCGAAAAGTGTCTGATCGACGACAAGTTCGAGCTCGGGGTGCAGACTGACGGGCGGAATGGCACCGAAGACGCACCCCGTCAGTTCGCGCACTTCGTCGGGACTTGCCAGCGAGGCGCGTCGACCGCCGATTGCGCGGGCAAGCTCTGAAAGATCGGCCTGCATGTCGGCGGGCAAAACCGCCAGGACGTGTTTTTTGACGCCGTTGCCTTTGATCGTGCAACAAAGCGCCTTGGCGCCCTGACCGAGTTCGGTGCCGCGGATGTCCGCCACCGACTGGCTCGACTTGCCGCCCGCGGCATGCTCAAGAACGCGGTAGCGGGCGTTGCCCGCATCGAACAGGGCACACAGTTGCTCGAGAACGTTTTCGACCATGTGATCCTCGCAAATAAGGGAAACGGAGGTCTGCGAAAAGAGGCCTTCCCAAACCGCGATAGAATACGCCAACCCGTTGGAGGGCGGGGCTTTCGATCCCCTGGACCTTCCCTAAGTCTTCTACTCTTCTATTTGTTTGGCTCGGTATGTTGTACGGAACCTATCTTGCGTTCGACTTCGGTCTTTCCCGCACCGGTGTGGCGACGGGCAATTCCGTCACGCGCTCGGCGGAACCGCGCGGCATTTTGTTCGCGCAAACCAACGCCGAGCGTTGGGAGGCGATCGAAGCGCTCGTTGAGCATTGGGAGCCCGTCGCGTTCGTCGTGGGCGTGCCGCGACACCCGGACGGGGCGCCGGGCGAACTGACGGGGCGGTGCGAACGATTTGCTCGGCAACTCGGAGGACGCTTCCGTCGGCCGGTCTTTATGGTCGACGAGCGTTATTCGTCGGTCGAGGTGGAGCACGAGGCCGAATGGATCGACGACCTCTCCGCCTGCGTCATCCTCGAACAGTATTTCGCCGAGAACGCTTCGTCGGAAAGCGAAGCGTAAGGAGCAGCCTTCCGCCATGAATCACGTAACGGGCGCCGTGCGCCTTTTTTTCGTAGCTCTCTACATCCTTCTCGTTGTCTTTTTCGTTCTCGCCGTGTTTCCGTTTTGTTCGGCGGTGCAACGCGGTCGTTGGATTCACCGTTTGGCGGGTTGGGTCCCCGCGATTTGCGGCGTGCGCATGACGGTGAAGGGGCGGGTCCCTGACCAAGGCGCCTGCGAGACGGGCATTCATTCGGGCGGAACGGGGTATATGGTCTGTGCGAATCACGTGTCCTTTCTCGACATTTTCGTGCTCGATGCCGTACTGCCGTCGCGCTTCGTGGCGAAAAAGGAAATCGCTTCCTGGCCTGTTTTCGGGATGATCAGCCGCGGCGTGGGGACGCTTTTCATCGACCGCTCGCGCCGTCGGGCCGTGCTTGAGGTGGCCGAACTCATGAGTTCCACGATGAAAAAGGGCGAGAACGTGCTCTTTTTCCCCGAAGGGACGACGGGCAAGGGTGACGTACTTCTTCCCTTTTACGCAAACCTCTTTACGGCGGGGCCGATGGCCGAAGCCGAGATTCTGCCCGTGACGCTGCGCTACACGCTGAAAGGCGAAACAACGACCGTCACCTCGTACGCGCACGAGTCGCTTTTCACGGTGCTGCGGCGTATCGTCTCGACCTCTGGCCTCGGCGTCGAAGTCACCGTGCTCGATCCGATTCCGAGCGCGGGCCGGGAGCGGCACGAACTGTGCGCTCTGGCCTCGGCTCGTATGGCGGAGGCGCTCGGCGTGCCCGACGCCACGGCGGCGAAAGAAGCTCAACGTCGAGCGCGCCTTGAAGCGGCGACGGCAAGCCGCGCGGAGGCCTGAGGCTCGCGGGGACGCCTCGGAGAGGTGCTGACGCAAGCGCCTCAAGCGACTGGAGTCTTACGACGAGCGCTTCTCTGTTTTTTTCTTGAAGGCGAACGGATCCGCCCAACAGGGGCAGGGCTCTTCGAAAAACCGCCGATCCGGGAAGCGAACAGCCGTAAGCCGCCCGCCCCAGAGGCACCCCGTATCGATTGCCACAACGTCGGGGCGGTTGATGAGTCCGAGCATCGACCAGTGCCCGAAACAGACGGTCACGTTGCGTTCGCATCGACCTTCGAAATCGAACCACGGCACCAGGTGGGCGGGCGCGGAGCCGACATCCTCTTTCTGTTCGAAGTCCAGTTCGCCCGTTGTCCGATCCACGAAGCGCATGCGTGTAAAGGCGTTGAGGATCGCCCGCATGCGCGCCGGTCCCGTGAGCTCGCCCGCCCAGCCGGTGTTGCCGTACATGCCCTGCAACCACGTCTTCCAGTTTCCTCCCGACAAGGCCTCGTGCGCTTCGGCAGCGAGCGCGCGCGCTTCGTCAAGCGTCCAGTTGGGGTTGAGCCCCGCATGCGCGAAGACCGTGCCGCAACGCTCGACGAGGAGCGGTCGGCGGCGCAGCCAGTCAACGAGCTCCTCGCCGTCGGGAGCTTCCAGAATTTCGCCGATCGTGTCCTTTTTGTGAACTCGCCCCGCGCCCGCTGCGCAGGCGAGCAGGTGCAGGTCGTGGTTGCCGAGCGTGACCTCGACGCGGGAACCGAGCGACTTGATGAAGCGCAGCGTGGCGAGCGATTCGGGCCCGCGGTTTACCAGGTCGCCGACGAAGAGAAGCGATGCGTCTGCGGGCAGTTGCTCGAGCAGACCTTCGAGACTTTCGAGGCAACCTTGAATGTCTCCGATGGCATAAACGGAATCTTGATTCATATGAAAGGGGGCTGTTGCGGTGAACGGACGGCGCGCGTTAAGCTTCCTGCGCTCGCCGGGCAATGGCCCCACATTCTAGTCGGGTGCTCGGCGTCCGATCGTCCAACCGCCAAGAGGATTCCTCATGCTTCCCGTTCGTAAAGTCGTCTTCCCCGTCAACGGTCTCGGCACTCGGTTTTTGCCGGCCACGAAGGCCATGCCGAAGGAGATGCTTCCCGTTGTCGACAAGCCGCTCATTCAGTACGCGGTGGAAGAGGCCGCGGCTGCCGGCATCACGGAAATGATCTTCGTTACGGGTCGCAACAAGCGCGCGATCGAAGACCACTTCGACTGCCATCCCGAACTCGAGCACGACCTGGCCTCGAAGGGCAAGGACGAGTTGCTCGAAATCGTTCGCGGCATCGTTCCCGCGGGCGTCAATTGCATTTACATCCGTCAACCGATGGCGCTCGGTCTCGGGCATGCGGTGCTTTGCGCCCGTCCCGTGGTCGGCAACGAACCCTTTGCCGTGATGCTTGCCGACGACCTGATCGACGGCAAGAGCTCGACCATCGGCCAGCTCGTCGAAGCGCGCCGCCGTGCGGGCGGCGGCTCGGTCGTGGCCGTTCAGGACGTCGCGCCCGAAGACACGAAGAAGTACGGCATTGTGAGCGTGGACGACGCGCGTCAGACCACCTCGCAAATGCGGGGCATCGTGGAAAAGCCCGATCCGTCCGTGGCTCCGTCCCGCCTCGCGGTGATCGGCCGCTACGTGTTCGAGCCCGAAATTTTCGATTACCTCGCGCGTCAAGAAGCCGGCGTAGGCGGGGAAATCCAGTTGACCGACGGTATCGCCGCTTCGCTCGCGAAGGTGCCCACCTACGCACACCGGTACGAAGGTACGCGCTTTGACTGCGGCAGCAAGCAGGGGTTCCTCGACGCCACCGTGCACTTTGCACGCAAGCGCGGCTTCAAGATCAACTGATCGACGGTTGATTTTCGATAAAAGAACGGGGACGCAAAAGCGTCCCCGTTCTTTTGGGTATCCTGCGAGCGCCTGAGCGCGAAGCCTCAGAGGCCGCGTACTTTTTTAAGGAGTGCCGTAGTCGAACGCTCGTGCTCGAACGAAACGGTGACGGTTTGGGCGCCCCACGTCGCGGCAAGCTTTGCCTCGGGCAGGTCTTCGACGTTGTAGTCGCCTCCTTTCACGTAAATGTCGGGGCGGGCGAGTTCCACGGCCTTGAGCGGCACCTTGTCGGGGAACACCACAACGAGGTCGACCGATTCGAGCGCGGCGAGAACGGCTGCGCGATCGGCTTCGGTGTTTATCGGGCGGTCGTCGCCCTTGCCGAGCATTTTGACGGAGGCGTCGCTGTTGACGGCCACCACGAGACTCGCGCCGAGGCTACGGGCCTGCGCGAGGTAAGTGACGTGCCCGCGGTGCAGGATGTCGAAAACGCCGTTCGTCATCACTACGGGACGGGGCAGGACTGCGGCACGGGCGGCAAGTTCGCTCATGTCGCAGATCTTGGTTTCAAAGGTCGGAACGGGGAGACGCTGGCTCATGAAAAATCCTTAACGAAGCGCTCAAACCAGGGCGAGGCGACGGCCTCGGCCAGGTTCGCAAATACGGCGGTCGCATCCTCCGAGGGCTCGGGGCGGTAAAGACCGTCGGTGCCAAGGAGCACGCGTTCGGGCAGGCCCGCACGACGTCCCGCCGTGCAGTCGCCCGGCTTGTCGCCGAACATGACGGAGCGCTCGGGGTCGAGTCCGAGCTCTTCGACGGCCTTGAGAAGCATCCCGGGTGCGGGTTTGCGGCATCCGCAGTTCGTGCGATAGGCGGGCAGGGCCTTTTGCGGATGATGCGGGCAGAAATAAACCCCCGCCAGCGGCGCACCCGCTTCGGCAAAGCGCACTTTCATCCAGGCGGTCAGCTTCTCAAAATCGGCCTCGGTGTAGTAGCCGCGGCCGATGCCCGACTGATTGGTAACGACAACGAGCTCGAAGCCCGCGTCGTGCAGACGTCGCGCGGCGTCCAGGACGCCCGGGATCCAGTCGAAATTCTCGATCTCATGCACGTACGCATGATCGACGTTGATCACGCCGTCGCGATCGAGAAATGCGGCTCGTTTCCGGGGCGAGCTCACTTGTCGGCCTCGACGTTCGGGTACGCCTTGAGAAGCTCGTGCATGTAGGCGCGCGTACCTTCCTGAACCGAGCGGAAGGACACGTCGCAACCCGCGGCGCGCAGCTTCGTGAGGTCGGCCTGGGTGTAGGCTTGGTACTTGCCCTTGAGCGCCTCGGGGAAGGGGATGTACTCGATTTCGCCCGCGGCAACGGCTTCTTCGAGGCCGAAAGCGGACTTACCCTCGGCTTCGCGAAGCGAATTGACCACGGAAAGCGCCACGTCGTTGAAGGGCTGGGCGCGGCCCGTACCGCAGTTGTAGATGCCGGAGACGGGCTTGTCGAGGAAGTGCATGAGCACGTTCACGACGTCGTCGATGTAGACGAAGTCGCGCAACTGGGCGCCGTTGTCGTAGCCGAGGCAACCTTCGAAGAGCTTCACTTTACCCGTGCGACGGTACTGGAAGTACTGGTGGTAGGCGACGCTCGCCATGCGGCCTTTGTGCTGCTCGTGCGGGCCGTACACGTTGAAGTAGCGCAAGCCGATGACGGGACTGCGCAGGTAGTCCATTTCGCGGCGCAGGACCTGGTCGAAGAGGTACTTCGAGTAGCCGTAGACGTTGAGCGGTCCTTCGTAGCGGATGTCTTCGACGAATTCGGTGTGCGCGCCGTACGTGGCGGCCGAGGAGGCGTAGATGAAGGGAATGTGGAGCTCCTGCGCCCAACGGAAGAGGTCGAGCGTGTAGCGGTAGTTGTTCTCCATCATGTAGACGCCGTTCTGCTCCATCGTGTCGGAGCAGGCCCCCTGATGGAAGATCGCTTCGGGCTTCGGTGCGGTTCCGGCGCGAACGCGCGCGATGAAATCCCGCTTGTCGAAGTAGTCCGAAATGCGGCACTTGGCGAGATTGAGGAACTTTTCGCTCTTCTCGAGGTTGTCGACGGCGATCACGTCGGTGACGCCCCGAGCGTTGAGGGCGAGAACATTGTTGCAGCCGATGAAGCCGGCTGCGCCGGTCACGAGAATGCTCATGGAGAAACCTTTTGGAAAAGCGGCCGGTCGCCCGAGCGCACGGCCTGAGAAAAATTCGGAGAGATTGAACGTACCGCGGCGTCAGCGAAAGAGTTCGTCGTACGTAACGGCGGCGGTGCCGAGTTTGCCGACCACGATACCACCTGCGCGGTTGGCTATGGTCACGGCCTGCTCGATGCTCGTATCCGTGGCGAGCATTGCCGCGAGAACGCCGATCACCGTGTCGCCCGCCCCCGAGACGTCGAACACTTCGCGGGCCTGAGCGGGAACGGTGAATTGCCCGTCCTTGTGGTAGAGCGTCATCCCCTCTTCGGAACGCGTAAGGAGGAGGTAGGAGAGACCGAGTGCTTCTCGTAGGCTCTGCGCTTTGACCGTCAGGTCCGATTCGCTCGTCCAGTCGCCCACGACCTGACGAAGTTCGGCGCGGTTCGGCGTGATGACGGTTGCGCCTGCATAGCGGTCGTAGTTCGATCCCTTGGGGTCGACGAGGATGGGAATCGAGCGGGCCCGTGCGGCCTCGATCATGGCGCGGATGTGTGAGAGGCCGCCCTTGCCGTAGTCGGAAAGAACGAGCGCGTCGGTCTCGCCGAGCAGGGTTTCGAAAAGGCCGAGATGCGCGAGGAGCGCTTCCTTCGCGGGTTCGGCCTCGAAGTCGCAGCGCACCATCTGTTGCTGACGCGCGACGATGCGCAGTTTGACGGTCGTGCGCAGGGTCGGGTCGAATTCGAGCTTGGGATTGATCCCTTCGTCCTTGAGAAGGGACTCGATCGTAAGGCCCGCTTCGTCGCGTCCGACCACCGACAACAAGGTCGAGGTCGCCCCGATTCGGGCGATGTTGCGGGCCACGTTGGCCGCGCCGCCGAGTCGTTCTTCGGTGCGTACGACGCGCACGACGGGCACGGGTGCTTCGGGCGAAATGCGCTCGGCGTCGCCGAACCAGTACCGATCGAGCATGGCGTCGCCCGTAACGAGGATGCGGGCCTTCTGAAGCGTTTCTTTGTTCATATGTCTATCGGATGCGGGATCCGGGCGGATCCGGAAGTGTTGGCCTCGATTTTACCAAGGGGTCGTAACGCGGGGCGGTTCGGGGAGGAATGGACGGGCGATGGGTGCCCGGTAGCCCGCTCTCGGTAAAATAATGAGATTCGCCCTTCCGGGCAGTATCAACAGAACGAGATAAGGAACAGACATGCAGGTCGATGGATCGATTTTCAAGGCTTACGACATCCGCGGCATCGTCGACAAGACGCTCACCGAAGAGGCGTGCCGTGCCGTCGGCCGCGTGCTCGGCACGATGGCGCTCGAGGCCGGCAATCGAACATTTGCGGTCGGCCGCGACGGGCGACTTACGGGCGAACGTCTGCAAAAAGCCCTGATGGAAGGCATCGTCTCGACGGGGGTCGACGTCGTCGACATCGGCGCCGTGCCCACGCCCGTTCTCTACTTTGCGACGAAGTTTTTGAAGAGCCGCTCCGGGGTGGCCGTGACGGGTTCGCACAATCCGCCCGAATACAACGGGCTCAAGATGCTCGTCGACGACGTGACGCTCTGCTCGGACGACATTCAGATGATTCGCGAACGCATCATGACGGAAGACTGGGTGACGACCGACAAACCCGGCTCGATCACCCGAGTCGACGTTTTGGGCGAGTACGTCGAGCGAGCGACGCGCGGTCTCAAGCTCAAGCACCGTCTGAAGGTTGTGGGCGACGCAGGCAACGGCATCGCGGGCCCTGCGATGTGCCGTCTCATGGAGGCACTCGGCGACAAGGTCGACTTCGTGCCGCTTTTCGCCGACGTCGACGGAACGTTCCCGAATCACCACCCGGATCCTTCGAAGCCCGCCAACCTTGCGGCTCTCATCGACGCGGTGCGCGCGACCGGGGCCGATTACGGGTTTGCCACGGACGGCGACGGCGACCGCCTCGGCGTCGTGACCAATACGGGCGAAGTGATTTTCCCCGATCGCCTAATGATGCTTTTCGCCGAAGACATGCTCGCCGAGCATCCGGGCGCTCAAATCGTCTACGACGTGAAGTGCTCGCGCAAGCTCGTCGACGTGATCCGTGAAAAGGGTGGCGAGCCTACGATCAGCGCCACGGGGCATTCGCTCGTCAAGGCGAAGCTTCGTCAGACGAACGCGCCGCTTGCGGGTGAAATGTCGGGGCACATCTTCTTCAACGACGAGCGCTGGTTCGGGTTCGACGACGGTCTTTACGCCGCTTTGCGTCTCCTGGAAATTCTCTCGCACTCCGACGCCCCCTCGGAAACGCTCTCGAAGCTGCCGAGCGCGGTCAATACACCCGAACTTCAGATCCCCACGGCCGAAGGCGAAAACAAGCGCTTCATCGAGCGCCTGCGCAACGAAGCGAGGTTCCCCGACGCCAAGGACGTGATCCGCGTCGACGGTTTGCGCGTTGAGTGGGAGGACGGCTTCGCGCTGGCGCGCTCCTCGAACACGACGCCCGTCGTCGTGGTGCGTCTCGAAGGCGACACGCCCGAAGCGCTCGCACGCATTCGCAGTACGTTCGCGGCCGCTCTCAAGGCGGTCGACCCCTCGATGGTCATTCCCGAATAAAAGGAGCCGGCCATGACGACGCCCTCTACGGCGCTTCTGCCCTTTTTGCGCGACTGTCTCGAGACGGGAACCGGTGCGACAGCCTGCGGCATTCGCATCGACGTGTCACGGCAGCGACTCAACGCCGATGATTTTCGACGGTTGCTCGACTTCGGTCGCAAGCGCGGTCTTCAAGAGGCGCACGCTCGCATGATGGCGGGCGAGGTCGTGAATCGTTCCGAAGGGCGTGCGGCGCTCCATGCGGCGCTTCGTGCCTTCGAGCCCGACGCGCCCCGTCACGTCGAGGTGCTTGCCGAACGGACGCGGATGTTGCGCTTCGCACAGCTGGTGCGGGAAGGGCGCTGGCGCGGCTGCCGCGGCGACCGGGTGACCGATATCATCAACATTGGGATCGGCGGCTCCGAAATGGGGCCCCGAGCCGTCTGGCACGCTCTGCGTCCGACGAAGCCCGGCATTCGGTTGCACTTCCTTTCGAGCGTCGACGGCGTCTTGCTTGAACGCATTCTGTCCGAATGCAATCCGCTCTCGACCCTCGTTGTCGTTTCGTCGAAAAGCTTCAAGACGCGTGAAACACAGGTGAACGCGGCGGCCGTCGATCAGTGGCTCCTTGACAACGGGATCGTCGGCACTGACCGGGCGTGCCACATGGTGGTGGTTTCCGCCAATCCGCAGGCGCCCGATATCATGTGCCTGCCGAAGGAAAACTTCTTCCGAATTTGGGATTGGGTGGGCGGACGTTTTTCGGTCTGGGGCTCGATCGGGTTGCCGCTTGCCGTGGCGCTCGGGCCTGAAGCATTCTCGGAATTCCTGCGGGGTGCCAACGAGATGGACCGCCATTCGCTGACGGCGTCGCTCGAAGAAAATCTCCCCGCACTCCTTGCGCTCATCGCGTATTGGAATGCGACGCGCCTTGAGATCACGTCGCACTGTCTGTTGCCTTACGACGAGCGTCTGCGAGTCATGGTTCCGTGGTTGCAACAGCTCGAAATGGAGTCGCTCGGAAAATCCCATGCGGCCGACGGCACGCCCATCGCGGGTCACACCGGGCAGGGGGTTTGGGGCGCGAACGGCAATGAAGCCCAGCACAGTTTCTACCAGTGGTTGCGCGAAGGCACGGGTCGCACGAGTCTCGACATCGTTTGGAGCGAAATGCCTGGACACCGCTACGCAGAGCACTACCGCGTGCTCCTGGCCAACGCCCGCGCGCAAACCGAAGCGTTGGTGACGCGTGACCTCGAGAGCCCCTACTTCAACGCAGTGACGGCGATCGTCATCGACGCGGTGACGCCGCGTCGGCTCGGAGCCTTCATGGCGATGTACGAGCACAAAACGACGATGCTCGGCACGCTCTTTGGCATCAACCCTTTCGATCAGCCAGGGGTCGAACTCGGCAAGCGGCTCTCGAAACGGGCCGAAGAAGGAATCGTGCTCGAAAGCAACGCCGGAGATTTCGTATGAAAGTACTGATCGTCAAAACCTCGTCCATGGGTGACATCATTCACGCGTTGCCGCTCGTGCACGATCTGACGGCGGCCCATCCCGACGCGGAAATCCATTGGCTTGCGGAAGAGAGTTTTCGCGACATCCCGACCTTCGCGCCCGCCGTTTCGAGCGTGCATCGGACGGCTTTTCGCCGTTGGCGTCGCACGCCCTTCGCCGCAAGCGTGCGCGAGGAAATCGGCGCTCTGAAGAGCGCCCTGCGGGAGGCCGATTACGATGCGGTGCTCGACATTCAGGGGTTGTTGCGCTCGGCTGTGGCCGCTCGCTGGACGGGCAAGCCCGTCACGGGCTACACCCGCCGCACGGTGCGCGAGCCGCTGGCAAGCTGGTTTTACGATAAAACGCTCGATTTGCCCGAGTCGCTCGGTGCCGTGCGTCGCTATCGCCTTGCCGCGGCCGAAGCGTTCGGCTACGCGATCGACGAAGAGCACCCGGTCTTTGCGTTGCGTGCCGACCGCACCGTGCCTCTTTCCGTTTCGGGTCCTTACGCGGCGCTTGCCGTCAATACGAGCCGCGATGAGAAGCTCTGGCCCGAAGCTCACTGGGTGCGATTGAGCGAAGAGCTTCTCCGACGCGGCATGAGGAGCGTGATTTTTTGGGGCAACCCCGAGGAGCGACTTCGCGCCGAACGCATTGCCGCGCGCATCGAGGGCGCTTTCGTGCCCGAACGCATGCCGCTTGCCGATGTGGGTGCGGTGCTTGCGGGCGCACGACTCATGGTAGGCGTCGATACGGGGCTTGCGCATCTTGCAGCCGCGCTCGGCCGACCGAGCGTGGGCATTTTCGTTTCGACCCCGACCGAGACCCTGCGTCTCATCGGCGACGGGCCGTGCCTGTCGCTCGGTGGCGTCGGTGAGGTGCCGACGGTCGAAGCGGTTTTGAATGCGGCCGATGCGGTCACGGGCGCGCATTGAGGCGTCCGTGCGAAAAAGGAAAATGGATTTTTTGAGATGAAGCTCACTCCCGGTCTCTACCGTGCCGTCACGATGGTGGCGCTCCCGCTGGCGAGTCTGTACCTCACATGGCGTTCCCGCAAACAACCCGCTTATCGCGAGTTTTGGGACGAACGTTTTGCCTGGTCGACCTATCCTCTGCGCGGCGAGCGTCCGCGCGTTTGGATCCACGCCGTGAGCGTGGGTGAAACCAACGCGGCCAAGCCGCTCTTGGAGCGCATGCTCGCCGACTGGCCCGAGTGCGACGTGCTGCTCACCCACATGACGCCCACGGGGCGCGAAGCGGGTGAAAAGCTCGTGGCGCTTGCGCCCGAACGCATCCATCAGTGCTACCTCCCGTACGACGCGCCCTACGCCGTCGAGAAGTTTTTCCGTCAAACGCGCCCGACGCTCGGCGTCATCATGGAAACCGAAGTCTGGCCGAACGTCATGCACGAAGCCTCGCGCCTTGGGATTCCCATGGTGCTCGCCAACGCGCGCGAAAGCGAAAAGTCACGTCGTCAGGCCGAGCGCGTGATCGACGTCATGGGCCCCGCTTTCGGGCGTTTTTCGGCGGTGCTCGCTCAGAGCGACGAAGATCGCGATCGCCTCGCTTCACTTGGCGCGACTCACATCACCGTGACTGGGAGCATCAAGTTTGACATCAAGCCCGATCTTTCGCAGGTCGCGGCCGCACGTGCCTGGCGCTCCCGACTCGATCGCCCCGTGCTTCTTCTCGCTTCGACGCGCGAAGGCGAAGAGGCGAGATTCGCCAAGGCACTCGTCGAACGTCCCGAACTTACGGAGCGCGGGCTCGTTTTGCTCGTGCCGCGCCACCCGCAGCGCTTCGACGAAGTAGAGACCGTCCTCAAGTCTGCCGGTCTTCGCGTCGTTCGGCGCTCGAAGCTCGCGGGCGCGCATACCGTGCCCACCGACGTGCAGGTAATTCTCGGCGACAGCATGGGCGAGATGAGTTTTTACTGTGGCCTGGCTGCTATGACCGCGATGGGCGGCTCGTTCGAGCCTTTCGGCGCGCAGAACGTAATCGAACCCGCTATGGCGGGCTCGCCCGTCGTGGTGGGGCCTTCGATCTTCAATTTCGACAAAATCGTGCGTGACGGCGTGGCCGAAGGGGCCATGGTGCAGGTGGCGACGCCCGAAGAGGCGCTTGACGTTTTTTCGAACTGGCTAGATGACCCCGAAAAGTGCGCGGCGGCCGGACGCTCCGCGCTTGCCTTCGCCGCCCGTTGGGGCGGCGCAACCGATCGCATGATGACCATTCTGGAGGAACTATGGCAGACGGCGCAGAAAACCGAATCCCCAACGTACTGAGTATCGCGGGGGTCGACCCCTCGGGCGGAGCCGGACTTCTGGCCGACGTCAAGGCGATGAGCGCCTGCGGTACCTATGCCTGTGGGGTGGTGACGGCGCTGACGGCGCAAAACACGAAGGGGGTCGACGGCATCTTCGACGTGACGCCCGACTTTGTACGGGAGCAACTAGAAACGCTCTTTGCTGACGTGCGCGTCGACGCCGTCAAGATCGGCATGCTGAGCAACGCTGGCGTTGCGGTAGCCGTGGCGGAGTCGCTCGAGCGGCACCGTCCGGGCTTCGTCGTGCTCGATCCCGTGATGGTTGCCAAAAGCATGGACCGTCTGCTCGCGCCCGCGGCGGTCGACGTGTTGAAGACGCGCCTGCTTCCCCTGGCGAACCTGATTACGCCCAACGTGCCCGAGTGCGCGGACCTTCTCGGCATCTCCGAGAGCGAAGTGCTCGCTGACCTCGAAGGATCGGCCCGCTCGCTCTGGCGCCTCATGGGTCGGCGCGACGGCTGGGTGCTTCTCAAGGGAGGCCACGTTCCGGGCAAAGATGCCACGGACCTCCTCCTGAGCGGCAACGTGGTCGTGCAGTTCCCCGCCGAGCGGATTGAAACGAAGAACACGCACGGCACGGGTTGCACGCTCTCTTCGGCCATTGCCGCGCGCTACGCGGTTCGCGGCGACATGCTCGCCGCCGTCAAGGAGGCCAAGGACTACATCACGGGTGCCATCCGGCATGCGAGCGAACTCTCGGTCGGGCACGGGTGCGGACCAACGCATCACTTCTGGTCGACCTGGGTGAATGTAAAATAATGTAACAATCGCTTGACGGATGCTTCCCGTTTGGGCATACTTTGACTTCTCAACGGCGCATTAGCTCAGTCGGTTAGAGCAGAGGAATCATAATCCTTGTGTCCGCGGTTCGAGTCCGTGATGCGCCACCAGAATTCAACAAAAAAGCCCTGCCGTAAGGCGGGGCTTTTTTGTTAGCATCATTTTGATTTTTTATCGTCACCGGACATAAACCGTGCCAGCGAAAAAACTGTACATGCGTAGCTTCGGCTGCCAGATGAACGACTACGACACCGGTCGCCTCTCGGACTTGCTTCGAGACGCTCAGGCGTACGAGCGCACCGAAAATCTCGAAGAGGCCGATCTCGTCGTGATCAACACCTGCTCGATTCGCGAGAAGGCTCAGGAAAAGGTCTTCTCCGACCTCGGCCGCATCCGCGAAGTGAAAAAAGAGCGTCCCGAAATGCGCATCGCCGTGGGCGGTTGCGTGGCGAGTCAGGAAGGCGAGAACATTCTGAAGCGCGCCCCTTGGGTCGACGTTGTTTTTGGTCCGCAGACGCTTCACCGCGTCCCCGATCTCCTTGACGAGTGTGCTCGTACGGGTCGCGCCCAGGTCGACGTGAGCTTCCCCGAAATCGAGAAATTCGATCATCTGCCCAAGCCCGAAGCGCACGGCGCCACGGCGTTCGTTTCCATCATGGAAGGTTGCTCCAAGTACTGCTCCTACTGCGTGGTGCCCTATACCCGCGGCGAGGAGATTTCGCGCCCGCTCGTCGACGTGTTGGTCGAAATCGCCCAGCTCGCCGATCAGGGCGTGAAAGAGGTGACGCTACTCGGGCAGAACGTGAATGCCTACCGCGGCGTGACGCCCGAGGGCGATACGGCCGACTTCGCGCTTCTCTTGGACTACGTCGGGCAGATCGACGGGATCGAGCGCATTCGCTATACGACAAGCCATCCGCGCGAATTCACGCAACGCATCATCGACTGCTACGAGCGCAACCCGAAGCTCGTGAGCCACGTGCACCTGCCCGTGCAGTCGGGGTCCGACCGCGTGCTTGCCGCCATGAAGCGCGGCTACACGGCACTCGAATACAAGTCGATCGTGCGACGTCTCAAGAAGGCCCGACCCGGCATTTCGATCGCGACCGACATCATCGTGGGCTTCCCCGGCGAAACGGCCGAGGATTTCGAAGAGACGATGAAGTTGGTCGAAGACGTGGGCTTTGACGCGAGCTTCAGTTTCGTCTTCAGTCCTCGCCCGGGTACGCCCGCCGCGCGACTTCCCGACGATACGCCGTACGAAGTTAAGATCGGGCGTCTGCAGCGCCTCCAGGCTACGATCGACGCGCACGCGCGCGCGATCAGCGAAAGCATGCTCGGCAACGTCGAGCGCGTTCTGGTGCTCGGTCCCGCGCGTCGCGGCGAAGGCTATCTGATGGCTCGAACCGACAACAACCGCATCGTCAACTTCCCGGGCTCGCCCGAGTTGATCAACCGGATGGTGACTGTGCGGATCACCGAGGTCTTTCCCCACTCGCTCGGCGGGGAGCTCGTTCAGGAGGACTGATGACTGAACGTCTCACTTTTTCAACGGACGTCGGCAGTACGGTGCTTGCCAACCTGTGCGGCCCGCTCGACGACAACATCCGACAGATGGCCACGATTCTCGGCGTTTCGATTCGCCGTCGCGGGGCGGTCTTTACGGTGACGGGGGAACTGGAGGCGGCGCGCCGCGCCGTCTCGGCTCTCGAGACGCTTACGGCGCGCATCGTGCACACGGGCGAAGCGCTGACGGCCGATGACATTCAGTGGTTTTTCGTCGGTGAAGATGATCGATTCCGGGCTGGAAAGAGCGACGAGGCGCCTTTTGAAGTCGAGCTGAAGACGCGCCGCCGCGATCTGCAGGGGCGTACGCCCAATCAGCGCGCATACCTGAAGGCGATTCTTTCCCACGACATTTCGTTCGGAATCGGGCCTGCCGGGACGGGGAAAACGTACCTGGCCGTTGCGGCTGCGGTCGATGCGTTCGAGCGCGGCACGGTCGAGCGCATCGTGCTGACGCGCCCGGCCGTCGAAGCGGGCGAGCGACTCGGGTTCCTGCCCGGGGACCTCACGCAAAAGGTCGATCCGTATTTGCGGCCGCTCTACGACGCGCTTTTCGACCTGATGGGTTTTGAGAAGTCGCAGCGCCTCATGGAACGCCAGTCGATCGAGGTTGCGCCACTCGCGTACATGCGCGGGCGCACGCTCAACAACGCCTTCGTGATCCTCGACGAGGCGCAGAATACGACGCCCGAGCAGATGAAGATGTTCCTCACCCGCATCGGTTTCGGGTCGCGCGCCGTCATTACGGGCGACGTCACGCAGGTCGACCTTCCGAAGGGCGTGCCAAGCGGCTTGAGGCATGCCGCGAAGATTCTGGAGAACGTGCGCGGCATCGCCATCACCCGCTTCAATGCGGGTGACGTCGTGCGCCATCCGCTCGTGGCCCGCATCGTCGAGGCTTACGAACGGGCGGGCGAAAACGACGAGGCGCCGCGTCGGGACCGATAAGGAGAGCAACATGTGCGAACTCATTCTGGACGTGCAGCAGGCGTGGCTTTTCAAGAAGGAATTGCCCTGCCGCGCGAAAATGGAACGTTGGATTCGAGCAGCGCTCGAGCGTGACGCCGCGTTCACGATTCGCTTCGTAGACGAGGTCGAGGGGCGCGAGCTCAACGCCACGTACCGTCACAAGGACTACGCGACGAACGTTCTGACCTTCGACTACGCGCACGAGCCTCGCGTCGAAGCCGACATCGTCATCTGCGTGCCGGTTCTGCAACGTCAGGCTCGCGAGCAGCTCAAAACGTTCGAAGCGCATCTTGCGCACCTGATCGTGCACGGCGTTTTGCACGCCCACGGGTACGATCATTTGAACGAAGAAGAAGCCGAGAAAATGGAAGGCCGGGAAACGGAGATCCTCACGGGGCTCGGCTTCCCGAATCCCTATAGCGATCGCGAAGGGATGGTTCACGATTGATCGGTCGGGTCGGTGTATCCTAGGGGGTCCCGACCTTTCTCTTTTTCTTCATGTCGAACGAACCTCCCAGTACCAAGCCCCGAAGTTTTTTCGATCGCCTGGCGGCCGCATTTCACGACGATGAGGTGAACGACCGCGCGGCGCTACGACAGACGTTGCGCGAAGCCTGTCACCACGGTCTTGTCGACGAGGACACGCTTTCCATGATGGAAGGTGCTCTCAACGTGTCCGAATTGCGCGCGCACGACATCATGGTCCCGCGCTCGCAGGTCTTCGGCGTGGACGTGGCCGACGATCCCTCCGTCTGGTTGCAGACGGTCATTCGTTCGGGGCATTCTCGGTTTCCCGCCTACGAGGGCGATCTCGACAACGTTACGGGGATTCTTCACGCCAAGGACTTGCTGAAGCTTCTCGTCGATCCGAAGACCGACGTGCGGGCCTGCCTGCGTCCTTCCCGCTTCATTCCGGAGAGCCAGCCCGTCAACGTGCTTCTGAGAGACTTTCGCGAGACGCGCAGCCACATGGCGCTCGTCATCGACGAGTTCGGGAGCGTCTCGGGTCTCATCACGATCGAAGACGTACTCGAGTTGATCGTGGGTGATATTTCCGACGAATTCGATCGCGAAGATAAGAGCGCCAACATCGTTCCCGACGGGAGCGGCTGGCGCGTGAAAGCGTTGACGCCCATCGAGCAATTCAACGAATTCTTCGCCTCCGATCTTTCGGACGACTACTGCGAAACAATCGGCGGCCTCGTGACGGACCGGTTCGAACATGTTCCGCATGCCGACGAAGAAATCGTCGAACGAGGGTTCCGTTTCCGCATCGTGCGCGCCGATCAGCGGCAGGTGGTCCTGTTGCACGTCGACAAGCTTCCCGCCGGCTGACGGGGACTTCGGCATGCGGGTGCTTGCGACGCTTCTCGCTTCGCTCCTTTGCGGGGCGGCCTTTTCTAGCGCTTTTGCGCCGCTTGCGTGGTGGTGGGCGGGCCTTGCGGGGCTTGCCCTGCAACTCGGCCTGACGGGCCTTACCGCAATCGGCGTACGCCGGGCGCTCGCTTCGCAGTTCGCGTTCGGGCTCGGTTGGTTCGCGCCGGGGCTGGCCTGGACCGCGAATTCGATGACGGAGCACGGACACATGCCCGTCGTTGCGGCGTTTCTCGGCGTGGTGTTGCTCGCGCTTGTGTGTTCGGCCTTTACGGCTGCGGCCGCAGGCGCCGTCGTGCGAACGACGCGACCAGGCGTCGGGCGGCTCGTTGCTCTGACGGGGGCGTGGACCCTGGCCGAGTGGATGCGGGGGCCGGGCCTCGTGCATTTCGGATGGCTGACGCCCGCGGAAATCACCCCCGACCTTCCCTGGGCGGGCTGGGCGCCTCTCGGGGGGGCTTCCGCCGTGACCCTCGCGCTGTTGCTCGGGGCGGCTTCGCTCGCGTTGCTCGTCGACGCGGCGCTGAGATGCGCCCGCGCTGGGGCGCGCTCGGGCGACGTGCAACGCGTCGTCGGCGCGACGTCCGTGCTAGCGCTTCTCGTCGGTGCGGGCTGGGTCGCACACGAGCACGAGTGGTCAACGCCCGGCGAAACCGTGACTCTTCGCCTTTTGCAGGCCGACTTGCCGATCGTCGACGTTTTTACGCGGACCGACGCGGGCGAACGCATCGCAAGCGTTGCTGCGCAGGCCGGAGCACCGTGGCCCGAGGAAACGGTCCAAGCGGATCGGACGGAACGGCGCCTTGTCGTGACGCCCGAAGGCATGGTTACGACTCCCGTCGAGCGGCTCCCTCGCTCTGGCGTCGAAGCGCTCGGACGACTTCTCGACGTTGCGGGGGCGCCCGTTCTCTTCAGCGGTTTTCGGAAAACCCCGGCAGGTTATGCCAATACGGCGTTTTTCGGGGACGCTTCGGGCGTCGAGGCCTACGTTGACAAGCGGCGACTCGTCCCCTTCGGCGAATACGTACCGCCCGGCTTCCGCTGGTTCGTGGAGCGCCTCGGAATTCCGCTTTCCGACCTTGCGGAGGGCGGCTGGGATCAGCGCCCTAACCGTCCGTGGGGGCCGACGGGACCGAGTGTGGGGGTACTCATTTGTTACGAAAACGTCGACGGTGCCGTGCTCGAAAGTTGGGGGAAGGATGTCCCCGACCTGCTTCTCGTCACTTCGAACCTCGGGTGGTTCTCTCCATACGTGATTCCGCAACATCTGGCGATGAGCCGCCTGCGTGCTATGGAGGCCGCCCGCCCTCTCGTCTCCGTCAACAACAACGGTCTCTCCGCCGTGCTCGACGCGCGCGGCAACGTTGTCGAAACGCTTGCCGCATCGGGTCGCGACGCGCGCACGGTGACAATCGCCTCGGCGCTCGGCGCCCCCACGCCTTACCTCGCATACGGGGACCTGCCCGCCCTCCTTGCCGCGGTTCTTTTTCTCGTCTCGGGGTTCTTCCCGTGTCGCCGTCGAGGTGCGGCGGCGTCGGACGGTCGTCTTTGAGAGTCAATACGCGATAAAATCGACTATTCAGCCGCCGGTGCCTTATCTGGTGCGGGCGCAAGACGCACCCGACCGGCCCGCTTCCGGACCGCCCCGGGGTCGATTCACCTTTCAAAGGCGCCCGCCGTTCGCGGGGCGTAACAAAGAATGATCACCTTTCAGGAAGTCATCCTGCGCCTGCAGGAATATTGGAACCGTCAGGGCTGCGCGCTCCTGCAGCCGATCGACTTGGAAGTCGGTGCCGGCACGTCGCACACGGCGACGTTTTTGCGTGCTCTCGGTCCCGAACCGTGGCGCGCGGCTTACGTGCAACCTTCGCGTCGTCCGAAGGATGCACGTTACGGCGAAAATCCGAACCGTCTCCATCAGCACCACCAGTACCAAGTCGTGCTCAAGCCGGCTCCCACGAACATCGTCGATCTTTACCTCGGCTCGTTGCGCGCGCTGGGCATCGATACGGAAGTGAACGACATTCGCTTCGTCGAAGACAACTGGGAAAACCCGACGCTCGGCGCCTGGGGTCTCGGCTGGGAAGTCTGGATGAACGGCATGGAAGTGACGCAGTTCACCTACTTTCAGCAGGTGGGCGGCCTCGAATGCAAACCCATTACGGGTGAAATCACTTACGGGCTCGAACGCCTCACGATGTACCTGCAGAACTGCGACAACGTGTTCGATCTCGTCTACACCACGTGGAAGGACCCCGACGGGACCGATCGCGTGCTCACGTACGGCGACGTCTTCCACCAGAACGAAGTCGAACAGTCGCACTACAACTTCGAAGCGAGTGACTGCACGAAGCTTCTGCAGCAGTTCGACTATTTCGAAAGCGAAGCCAAGCGTCTGATGGATCTCAACCTCGCGCTTCCGGCCTACGAGATGGTGTTGAAGGCCGGCCATACGTTCAATCTCCTCGACGCGCACGGCGCCATCTCCGTGACGGAACGCGCGGCCTACATCGCCCGTATCCGCAATATTTCCCGTTCGGTGGCCCAGAGCTACTACGATTCGCGCGAACGCCTCGGCTTCCCGATGTTGAAGAAGAATGCCGATTGAGTGCGGAAAGGACAGAAAGAAAATGACGAATCTTCTCGTTGAACTTCAGACCGAAGAACTGCCGCCGAAGGCCCTCGAAACGCTCTCGCAGGCGTTTGCCGAAGGTGTGAAGAAGAGCCTTGCGGCCCAGCATTTCGTGAGCGAAACGGCCGAAACGACGGTGTACGGCGCGCCGCGCCGCCTTGCCGTTCTTGTGAAGGACGTTCTCGCCGAAAGCCCCGAAGAAGCCTTCACTCAGAAGCTCGTGCCGGTGCGCGTGGGTCTCGACGCCGAAGGCCGGGCCACGCCCGCGCTTCTGAAGAAGATGCAGGCGCTCGGCATCGACTGCCCCGTCGAAAACCTGAAGCAGGTCGACGACGGCAAGAACGTGCAACTCGTCTTCGAAGGCGTCCGTCCGGGTGTCAAGCTCGCGCAGGGGCTCCAGACGGCGCTTGATGCGGCCGTGCGCTCCTTGCCGATCCCGAAGGTCATGACCTATCAGCTCGCCGACGGTGAAACGACCGTGTCATTCGTGCGTCCCGTGAAGCATCTGACGTGCCTTTACGGCACAGAAGTCGTTCCCTCGGAACTTTTCGGTCTTCAGGCCGGCCGTACGACGATGGGCCACCGCTTCCACTCGCAGGGTGCCGTTGAGATTGCCTGTGCCGACGGTTACGAAGCCGCTCTCAAGGCCGCCCGCGTGATGCCCTCCTTCGACGAACGCCGTGAAACCATCCGCGAGCTTCTCTCCGCCAAGGCTGCCGAGGCGGGCGGTACGGTCATTTGTCCGGCCGATCTTCTTGATGAAGTGACCGCGCTCACCGAGTGGCCCGTGGTCTACGAGAGCTCCTTCGAAGAAGAGTTCCTGGCCGTTCCCGAAGAATGTCTGATCTTGACGATGCAGCTCAATCAGAAGTACTTCGCGCTGCGCGATGCGTCGGGTCGTCTGATGAACAAGTTCCTCCTCGTCTCGCAACTTGAAGCGAAGGACGGCGGTGCGGCGATCTCCTCTGGGAATGCCCGCGTCGTGCGCGCCCGTCTTGCGGACGCCAAGTTCTTCTACGATCAGGACCGCCGCGAAACGCTCGAAAGCCGCGTCGAAGGCCTCAAGCATGTCGTCTACCACAACAAGCTTGGCTCGCAGGCCGAGCGCATGTTGCGCGTGAAGGCGATGGCGGGCGAGTTCGCCGATCTGATCGGTGCAGACCGCGCTCACGCCGAACGCGCCGCGCTCCTCGCGAAGGCCGATCTCCGTACGCTCATGGTGGGCGAATTCCCAGAACTCCAGGGCATCATGGGCGAATACTACGCCCGTCACGATGGCGAAGCCGACGACGTCGCGCTTGCCATACGCGAACACTATCAGCCGCGCTACGCGGGCGACGAGCTACCCTCGACCCCCGTGAGCCTTGCCGTGGCGCTCGCCGACAAGATGGAAACTCTGACGGGGCTCTTCGGCATCGGTCAGATGCCGACGGGTGAAAAGGATCCCTTCGCGTTGCGTCGCCACGCGCTCGGCGTGCTGCGCATGCTCATCGAAAAGGAACTTCCGGTGTCGCTGCGCACGCTGATCGATACCGCTTGGACGGTCGAACAGGGTGTTGCGGGCGTCGTCGACCATCGCGCCGAACTCGAAGCGTTCTTTACGGATCGTCTGCGCGTGATGTTGCGAGACAAGGGTTACACGGCTCAGGAAACGGATGCGGTGCTCGCGTTGCGTCCCGAAATGCTACGCGAACTCACGAAGCGTCTCGACGCCGTTCGCTCCTTCATGGCGCTTCCGGAAGCCGAAGCACTCACGGCGGCCAACAAGCGTATCGGCAACATCCTCAAGAAGGCCGAAGGCGAGATTCCCGTCGAGGTTCGTGCCGACCTGCTCAGCGAAGCGGCCGAAAAGGCACTCTGCGAAGCCGTTGAAAAGGCCGAGCCGGGCGTGGCGGCCGACCTTGAAGCCGGTCGCTACGAAGCGATGCTCACGTCGCTTGCGGCGCTTCGCGCTCCGGTCGACGCCTTCTTCGAAGACGTCATGGTCAATGTTGACGACGCGGCGGTTCGCGCGAATCGCCTGGCGCTCTTGAAGCGCCTCTACGCGCTCATGAATCGCGTCGCCGAAATCGCACGACTCGCCAAGTAATCGCGCGTTTCGAGTGCGTTGAAACGAGGTCCGAACCGATATTATTCGGTTGGGACCTCTTTTTTTCTGGCAATTCGCGATGAAATTTCTTTATGCGGTACGGGGTTGGATTTTCTACCTCCTCCTTTCCGTCACGATCATGGCTTTGGCTGTTGCGGTGTTGCCGGCCAAACTGGCGGGCTGTTCGTTGCGGTGGCGCTACGAACGGTTGTGTCGTCCGTGGGCCAAACTCGTTTTGCGTCTGTTGAAAGTTAGCTGCGGCGTCGACGTGAAGGCGGAAGGGATGGAGAACATGCCCGACTCGGGCCCCGTCGTCGTTCTCTCGAAGCACCAGTCGGCCTGGGATCCATTCTGGCTGGGGGCCTTTCTGAAGCAGCCCGCGTGTTTTCTCTACAAACGAAGTCTTCACCGCATCCCCGTTCTGGGGTGGATCTTCTGGTCGATGGAGATGCTCGCAGTCGACCGATCGAAGGGGCGGACGGCGTTCGAACACTTCATGGAAACGGGCCCCGAATTTTTAAAGCGCGGCTGGTGGATCTGTCTTTTCCCCGAAGGCACGCGGGTGCCTCCGGGCGAGCACGTCCGCTACAAGACGGGCGGTGCGCGCTTTGCCTGTGCAACGGGTACGCCGATTCTGCCCGTTGCGCATACGGCGGGTACATGCTGGCCGAAAAACAGCGTGGCCAAGATCCCGGGGACGATCCGCGTCTCGGTTGGGCCGCTCATCGAAACGCGGGGGCGCGACCCCCACGAGGTGACGGCCGAGGTCGAAGCCTGGATCGAGGCCGAGGTTGAACGTCTCTACGGCGAACACGAGACCCGATGAGCGCGCACAAGGATGCTGGAACGCTTGAGGTGCGCGTCGTCGGGGAGAACATGTTGCGCATCGAACTCCTCGGCTGCAAGGTTGACGTTACGGTGTGTTGCCGTAGCGCGCGCAGGCGTCGGGCGGCGATTTGTCTGCAACGCGGCCTTCTCGAAGTGCGTACGCCTCCGGGGTGGTCGCTTCGCCGCGCGGCCGAACTCCTCGAAGGAAACGTCGCCTGGCTCGAGCAGCAAATGCGCTCGGGGGCCGTTTTCGTGCCCTCGAAAGAGGCGCGTACCGTCGAAGGAAAACGTTTTTTCGCAGGGGCGGAGCTTCCGCTTTATGGTACGCGCGCACGGCTCCGTTTCGGGGCACACACGGCGTCGGTGGAGCGTACGGGCGATGGGTGGTGGATTTCGCTTCCGTGTGCGGCGGATCGGCCGGATGCGGAAATCGAGCCCTTGCTCGTACGACTTCTCAAGCGGGAGGCGGAGCGAACCTTCGCGCGTTTGATGGTCGCATGGCGTCCCTCGGATCTGCCCGCAGACCTAGAGATACCTTTTACCCTTTCAAACGCCAAAAGCCGCTGGGGGTCTTGTACGCGGTCGGGGAAAATCCGTCTTTCCTGGTACCTCGTCTTTTTCCACGAGCGTCTTATCGAGTACGTCGTGGCACACGAGTACGCGCACCTCACCCACTTCGACCATTCGAGCCGGTTTTGGGCGCTTTTGAAAAAGCGAATGCCTGACATGGAGGAGCGCCGAGCGCGCCTCAAAGTGCTCGGGCGCATGCCGCTTCCGTTCGGCGCTTGAAGTCCGAGTCTTCCCCAAAAACGTCGAGGGCGTCCGCGAGTACGCCCTCGAAAGCATTGGATGGTCGGTTGCCTCAGAGCGCGCGCTCGTCAAAGCGACGACGTGCGGCTTCGTTGGCGAGACGCACGTACGCATCGACGTCGAGTGCCTCGGGGCGCAGTCCTGGGTTGACTTCCGCAGCTTCGATCCCCTCTTCGGTGAGAAACTTCGAGACGGCGTTGCGTAGCGTCTTGCGCCGTTGCTGGAAGGCGGCTCCTACCAGGTCCGAAAAGATCGCAAGATCGACCTTCGGGAGCGACTCGACGGGTAGCGGCACCATGCGCACGATGGAGCTCGTCACCTTGGGCGGCGGCACGAACGCGCCCGGCGGCACGTCGAAGAGCTTGAACATCTTGTAGCGGTACTGGAGCATCACGGAAAGACGACCGTAGGTCTTCGTTCCGGGCTCGGCCACCATGCGGTCGACGACTTCTTTTTGCAGCATGAAGTGTTGGTCGATCACGCGGTCCGCCCCCTGCATGAGCGCGAAGAGGAGCGGCGAGGAAATGTTGTAGGGAAGGTTGCCGATGATGCGAAGGCGCTTTCCTTCGAGCACCGAGGACCAGTCGAGCTTGAGCGCGTCGGCTTCGATGAGCGTGAGCTCGCTCTCGGTGAACTGCGTGCGCAGGAACGCGGCGAGATCGCGGTCGATCTCCACCGCCGTTTCGTGTCCGGCTTCGGCGATGATTTCACGCGTGAGCGCGGCTTGTCCGGGACCGATTTCGATGATCGCGTCGCCGGGCTTGGCATCGATCGCGCGCACGATGCGACCGATCCAATGTCGGTCATGGAGGAAGTTCTGTCCGAAGCGTTTGCGGGCGTGATGCCCCTCAAGCCATTCTTGTTTCACGGGTGACGGGTAAGCGTAGGATCAGGTTCGGGAGCCGCGGACCTGCGGCGAGAAGTCGACGTTCGCTGCGAGGAGCGCCGCCGACTCGATCATGATACATGCGGAAAGGATGCCTCCCGCAACTTTCGGGGGCAGGGATCACAAAGCATGTCTGTTGGCCCGTCCGTTATGAAGACGGGCCGGCGGGCCGGGTTATTCGAGCCCTTCGCCGCGGATTTCCACGTAGGCTTCGTCGCGAAGCGTACGTTGCCAGTCGTAGGCGGCTTCGGCGAGCTTTTTCTGGCGCAGGGCCTGACGGGCCGCAATGCGCATGCGTTCCGGATTGCCTTCCTTGTCGGTGCGGCGTTCGACGACCTGGATGAGGTGGTAGCCGTAATTGGTTTTCACGGGCTCGGAAATCTGGCCGGGCTGAATGCGCATCATCGCTTCTTCAAAGGCAGGAACGGCATCGCCCTTTTGCAACCAGCCGAGGTCGCCCCCGCGGGTCGCGCTCGTGTCGACCGAATTTAGGCGGGCCATCGTGGCGAAATCCGCTTCGCCGCGTTCGATGCGGGCCTTGATGTCGTTCAGGCGACGCAGAACGTCGGCTTCCGGCGTGATATCGCTCACGAACATAAGGATGTGACGCACGTGCGTCTGCTCGATCGGGCCGCCAGCAAGCTTGGCTTCGACGCCGTTGCGCTCGCCCTCAAGCTTCACGACGTGGAAGGCGTGCTTGGAGCGTACGACGTAGACGTTTCCCGTCTTTTTGTCGGCGGAAATGGCCGTCCAGAAGTCGCCCGGCAGATCCTGAGCGGTCTTCCAGCCGAGGTCGCCCCCCGAAAGCGCGTCTTCGGAGCGGGAGAAAGATGCGGCGAGCTTCGTGAAATCTTCGCCCGAGCGGGCGCGGGTCGCGATCGACTCGGCGGCGTTGCGCACGGAATCTTCTTCTTCGGCCGAGCCGATCGGCAGGAGAATGTGGGCGACGCGGTATTCGGTCGTGTCGTTCCCCGTAAAGCCCGCCTGTTCGGCAAGGTAAGCGTCGATTTCGCTGTCGAGGATGGTGATCTTTTCGTCGACTTCGCGTTCGCGCAGGCGTTGCGTCGTGATTTCGTCGCGAATCTGTTCGCGGAAAGCGTCGAACGTCACGCCGTCGGCGAGCAGGTGCTGACGCAACTCGTCGACCGTGAGGTTGTTCTGCCGCGCGATCTGTTCGATCGAGGCATTCACCATCTGGTCGTCGACTCGGATGCCGGTCTGACGGGCGCGCTGCATGATCGTGCGTTCCGAGATGAGACGTTCGAGCACCTGACGGCGCAGGTCCTCCATCGCCGGAAGCGCAATGTTCTGGCGTCGGAGATTGATCGCCACCGTGTGAACGCGCTGCTGAAGCTCGTACTCGGTGATGACGTCCGTATTGACGACGGCTACGATGCGGTCCACTTCGACGGGAGCCGCGGCAGTTGCGGCCGCGGGAGCGGCTTCGGCGGTCGAGCCGGCCATGACGCTTGCCGCCTGAGCGGTGCAGGCCAAGAGTGCGCCGAGCGAGACGGCGAGAATCTTCAGCGAATTATTCATAGTAGTCATAGGGGCTGGTAATGCCGGGAACCGTATCACGGGTCTGGTAGGACTTGATGTTTCGACGGAGTTCGGAGAGCGGACTCGTACCAATGCTACCGAGCCCGGAGAGCTCGAGTTGTAAGAAGAAGTTGGACTCCTGCTCGTTCGACGCGGTCGTGTAACGTTGTGCGGCAAAGCGCAGCGTCCAGCAGTCGTGTAGGTACTCGAAGCCGCCGATCACTTCGATCGGCTTGCTCCGGTAGAGCGAGTAGTTGTAGCGGAAAAGACCGTAGAGCCTATCGGTGAGCGGCCACTGCATTGCGAAGTCGACCTGCTTGATGCGGTCGTCCGGGTCGGTCGCCACCGTGTTGTAGCGATAAAAGAGACCGAGGGACGACATCGGACGGGGCGACCACTGAATGCCCGTGTTGGCCTTGACGAAGCGGTTTTCGGCCGAGGAATACTGCGCGACCGCGGAAGCCGTGACGGTTTTCGAAAGACGAGCACCCACGCTTGAGAGCAGGTCGCTGCGCACGTCTTCGCGTCGCCCGTCGCCGCCCGTGGCGTCCTTGTACCAGAGACGGTCCTCGTCGGTGTTGAGGAACTGCACGCGCTGATCGCGGAAGTACTGGCGCTGGCCGATGCTCGCACGGAAGAGCTCGAGCCCCGACGCCTTGTCGATGTAGCGGGTAGAAAGAACGAGCGAAACCTGATTGGCTTCCGAAACGCGGTCGTAACCCGAGAAGACGTTCTCGGTAAAGAGCGTCGCGAAGTTGAGGTCCGAGATCGACGTGTCGAAAATCGGGATATCGCTCTGGTCGCGGTAGGGCGACCAGGCGTAGAAGACGCGCGGCTCCAGCGTCTGGAAAGCGTCGCGCCCGAGCCAGTTCGTGTCACGCTCGAAAACAAGCCCCGAATCGAGACTGAAAATCGGGGACATGCGGCTCGGGGAGTCGTTCACGTAACCCGAACCCTTGAGGTCGGTGAGGTCGTACCAGGCCCCGATGAATTGGCCTTTCGGGATGACGAACCAGCCCGCACCCTGCATCGGGTAGGCGACCTGCTGATCGACGACGAAACGCGATCCGCCGATGCGATCGGGATGTTTGAAGCGCGTTGCGTCGAGCACCGTCGCGACTTCAAAGCCGTGGAAGTCGCCGTCGTAGCCGCGGATTTCAACCTGCGGTTCGCGCTCGTAGGGTTTCTGTACGTAGTCGATGTCGTCGGTGAGAAGCGTCTGGTTCTTTTGCACGCGCACGGCTGCGTTCCAGTACTTCTCGGTGTAGGTAAGTTCGTAGTCCTGCGGAAGCACCGACTCGGAGGACTCGCGAATGTTGCCCGAGAAGTCCGAAATGAAGTCGTCGTCCGAGACGCGGTTGTAGTTGACGTGTGCGCCGAACTTGCCCTTCGAGAAGTCGGCCTGCGTGCGCAGTCCCCAGCGGTCCTCGTTCGTTTCCTGGTCTTCGGGCATGTAGTCGAGTCCGACTTCGGCGTCGAGATCCCGGAGTTTGAGTCGGGCTTCGTTGCCGAGCATCACGCCGCGCTTGGACATCAGGCGGGGCGTGAAGGTGTAGTCGTAGTTCGGGGCGAGGTTGAAGTAGTAAGGAACCGAAACGTCGACGCCGCGGGTTGAGCTCATCCCGTACGTCGGGGTGAGAAAGCCCGAGCGGCGCTCCTTGCTGATCGGAAAGGAGAACCAAGGCGAGCCGAAAATCGGCACGCCGAGAAAGTGTAGCGACGCGCCCGTGCCCGAGGCCGTCTGGTCGTACTCGTCGATTTCCAGGTTGTTGAGCTTGATGAACCAGGATTCGTCGTCGCGTTTGCATGTGGTGAGCGTCACGTCCTCGAAGGTCGTGCGGTCGCCCGAGACGAAGCGGATGTTGCGGGCGCAACCGCGCAGATTGCGCGGTGCGTATTCCCATTCGGCATCCTCCATCGAGCCTTCGCGCGAGGTGATGCGAAAACGCATCGAGGGGCCCGAGAAGCTCGCCCCCTGACCGGAGATGCGGGCGTTGCCCGTAGCGATCACCTCGTCCGTTTCCTGAACGTACGTGATGCGGTCGGCTCGCAGGACGGAACCGCCGCGTCGGATTTCGGCGTTGCCGACGAGGTGCAGTTCGTCTTCGGGATTGCCTTCGATTTGATCGGCGGTGACGAAGCTCGCCGCATCGTTGGCCGGCTGTGCGCGTCCGCTCTCGAGTTTCATGACGGAGTCGAGCTGAACGCGTACCGGGGAGGAGTCGGCGGCTTGCGCTGCGACGCTCATGGCCGAAACGGCCAATGCGACGTGCAGGGCAATCTCTCGGGCGGGCGGGAAGGACATAAGAGGTCGAGAGTGACAGGGCCCGAATGGGACCGATAGAATGGCGACAACAAAGTGGACTGATTATAAGGCGCCCGCCCTCCGGAAGGACGAAGCGCCTCTTGGGATTGATGCTTGATATGACGACACGTGACGAAAAACGCGCGCTCTGGCTCGCGAACATCGCACCCCGCTTCGGGCTGAAGCTCGAAGCTCTCGAACCCGCGAGCGCCGATGCGAGCTTTCGGCGGTACTTCCGCATTCCGACCGAGACGGGTACCGTCATCCTGATGGATGCGCCGCCCGAGCACGAGAACACGCCCGCCTTCTTGAAGGTCGATGCGCTCATGCGCGAAGCGGGCCTCAATGTGCCCGAAATCCTCGCGGAAAACACGGACGAAGGGTTCGTGCTCATGAGCGACCTCGGGCGGCGGACGTACCTGGACGTGCTCGACGAAGAAAACGCCGCCCGCCTCATGGACGAGGCGACCACGGCACTCGTTGCCTGGCAGAAGGCGAGCCGTCCGGGCGTGTTGCCCGAGTACGATCGGACCGTGCTCGAGCGCGAAATCGAACTTTTCCCCGAGTGGTACGTGAAGCGTCACCGCGGCGTCGAATGGGACGAAAAGCGCCTCAAATGGTGGACGATGTCGAAGGAGGCGATCCTTCGCTCGAACCTTGCGGAAGCGCGCGTCTTCGTACACCGCGACTTCATGCCGCGCAACCTCATGGTGAGCGAACCCAATCCCGGGATTCTCGACTTCCAGGATGCGCTCTACGGCCCCGTGAGCTACGACATCGCGTCGCTGTTGCGCGATGCCTTCATCTCCTGGGACGAGAGCTTCGTACTTGACGTAACGATCCGCTATTGGGAAAAGGCCCGCAAGAGCGGCATTCCCGTTCCCGCCGACTTCGGCGACTTCTACCGCCAGGTCGAATACATGGGGCTTCAGCGCCACCTCAAGGTGCTTGGCATCTTCGCCCGCATCAACTACCGCGACGGCAAGCCGAAGTACCTCGAGGACACGCCGCGCTTCATCGGATACGTGCGCCGTACGGCTTCGCGCTACATCGAACTCTCACCCCTGATGCACCTCGTCGACGAACTCGAAGGAACCGAACGCAAGGTCGGGTATACGTTCTGATGCGGGCAATGCTCCTTTGCGCCGGCGCGGGTACGCGACTCCGTCCGAGCACGCATGTCCTGCCGAAGCCCCTGGCTTCGGCGGGTGGAGTGCCGCTGGCCGTGCGACAGATCCGGGCGCTCGTCCGGGCGGGCGTGCGCGATATCGTTGTCAATGCGGCGCACGGCGCCGCGGAGCTTGTTCACGCGCTCGGTCGGGGCGAACGCTGGAACGTACGTCTCCACTACTCGATCGAAGGCCGCAGCGCGCGCGAGGCTCTTGAGACCCGCGGCGGCATCGTTCGGGCGCTCGACCTCCTCACGGACGACGGCCGTGAAGACGCCTTTCTCGTGGTTGCGGGCGATATTGTCACGGACTTCGACTTCGCGCGACTTATGCAACACGCGTGGGCGGACGATACGCTCGCGCACCTCGTGATGGTCGCCAACCCCGACTACCACTCGCAGGGCGACATGGGGCTTTGCGCCGACGGGCGGCTTTCCCGCGTCGAAGGCGAGCGACTCACGTTTTCGAGTCTCGGCCTCTACAAGGCGGAACTCTTTTCGGGGCTCGACGATCGACGCGCTTCGCTTTTCCCCTGGCTGTTCGCCGAGGTGGACGCGGGCCGTGTGACGGGCGAGCGGTTCGACGGCCTCTGGGCGAACGTCGGCACCGAAGTCGAACGACGCCGGGTCGAAGCGCTCCTTCGGGAGGGTGCATGAGGATCGGTCCCTACGAACTTGCCAACCCCGTGATGCTCGCCCCGATGGCGGGTATGAGCGACTGGCCTTTCCGCGAGATTTGCAAGGCGATGGGGGCGGGCTATGCCGTGGGCGAAATGACGGCAAGCAAGCCCGAATTGCGCGATACGCGCAAGAGTCGCAGTCGCTGGGCCCACGAGCACGAAACGGGGTTTAAAGTCGTGCAGCTCCTCGGGGCCGATCCGCACCTCATGGCCGAAGCTGCCCGGTACGCCGAAGCGGGCGGAGCCGACGTGGTGGATATCAACATGGGGTGCCCAGCGAAAAAGGTTCTGCAGGCTGCCTGCGGTAGCGCGCTCATGCGCGACGAGCCTCTCGTCGGACGCATTTTGAATGCCGTCGTCGGGGCGGTCTCCGTTCCCGTGACCCTCAAAATCCGCACCGGCTGGAGTGACGCGATGAAAAATGCCGTCTCGATCGCGCGCATTGCGCAAAACGAAGGCGTGGCGATGCTGACGGTGCACGGCCGTACGCGCGAGCAGGGTTTTCGCGGCTCGGCCGAGTACGAAACGATTCGCGCCGTCAAGCGTGCCGTCGCGATCCCGGTCATTGCCAACGGCGACATCGACGGCCCCGAGAAGGCGCGCTTCGTGATGTCGGTCACGGGTGCCGACGGCGTCATGATCGGACGGGCTGCGTACGGCAACCCGTGGATTTTCCGAGACGTGGCGGCCGCGCTCGGTTTTCGCGAAGATCCCGCGGCCGGCCGTCCTCCGAGCCTTGAAGAGCGTCGCGACGTGCTTCGGCGGCACATGGCCCTCCATTTCGATTACTATGGCGACCAACGCGGTGCGGCGCTCTTTCGCAAGCACCTCACGCACTATTTTTCTGGACTGCCCGAGGCCCGCGAGGCGGGGCTCGAGGAACTACTGCGCCTTGATGGCGCCTCGGCCGTCGCCGAGGGCGTCGAGCGGCTTTTCGAGACGCTCACACGCACGGCGGCACGAGCGGATACGTAATGCAACAGGACGACGCCACGATTGCGCCGGAAGATATCCTTTCGGCATCTCCCGCCCTTGAGGAGGAACTGAAGATCTTCGATCCGACGACGGTCTCCGCGACCCGCGCACGCTCGGAAGATCTTCAGCAGGTGATCATCCGTCATCTCGACGAGTACTTCGCGCGACTCGACGGTCGCGCACCCCACCCGCTTCACGAACTCGTCATGTCTGCCGTCGAACGACCGCTTCTCATCTACGTCATGGCCATGAGCCATGACAATCAGTCCACCGCAGCACAACTTTTGGGTATTAACCGAAACACCCTCCGTAAAAAGCTGGTCCAGTACGGCATTGCCAAGGACCGGCGGAGGGGCTCTTTCAAAGGAAATTGAAGCATGCGCAAACAAGCTCTCCTCAGCGTTTCCGACAAGACGGGCATCGTCGACTTCGCCCGTTCCCTCGTCGAGCTCGGCTATCACCTGCTCTCGACGGGCGGCACGGCCCGTCTGCTCGAGAAGGAAGGTATTCCTTGCCAGGAAGTGGCAGACTACACGGGCTTTCCGGAAATGCTCGACGGTCGCGTGAAGACGCTCAACCCCAAGATCCACGCTGGCATCCTCGCCCGCCGCCCGGTGGCCGAACACATGCAGGCGCTCGCCGAACACGGCATCGATCCGATCGATCTCATCGTCGTCAACCTCTATCCGTTCGAACAGACGATCGCCAAGCCCGACTGCACGTTCGAGGATGCCATCGAAAACATCGATATCGGCGGCCCCACGATGATCCGAGCTGCGGCTAAGAACCACGAATCCGTGGCCGTCGTCGTCGATCCGGCCGACTACGACCGCGTTCTTGAAGAAATCCGCCGCGACGGCGCGGTCGGTGCCGCCACGCGCCTGATGCTCGCGAAGAAGGTCTTCTCGCACACGGCCCGCTACGACGGGATGATCGCGAACTACCTGACGAGCCTCTCGCCCGAGGGCGAACGTACGCTCTTCCCCGACGTCTTCACGCGCCAGTGGGAAAAGGTGCAGGACATGCGCTACGGCGAAAATCCGCATCAGAACGCCGCTTTCTACCGCGAACGCACGGTCGCGCCCGGGCTCCTCGCGGGCTACACCCAGCTCCAGGGGAAGGAGCTCTCCTACAACAATATCGCCGACAGCGATGCTGCCTGGGAGTGCGTCCGTTCCTTCGATACGCCCGCCTGCGTCATCATCAAGCACGCCAACCCCTGCGGCGTTGCGATCGCCGGCGACGTGACCGAAGCCTACAACAAGGCTTTCCTTACGGACAGCAAGTCCGCCTTCGGCGGCATCATCGCCTTCAACCGCGAAGTGACGGGCGAGTGCGCCGAACGCGTCTCGCACCAGTTCGCCGAAGTCATCATCGCGCCCGCCTTCTCGAAGGAAGCGCTTGAAATCTTCGGCGCGAAGAAGAATCTCCGACTCCTCACGGTGGCGCTCGGTTCGGCCCACAACGACTTCGACTTCAAGCGCGTCGGCGGCGGCCTGCTTGTTCAGACGCCCGACACGCAGCTCTGTGGTGCCGAAGTGCTCAAATGCGTGACCGAAAAGGCCCCGACCGAAGAACAGACGGCCGATCTGCTCTTTGCTTGGAACGTCGCCCGCTTCGTGAAGTCGAACACGATTGTCTACGTGAAGAACGGCATGACGCTCGGCGTGGGTGCGGGTCAGATGAGCCGCGTCGACTCCGCGCGCATCGCCGCCATCAAGGCCGAAGAGGCAGGCCTCTCGCTCGAAGGTTCCGTCGCTGCTTCGGACGCTTTCTTCCCGTTCCGCGACGGCCTCGACGTCGTCGTCGATGCGGGTGCCGTGGCCGTCATTCAGCCGGGTGGCTCGATCCGCGACGACGAAGTGATTGCCGCCGCCAACGAACGCGGCGTGGCGATGGTCTTTACGGGCGAACGCCACTTCCGTCACTGAAAACCTGTTCTTCGTGTCGATTTCGGGCTTTGAGGAAACGTCCCGACACGCCTTCGAGGTCCGAAATTTGCTTGATCGGCTCTCAAGTCGCTTATAGTGCTCCTTAGTGCGGGCCGAAGGCGGCGCCGCGCCGCAGAGATCCTTTCAACTCTGCGGCGCTTTTCTTGTGTCCGGCGCCGAACCGCCCCGAGCGATTCGGCCCGAGAGCCCCGCGCGGTCCGTCCGTTTCCCGGTTGCGAACCCGAGTCCGCCGTTTTCGACGCGGACTTCATCATGAAGAACAAAACAAAAGGAGGCTTCGTCTTGTCCTCGAACGCTTTCACTCCCTCCCTTTGGAGCCGTCGCTCCGTTCTCGGCTGCGGCCTGGCTGCCGGCGTTCTGGCGGCCGCCCCGGCCTGGGCGGATCTGCGCATCGAGATCACGGGGGTCGGCGCCAATCAGCAGCCCATCGCTTTGCAGACATTTCAGGGAACGTCGGGTGCGCCCGATGATCTCGCCCGCGTGATCGGCGACGACCTGTCGCGCTCCGGGGCGTTCCGTGTCTTTTCCGCAGGTGCGGAATCGGCCGAAGACGACCTGCAAAAGCCCGCGGCCCTGGCTGCGGCCGCTCAGCAAGGAGCGACCGCTCTCGTCGTGGGAGCCGTGCAGGAAGCGGGCAGTCGCTGGGAGGTGCGTTGCTTCATCTACGATTGCGTGACGGGCAACCTCATCGAGTCCTACGGCACGAGCGTTCCGAAGGACGACTTCCGCATGGCGGCCCACCGCTGTGCTGACCTCATCTATACGCGCCTGACGGGCGAAGGGCCGATGTTCGCATCGCAACTCGCCTACGTCGCCCAGTACGCCAAGAACCGCTACGAACTCGTGATCACGGACTGCGACGGCGCCAATCCGCGCAGCGCTCTGCGCTCGCCCGAACCCATTATTTCTCCCGTCTGGTCGCCCGACGGTCGTCGTTTGGCGTACGTGAGTTTCGAACACAAGAAGCCGATCGTCTACCTGCAGGACCTCACGACGGGTCGACGCCGCGCGGTTGCGGCCTTTCCGGGCAACAACTCGGCCCCGGCTTTCAGCCCCGACGGTCGCCGTATGGCGGTCGCCCTCTCGCGCGACGGCCTGACGCAGATCTATCTCATCAACGCCGACGGTTCGGGACTCGTGCGCTTCACGAAGAGCTACGGGATCGACACCGAGCCCGTGTTCTCGAAGGACGGTCGCTGGATTTACTTCACGAGCGATCGGGGCGGCACGCCGCAAATCTACCGTCAGCCCGTCGAGGGAGGCGGCACCGTCGAACGCGTGACCTTCGGCTCAAACTACGCCATCAGTCCCGATATCAGTCCGGACGGCACCCGTCTCGCTTACGTCTCCCGCATCGAAAACCGCTATCGCATCGCGGTGATGGATTTGGCCACGGGGCGCGATTTGCTCGTCACCTCCACGGAACGCGACGAGTCGCCGTCCTTTGCGCCGAACGGCCGCTTCCTCGTCTTTGCGACGGAAGAAGGCGGTCGCGGTGTGCTCGGGACGTGTTCGGCCGACGCCCGACTCTCGACCCGCTTGACGGGCGAAGGCGACATCCGCGAACCCGCCTGGGGTCCGGTGCTCAAATAACCATCAGAATCCATTGCAAGGAGGTTTTTCATGAACGCTCAGTGGAAAGTTTTGGCGGGTGCTCTGGCGGCCGCGCTCGTGCTCTCGGGTTGCTCCTCTGTGTCACTCGACGAAGGTGCCAAGGAAGGCACGCTCGCCGGCGAGACGCAGCAGACGCAGGTTCAGAATCCCTTTACGGATCCTTCGCATCCGCTCTCGCACCGCTCGGTGTATTTCGCGTTCGATTCCTACGACGTGCCGGCCGAGTACGCCCCGTACGTCGAAGCGCACGCGAAGTGGCTCAACGAACATCCCGACGTCAATATCGTCATTCAGGGCAATACGGACGAGCGCGGCGGGCGCGAGTACAACCTCGCTCTCGGCCAGAAGCGCAGCGAAGCCGTGAAACAGCGCATGCAGCTGCTCGGCGTGCCCGCTTCGCGTATAGAAGCGGTCTCGTTTGGCAAGGAAAAGCCCGTGGCCACGGGCTCGACCGAAGAGGCTTGGGCTCAGAATCGTCGTGCCGACATCGTCTATCCGCCGCAGTACACGACGAATCCCGCACCATCGGTCCCGGCCAATCCGGCGCCCTGAGCGGACGGATCTTTCGCCGATACCGTTTGACGCCGCCGACCGGCCGCAGGCCGGTCGCCTTCGGCTTTTCGCGCCCGCGCACGAGCGGGCGCTCTTACGTTGAATGAAGGAAAAACAATGCAGAAGACGGCACGACTTTGGACGGTACGCCTCGCCCTTGCTGCCACCTTGGCCGCGGCGGCGAACTCCGCGCTCGCCTTTGCCGACGACGAGGCCCGCCGGGCCATTCTCGACCTTCGCGAAGAAGTGAAGACGCTCAAAGCGGATCTGAACATCACGCGCAACGCACAGATGCAACTTTCGAGTGAAATCAACGCGCTCAAGGAACAGAACCGTCAATTGACGGGGCGAGTCGAAGAGCTGACGAACGCGCTCGCCGTGGAAAAGCGCTCGACCCGGGAACTTTTCGGCTCGATCGACTCGCGCGTTTCCGCCTTTGAACCCGTGATGGTGGTTTTGAACGGCGAATCCGTTCAGGTCCAGCCCCAGGAGAAGGCTGAATATGATGCGGCCGTGCTTCTCTTCCAGGACGGCAAATTCAAGGAGGCCGCAGTCAAGTTCTCCCGCTTCGCCGAAAAGTGGCCCGAGTCGCCCTATCGTCCCGACGCGCTCTTCTGGTGGGGCTCGAGTGCTTTCGGCGCCGAGCAGTACAAGACCGTCATCAGCTCGCAAAACAGTCTTCTGAAGGCTTACCCGAAGCATCCCCGCGCCGCGGACGCGATGCTTCTCGTAGGTTCCGCTCAGGCCGCTTCGGGCAACCCTAAGGCGGCCGCGGCCACCTACCGCAAGGTGATCAAAACTTATCCGAAGTCGGACGCGGCGGTCACTGCCAAGCAACGTCTCGGCAACTGACGGGGCGAGCGTTGATTCGGATTTTGCCCGAACAATACGGTCTGCCCGAGCTCGGGGCGGGCCCGATCGCCCTGTTACAATGCGAAATCGTCGAGGCAAGCGTTCGCATGCGCAAAAGCCCCGACGGCACCGACCGTCCCGGCTTCCCGGACCGACGGCCCGTTAATCCGTCAGACTCCCCTTTTTTTTGAGAACAGAAGGATCTTATGACCGAATGCAAGACGACGCTCGGCGTCAAGAAGCTCGGCTGCCCGCATCTGAATCGCGGTCTTGCCTTTACGAAGGAAGAACGTGTTGCCAACGGCCTTGAGGGGCTGCTACCTGCCGCCGTGTCGACGGGTGACGAACAGGTTGCTCGCATTAAGGAAATGATGGACCGATTCGAACGGCCGCTCGACAAGTTCCTGGTACTCGACAGCCTCCATGCGACTGACGAAAACCTGTACTTCAAGATGCTCGTCGAACACACCGACGAATGCATGCCGCTTGTGTACACCCCGACCGTGGGCGAAGTCTGCCAGAAGTTCAGCCACATCTACCGCTACCCGCGAGGTCTCTTCGTTTCGCTCGAACAGAAGGGACGCGTGGCCGAGTTGATCGCCAACTGCCCGCAGAAGGACGTCGACGTCATCGTCGTGACGGACGGCCAGCGCATTCTCGGCCTCGGCGACCTCGGCGCTAACGGCATGGGTATTCCCGTCGGCAAGCTTTCGCTCTACACGGCTTGCGCCGGCATCAACCCCGCGAAGACCCTCCCGGTGACGATCGACGTGGGCACCAACAACCCCGACAACCTTGCCGATCCGCTCTACATTGGTCTGCGCCGCGAACGTGCGACGGGTGCCGAGTTTGACGAACTCGTCGACGAATTCATCACCGAGGCCCGTCGTCGCTGGCCGAACGTGCTCATCCAGTTCGAAGACTTCGGCAATCACAACGCGTTTGCGCTCCTTGAGCGTTATCGCGACAAGATTCTCTGCTTCAACGACGACATTCAGGGCACGGCCGCCGTCGCGCTCGCGGGGGTCTACTCCGCCGTACGCGTCTCGGGCAAGAAGTTCTCCGAACAGCGCTTCCTCTTCCTCGGCGCAGGTGAAGCCGCCACGGGCATCGCCGACCTCATTGTGGACGCCCTTGTCGATGAAGGGATGCCGCGCGAAGAAGCCCGCAAGCACTGCGCGCTCTTCGACTCGAAGGGTCTCGTGACCGCGAACCGTACGGGTCTGGCCGCCAACAAGCAGCCCTACGCGCACGATCTGCCCGACTGCACGACGTTCCTTGAAGCCGTAAAAGCTCTGCGTCCGACGGGCATTGTCGGCGTGGCCGCTCAGCCCAAAGCCTTCAACGAGGAAGTCCTCGCCGAAATGGCGGCGATCAACGAACGTCCGATCATCTTCGCGCTCTCCAACCCGACCTCGCGTGCCGAATGCGACGCCGAAACCGCGTACCGTGCGACCGAGGGCCGCGCCCTCTTTGCATCGGGATCGCCTTTTGCGCCCGTCGACGCGTGCGGCCGTCACTTCGTGCCGCGCCAGGGCAACAACAGCTACGTCTTCCCCGGTCTCGGTCTCGGTGCGGTGTTCGCTAACGCCCGTATGATGCCGACCGGCATGTTCCTTACGGCCGCCCGCGAACTCGCCGCGCTCGTTTCCGAAGAAGACCTCGCTCAGGGTTCGCTCTACCCGTCGCTCTCCGAAGTGCGTCACGTCTCGATGAAGATCGGCGCCGCCGTTGCGACCTACGCCTACGAGCACGGTCTCGCGGGCAACGAACGCCCGAGCGACATTGAAGCGGCCGTGACCGACTTCATGTACCGTCCGGAATAAAGGACGGCTCGAACGGAGGGGCGCCTGTCCGTCCCTCCCTGTTCAGACTACGGGCCCGGAGCCTAGCTTCCGGGCCCTTTTCCGTAGTGCTTTCGTTCTCCGCACGCCGCAACGCCGTTTTTCATGCACGACGACGCCCCTCTTGAGACTCATGCTTCGGTTGCTCCCGGTTCGGCCGGCGAGACGGTGCTCGCCGTCCTCTACGGCGAGCCTTTGAAGCGCTGTCCGACGGGGCTCTACATCCCGCCCGACGCCCTGCGCGTTATTCTCGAGCGCTTCGAAGGACCGCTCGACCTATTGCTCTACCTCATTCGCAGTCAGAAGTTCGACGTCATGGACATCCCCATGGCGACCCTGACGGATCAGTACATGGCGTACATGGAAATCGTGCGTCGCTCGAACCTCGAACTCGCGGCCGCGTACCTCGTCATGGCGGCAACGCTCATGCAGATCAAGAGCCGGTTGTTGCTCCCGAAGCGTCCCGTTCACGACGAGGAGGGCCCCGAAGACCCCCGAGCCGAACTCATGGCGCGCCTCTTGGAGTACGAACGCATTCGCGGTGTAGCTTCGAAACTTGACGCGATGCCGCGTCTCGGACGGGACTTCCAAACCGCGTTCGGCGCGTGTCGGGATGAAAAGATGCTACCCGACCCCGACGTTGACGCCCATGTGCTCGCCGAAGTCTGGATGGACGTCGTCGCCCGAGGGCGATTGCACGCCAACCATCGGGTGGCGCGCCAAGAACTTTCCGTACGGGAGCACATGGCGGAGGTCCTCCGACGTCTCTCGCGCGTGCGGTGGCTTACGTACGAGTCGCTTCTGCGGGAGTCGACCGAAGGAAGCCCGAAAGAAAACGCGGCCGTCTGGTGCTTGGCGCTTCTGGAATTAGCCAAAGAGCACATGGTGCGCATCACTCAGGCCACCCCCTACGGGCCGATCTATGTGACGCATGCGGCGGCGCCCGGTCTTCAGGAGCGGCTCTTCGAGGAGGTATCGCCCGACGTTGAAATGCTTCCCGAAAATGACGTCTTCGCCTGATCGGGTGCTTGCGAGGGAAGAATGCGTTTCGGTTGAGGTATTACGAGGATGGGCGGGCTAAACCCCTCGAAGGCTCCTCGAGGGAATCGGGGAGAATGAATCGACGGACGAATCGATCCGAACCCCACGTACCATCTAACACCGGGAGGCATCATGCAACGACGCACTTTTCTTCGTACCTTGGGCACGGGCTTTGCGGCCGGGGGCGCCCTCATGATGCTCGGCGGGTGCGGGAAGGAGACGCCCGCCACCGAAGCGGCTGCCGCGACCGGGGAAACGACGATTCGCGTGGGCGTGACGGCCGGTCCGCATGCCGACATCGTCACGGAAGCGGCGAAGGTCGCCAAGGAGCGCGGCCTTACTGTCGAGGTGGTCGAATTCACGGACTACGTGACGCCCGATACGGCACTCGCCGACGGGAAACTCGACCTGGCGGTCTATCAGCACCGCCCCTTCCTCGAGAACTTCAACAGCAAGCAAAACACCGATCTCAGAGTAGTGGCCGACGCCGTGATTCAGCCGATGGGGTTTTACTCGCGTCGCATCAAGTCGGTCGACGCCGTCCCCGAGGGGGCTCGGGTGGCGATCCCGAACGACCCCTCGAACGGCGGGCGCGCTTTGCTTCTACTGGAAAAAGCGGGACTCCTTGTCTTGGAGAAAAACCGCGGCACCGAAGCGACCGTCGCCGATATCGTCGAAAATCCGAAGAAACTCAACATTCTCGAACTCGAAGCGGCGCAGTTGCCACGTAGCGTCGACGATCTGGAGATTGCCGTGATTCCGATGAATTACGTGATTAGTGCGGGTTTGACGCCCGAGGGGGACGGGTTCTTCTTCGAAGACATGCAGGCTCCCTACGCCCTTATCATCATCGCGTCGCGTCCCGACAACACGGAAAGCGCTACGGTGAAGACCTTCGTCGAATCGTACCGTTCGCCGCAGGTGGCCGAATTCATCGGGAAGACCTTCCGCGGGGCGGTAAAGCCTTCCTGGTAAAGCGTCGTCAAGCCCCGGGCAAAACAAAAAGGCCTCCGTACGTGTGTCGGAGGCCTTCGGTCTTTTTGGGAAGCCGAGGGCTCCGAAGAGCCCCTCGGGCGACCCGTATCAATCGCCGCGCTTGACGGCTTCCTTCTTGTCAAGCTCCTCAAGCACGATGCGGCAACGCGCGACGGCGAATTCCATGTCAGGTACCAGATTGGGTCCGAGTTCGCGGGCGATGCCCGTGCGTTCAAGCTGCCGCAACGGGTGACCCGAGGCGCCTGCGATGATGAGCTCGTGGTTGTGGCGGTGTAGAGCCCGCACGAATGCTTCGATTTGATCCATCGCGGAATTGTCGATGTTGAGGAGGTCTTCGAAGTCGAGAATCACAATGCGGGCGGCGCCGGCACCGTGAATGCGCGAGGGGTCCGTAACCGGTTCGAGTTTCGAGACGGAACCGAAGAAGAGCGCCCCCTTGACGTGCCAGGCTTCGACCGTTTCGGGAATGTTGAAGGGTAGCGTCGCGGGTTCGACCACGGTGATGTTATTCATGCGCATCAGGAAGAAGATACACGCGACGACGAGGCCGACTTCAACGGCTACCGTGAGGTCGAAGATCACTGTGAGCAGGAACGTGATGACGAGCGTCGCCTTGTAGGAGAGCGTCATCTGGCGCAGGCGCAGGAATTCGCGCCAATTGCCCATGTTCCACGCCACGAAGACCAGAATCGCGGCGAGCGCCGAGAGCGGAATGTTGCTCGCGAGCGGGGCGGCGGCAAGGATCACGACCAGAAGCGTCACGGCGTGAACCATGCCTGCAACCGGCGAGGCCGCGCCCGACTTGATGTTGGTGACCGTACGGGCGATCGTACCCGTGGCGGGAATGCCGCCGAAGAAGGGAACAACCATATTAGCGATCCCCTGGCCCATCAGCTCCTGGTTCGGATCGTGACGGTCGTCGGTCATCGTGTCGGAGACGCGCGCGCAAAGCAGGCTTTCGATCGAACCGAGCACGGCGATCGTGAGCATGGGACCGTAGAGTTGTTTGGCGGTCGCCCAGTCGAAGTCGGGGAGTGTAAAGTCGGGGAGCTTCTGCGGAATGCCGCCGAATTTCGAGCCGATCGTCTCGACCGGGACGTTGAAGAGGCTCACGAGTGCCGTCGAGAGTACGAGCACGACTACGGTGCCCGGGAGATGCGCGAGCCACTTCTTCCACTGCGGACCGCTCATCTGGTAGCCCTTCGGCCAGAACTTGATGAGAAGGAAACTCGCCGCCGCGATCCCGAGTGCCCACGGGTTGATCGTGTGGAGGTTGGCGAAAACGGTCGAAACCATGCCGAAAAAGTCGGCAGGCATTTTTTCAACCGTCAGACCGAGGAAGTCCTTCACCTGCTGCATGCCGATCATCACGGCGATGCCGTTCGTGAAGCCGATCACGATCGATACGGGAATGAATTTGATGAAGCCGCCGAGCTTGAAGAGCCCCATCAAGAAGAGGATGATGCCCGAGCCGAGGGTGGCAAGCATCAGGTTCGAGAGCCCGTACTGGGCGATGATCCCGTAGATGATGACGACGAAGGCGCCGGCCGGGCCGCCGATCTGAACACGGCAACCGCCGAAAAGCGAAATGAGAAAACCGGCGATGATGGCGGTGTAGAGCCCCGCTTCCGGAGGGACCCCGGAGGCGATGCCGAAGGCCATCGCCAGGGGGAGCGCCACCATGCCGACCGTGAGGCCGGCCGAGACGTCGCGGGTGAGCTGATGACGATTGTAGGATCGCATCGACTGGAGGAAAACGGGGGAGAACTTCGCGAGGGGCACGTGGTGAAGCGTGCTCTTCAGCTGCTCTTTGAAGCTCATTTGTGGGCCTGGGAAAAGAGAAAAAGAAAAAAGCGTCGCTCGCGGCGACGCGTCCATTGTAGGAAAGGGCGCCGTTCGGTTCAAACGGCGCCCCTGCTGCGTTGCGGGGTTCTGGGAGCTTAGCGGATGCGCATGCCAGGCACCGCACCGGCGTGCGGTTCGAGGATGAAGAGGCCGAGCCCCTTATCTTCGGCGTCGGAGGCGGCGAGCACCATCCCTTCGGAAACACCAAAGCGCATCTTGCGCGGCGCGAGGTTCGCGATCACGACCGTGAGCTTGCCCTTCAGGTCTTCGGGCTTGTAGGCGCTCTTGATGCCGGAGAAGACGTTGCGGGTTCGGCCTTCACCGAGGTCAAGCGTGAGGCGCAGGAGCTTCGTCGAACCTTCGACTTCGTCGCACTCGACGATCTTCGCCACGCGCAGGTCGATCTTCGTGAAGTCGTCGATCGTGCACTCTTCGGCCACGGCTTCGCCGCCCGGGAGTTTGGGCACCGCGACGGGTTCGGCGACAACCGGCACGTTGGGCAACAGGCGGTCGAGCTGCTTTTCCATGTCGACGCGCTGCATCAGATGCTTGAAGGCCTGAATCGGATGCTCGGACGAGAGCGGCGTCGCCACGCTCGACCAGAGGAGAGGATCGATCGAGAGGAACGATTCGACGCGTTCGGCCGTAGCCGGCAGAACGGGCTTCAAGAAGAGCGTGAGGAGGCGGAAGCCTTCGAGCGCGATCGAGCTCACCCGGTGGAGCTTCTCGGCCGCTTCGGGATTCTTGGCGAGCTCCCAGGGCTTTTCCTGATCGACGAACTCGTTGATGCGGTCGGCGAGTTCCATCACGAGGCGCGTCGCACGGGCGAATTCGCGCGTTTCGTAGTAGTCCTTCACCTCGTCGGCGCGTTCGCGGATCGATTCGAGGAGGGGATCGTTCATCGCGGCGTCGTTCACGCGGCCTTCGAAGCGTTTCACGATGAAGCCCGCAGCACGGCTCGCGATGTTGACGTACTTGCCGATCAGGTCCGAATTGATGCGACGAGCGAAGTCGGTCTTCGTGAAGTCGACGTCTTCGACGCGGGAATTGAGCTTGGCGGCGAGGTAGTAGCGCAGCCATTCGGCGTCCATGCCGAGCTCAAGGTACTGCAGGGGCGAGATGCCCGTACCGCGGCTCTTCGACATTTTTTCGCCGTTCACCGTCATGAAGCCGTGTGCGTTCACATGGTCGGGCGTGCGGAAGGGCTTGCCGGCAAAGTGCAGCATCGCAGGCCAGAAGAGCGTGTGGAAGTAGATGATGTCCTTGCCGATGAAGTGGATCTGCTCGGTGTTTTCGGCCGCGAGTTCCTTCTCGAAGTCGAGCCCCGTCTTGTCGCAGTACGCCTTGAAAGAGGCGAGGTAGCCGATGGGAGCGTCGAGCCAGACATAGAAGTACTTGCCCGGGGCGTCGGGAATTTCAATGCCGAAATAAGGTGCGTCGCGGGAGATGTCCCAGTCGGAAAGGCCCCCTTCGACACCGAGCCATTCGTTGTCCTTCGAGAGGACCTCTTCCTGAACGGTGGGCGCGCCGTCGGCGCCGCGGCCGCTCGTCCAACTGCGGAGGAATTCAACGCACTTCGGGTCCGAAAGACGGAAGAAATAGTGCGTGGAGGTCTTCAGAACGGGGGTCGTACCCGAGAGGGTCGAGTAGGGGTTCACGACTTCGGTCGGCGAGTAGACCGCCGAGCACTTTTCGCAGTTGTCGCCGTACTGGTCGGGCGCGCCGCAACGCGGGCAGGTGCCCTTGATGAAGCGGTCGGCGAGGAACATGTTCTTCTGCGTGTCGTAGAACTGTTCGATTTCCTTCGTGTAGATGAGGCCCGCGTCCTTAAGGCGCAGGTAGATCTCGCGCGAAAGTTCGTGGTTTTCCGGAGCGTCCGTGCTGTGCCAGTGGTCGAAGCTGATGTGAAAACCATCAAGGTACTGACGGCGGCCGGCGGCGATTTCGGCTACGAACGCCTGGGGCGTGATGCCGCGCTTCTGGGCCGCAATCATGATGGGTGCGCCGTGCACGTCGTCCGCGCCCACGAAGTGCACGCGGTTGCCCGCCATGCGTTCGTGGCGGACCCAAATGTCGGCCTGGATGTACTCCATGATGTGGCCCATGTGGAAGGCGCCGTTCGCATACGGCAGGGCGGTGGTGACGAAAAGATTGCGCTGTGTCATTTGCGGGGAAAGTCCAGAAGTTTGCGGGGCGAAGCACCGCGCAGATGGGCGCGGCACCTGGCGGACCGGAACATACGAAAGGCCGATATTGTAGTTTCTTTCGTCGGGACGTTGGGACAGAGCCGTGGGTCCGCGCTTGGCGGTAACGGTAGAATGACCAGATCGGCCGGAGTACAAACAGCCTTCCGGCATTTCATGCGAACAGCTCAAGGCAGGAAACATGACTGCAACGAAAACCCAATTCGAAGCCGCGCTTGCGGCGCTGGTCGATCCCGTGACCGGGACCGACTACGTTACCTCGAAGATGTTGAAGAGCCTGATGGTCGACGACGAAGGCAACGTCGAAGCCTCAATCGAGCTCGGCTATCCGGCTCGTCGTCGCGCGCAGGCGGTCGGCGAACGCGTGGGCGAAGCGCTCAAGGCCGCGGGTGCCGCCGCCGTCACCGTGAACGTCACGCAGAACATCATCGCGCACAAGGTTCAGGGGACGCTTCGCGTCATGCCGGGCGTGAAAAACATCATCGCCGTGAGTTCCGGCAAGGGCGGGGTCGGCAAGTCCACCGTCTCCGCGAACCTTGCGCTCGCGCTCGCCTACGAAGGCGCGACGGTCGGCGTTCTCGACGCGGACATTTACGGTCCCTCTCAGCCGACGATGCTCGGCGCGCGCGGCACGCCCGTCAGCATCGACGGCAAGACGATGGAGCCTATGCAAGCGCACGGCCTTCAAATCAATTCGATCGGCTTCATGGTGGGCGAAGACGAACCGATGATCTGGCGCGGTCCGCTCGCCGCGGGCGCTCTGCAGCAGATGCTCACCCAGACGAACTGGCACGATCTCGACTATCTCGTAATTGACATGCCCCCGGGGACGGGTGACATCCAGCTCACGCTCTCGCAGTCCGTGCCCATCACGGGCGCCGTTGTCGTGACGACGCCTCAGGACATCGCGCTCATCGATGCAAAGAAGGGGTTGCGCATGTTCGAAAAGGTGAACGTACCCATCCTCGGCGTCGTGGAAAACATGTCCGTCTTCATCTGCCCCAAGTGCGGCGAAGTCGAACATATCTTCGGCGAAGGCGGCGCGGATCGAATGAGCGCCGACTACGGCGTTCCCGTACTCGGGAAGCTTCCGCTTTCCGCAAAGATCCGCGAGCAGGCCGACGGCGGTTGCCCGACGGTGGCGGCCGAACCCGAATCGAAGGCCGGTGAAATGTACCGCGACATGGCGATGAAGATCGCGGGCGCCGTGGCGCGTCTCGGCAAGGACTACACGGCGAAGATGCCCACGATCTCGGTAACGCAGAAGTAATCGCCCGAGCACTTGCGTGCAGTGAAAAAAGGCTCCGGAAACGAAACCGGAGCCTTTTTTAGAGAGATCAGTCGTCAAAGGTCGGCGTTTCAACGCCGAGCACCTTGTGAAGCTTCGGTGACGTGGTCGTGTACTGCAGGAAGACGCGCTTTTCGGGGAAGACGTAGTCGCAGGCGGCGAACGCGGCGAGCGCGCACTCGTGGAAGCCCGAGAGGATGAGCTTCTTCTTGCCGGGGTAGGTGTTGATGTCGCCCACGGCGAAGAGCCCCGGAATGTTCGTTTCAAAGCGCGCCGTATCGACGACGATCTGCTTGCGCTCCAGCGTGAGACCCCAGTTTTCAATGGGACCGAGCTTGGGCTGAAGGCCGTAGAAAACAAGCAGATGGTCGAGCGGAATGCGACGGGTGACGCCGTCGGTACCCGCGACGAGTACTTCCGTAAGACGCCCGTCTTCTTCGTTGAAGCCCGTGATCTGGCCGATTTCAAACTGCATTTCCCAGTTTTCGCAGAGCTCGTGCATCTTCGCGACCGAGGCGGCCTGGGCGCGGAAGCCGTCGCGACGGTGCAGCAGCACCACGCTTTCGGCACGCCCGACGAGGTTGAGCGTCCAGTCGAGGGCCGAGTCTCCGCCGCCGCAAATGACGACGTTCTTGCCTTCGAAAATCGAGGGATCCTTGCAGCTGTAGTGCAACTGCGTGCCTTCGAACTTTTCGATGCCCGGAACGCGCAGGGGGCGGGGCTGGAAGGAGCCCACGCCCGCGGCGACGATCACGACCTTTGCCTTGAAGCGGGTGCCAGCACTCGTTTCAACGTGAAACGTCCCGTCCTCGAGCTTGCGCACATCGACCACTTCCTGACCGAGGTGGAAAACCGGGTTGAACGGGTGGATCTGCTTGAGAAGGTTTTCCGTGAGCTCGTACGAGGAGCAGACGGGAACCGCCGGGATGTCGTAGATGGGCTTGGTCGGGTAGAGCTCCATGCACTGCCCGCCCACGTTGCGCAGCGAATCGACGACGTGAGCCTTGATTTCAAGGAGACCGAGTTCGAAAACCTGGAAAAGCCCGACGGGACCGGCCCCGACGATCACGGCGTCGGTTTCGATGACGTCGGTGGTGGGCTCGGCGATGTTCAGATAGTCTTCAATAGCCATGGAAGTACGTACGTAATGCCGACGCGCGCGGGCGTGCGGCATCCGATGAATGAAACGTTGGTGGTGTGCTCCCGCTGGAGCGGCGCCCCGTCCGTGTCGGGCGGGGCGCGGGTGGGCTTATTCTCTCACGGTTTTGCGCGGCGGGGACCCGTCCAAAAGAGGGACTTTGCCTCCTCCGTTCGAGCGCTTAGCGCTCCCGGTCCTTCTTTTCCTGAATCATCTGTTGGCGGAGTTCGCGCAACCGCGCATCGATTTCGCTCATCGTGTAAAAGTCGCCGTCGGCCGCCTTTTGGGCCATACCGTACTGATAGACGGCGGCTTCCGTGGCGCCGAGAAGCGCGTACATTTCCCCCGTGTGCTGGTACTGCAGGCTCTTTCGGCCGAGTTTTTCGTAGGAGCGCGCGAGAAGCGCATGGTAGTCGGGGTCGTTGCTCGAAAGCGAGGAGCCGTTTCTCAGGAAGCGAATGAGTTCTTCGTGCCGACCAAGCTCGTAGAGCATGTCGACGTAGTTCGAACTCATCATGTCGGAGAGCGGATAGCGTTCGACGGCGCGCCGTGCATCTTTCAAAACGGCCTCTTTCGCCGCGCTCGTTCCGGCGTTGAGAAAGCGCGCGCGCAGGAGGTTGCGCTCGAGAACAGCCGATTCGCCCGTGCAGATCGAAGCGGCGTTTTTCGCGTGGTTGAGCGCCGCGGCGGAATCGTTCAGTTTTTCCGACGCGACCGAAAGCCCGTACTCAAGAGCGCAACGCGCGCTGCCCGAGGCGTTTCGGAGTTCCCTTTCCATGTTGCGACGAACCTTCAGGTAGCCGTCGTGGGTTGTTTCCTGCAGGACCCGCACGCGCTGCTGAATGAGGCGAAAGTCAAGCGAATCGGCGTGCATGCGCGTCGGAAGCTGTCGCGTGCGGTTTTCCATGTCGGCCATACGTTCGGTCGTGAGCGGGTGCGTCGAGAGGTAGGCGGGTGCGGCCGAACGGTAGAAGCGGTTGCTCGACTGAAGGCGCGCGAAGAACCCTTCGAGCCCGTGCGGATCGAACCCGGCACGGTAAAGCGTCTGAAGGCCGACGCGGTCGGCCTCGCGTTCTGCGTCCTGTGAGTAGTTGAGCTGCGACTGAATCATCGCAGCCTGAGAACCCATGGCGATGGCGGCCGCGGCGTGTCCGCCCGAGTCGCCTCCGGCGCGCGCAGCAAGGATCGCGAGCAGAATAGAGCCTACCGTGAGCGCCAGATTGCTCTTTTGCCCTTCGATCATGCGGGCGATGTGGCGCTGCGTCACGTGACCGATTTCGTGCCCGATCACCCCGGCGAGCTCGCTCTCGTTCTGAGCCGAGATGATCGTTCCCGTGTGAACGGCGATGAAACCGCCCGGAAGCGCGAAGGCATTGAGCGTTTCGTCGCGGATCGGGAAAAAGAAAAAGCTGTAGGTGTAGGTTTGCGCGTTGCTGACGAGCTGATACCCGAGGCGATTCAGGTATTCGGACGTCTCGGGGTCCGACATGTAGGTCGGGTCGGCGCGCACCTGCGTCATGAGTTGCTTGCCGAGTTCGTACTCGTCCGCGGGTGAGAGCTCGGCCCCCGCGGCCGTGCCGAGACTCGGCAGGTTGAGGTCGAGCGCGCTCGGGGAAGTGGAGGCCGCGAAGAGACCTTCCGTCGGAGCGGCTGCGGTGCAGAGGGCGGCGAGTAAGGCGATGAATGACTTGGTCGACATGCGTGGAGCGGCCTCGATCGGCCGCAAGTGCGGTATTGTTCGAGCGTGACAAAGGTCCGCAACGGGCCTTCGGACGGTGGGGTCATTATGACCCGAGGCCGATCCTCGGATAAAAACACGCAAGAAAGGCTAACCAAAAAATGGGTGAACTCACACATTTCGACGCCAAGGGCGAAGCGCACATGGTTGACGTCGGGGCAAAGGCGGACACGCATCGCATCGCGGTCGCAGAAGGGACGATCCGCATGGCTCCCGAAACCTTCCGACTCGTGCGCTCGGGCACGGCGAAAAAGGGCGATGTCATCGGCATTGCCCGTATTGCGGCCATCATGGCCTCGAAGCGCACCTCGGACCTGATTCCGCTTTGCCATCCGATCGCGTTGACGCGCGTGACCGTCGACTTCGACCTCGACGATGCGGCGAGCACCGTCACGTGCCGCGCCCGCTGCGAGTGCCGTGGTCAGACGGGGGTCGAAATGGAGGCGCTGACGGCCGTTCAGGTCGGCCTTCTCACGATCTACGACATGCTGAAGGCGGTTGACCGCGGCATGACGATGACGAACATCGGCCTTCTGGAAAAGGCGGGCGGAAAGTCGGGCCACTGGTTGCGCGACGAAACGAACTCGTAAGTCGACACGCTGAGCCCTCGGCAACGCATGCGAAAAAAAAAAGCGCCCTTTCGGGCGCCCTTCGCGTTTCGGCCGGGTGCGCGGTCGAGCGCGGGCTTCAGAGACGGGCGCCCGGGCCGCGGCCCGAGAGCAGGCCGAGGCATTGCGCTTCGTAGACCGCCTCGCCGCGGGAGTGCACCTGGAGTTTGCGGTAGATCTTCTTGACGTGCGCCGTCACCGTGTGGGTCGAAATCGAGAGGATCTGACCGACTTCGGCAAAGGACATGCCCTTGGCAAGGAGCGTGAGGATTTCGGTTTCGCGCGAGGACAGATCGCCTGTTTCGCCCGGAGTGCCGACCTTTTTCGGAGTGGCCCGAACGGTACGGTTGTGTACAGCGCGCAACACGCTGCGCGCCACCGTCGGCGACACGGGCGAACCGCCCCCCTGTAGGAGGCGAAGGCTCGTGGTGAAGTCTTCTTGGTCGCCCTTGAGGAGGTAGCCCATGGCGCCCGCCAGGATCGCGCGGATCACGATCGAATCTTGCGCGTGCGAGGTATAGACGAGTACGTCAAGGTCGGGCCAGAGCTTCTTCGCTCGGGCGATGACGGGGGTGACGTCTGCATCGCCGAGCACCACGTCGGTAATGAGAAGGTGCGCAGGAGCGGCACTTGAGGCGATTATGCGTTCGAGCCCGTCACCTGTCGTGGCCGTGCCCGCGACGCAAAGACCGGGCATGCGTTGCAGTTGCTCGACGATGCGGCCGACTTCCTCGGGCGTGGTCTGGGTCACGAGGACGTTCACTTTCGGGGTTTCCGGAGCGGCGGATTTCGGCGTGGAGACGGACTGCATGGCGGCTTAAGGAGGGAGGTCGAGCCGCGAACGCGCCTTGTGCGGGTTCGAAGCGACGAGTGAAACGCGGTAATCTTAGCACGTGCTTTCGGGAGCGCTTCGGCACGCAGAGCGGGTACCTGCGAAAAACGCGCGTCGGGGGCGACGCGCGTTCCGATTGGCCTGAATCTCGGGGCCTGGGCGGTGCAAGCGGGCTTTGAGCCCGAGTGCGCGTCAGGCCTGACGGATGATGAGCAACGGCACGCCTCCCAACGCGGCGATGCGCGTGGCGGTCGAACCCATCACGGCGGACTTGAAGCGGCCGTAGCCGTGCGAGCCCATGACGATCAGGTCGAGCTTGCGCTTCTTGGCAAAGGCTGCGATTTCATCGCCCGGATTGCCGACGAGGCAGACTTCGTGCGGACGGACGGCGGCCTTCGAGAAGAGCGGACGTAAAGGATCGATCGCTTCGTTGAATTCTTCTTTCTGGAGCTCCAGCACCTCCTCTTCGGAGAGCGCGGGCAGAGCCATCCCGGCCATGTCGGGCATGACGGCGCCCGCATAGTCGCTCACCACGTTGATGAGGTAGAACTGCGCTCCGGTGCCGAAGAGCGAAATGTGACGCAGGGCGTAGCGCACGGCCGCGCGACCGTACTTCGATCCGTCGACGGCGATGCCGACCTTGAGGGCGTCGGTTTGCGTCGGCAGTTTGTCGCGCAGAACAAGAAGTGGGCATTTCGACTGGGCGAGAACTCCGTTCGAGACTGAACCGAAGAAGAGCCCCTTGATGGCGCTCTGACCGCGCGAGCCCATGACGATCAGGTCGGCACCCACCTTCTCGGCCGTCTTGGTGATGCTTTCGGCGGGCTCGCCGATGACGAAGGTTTCGTTGGCGGTGAAGCCGACTTTCTGAAGCACCCGGCGTGCGGGTTCGAACACCTTTTCGGCCTCGTCTTCGTAGTATCGAGTAAGCGCGTCCTGACCGACGAGGCGGCAGGCGCGGGCGGGAAGCGGAAGCTGAACGTTGAGAAGTTCGATGGTAGGATTGCTGCCGAGCAACGTCGTACGACCGGCAATGAACTCCAGACTGTTCATCGAGTTGGGGCTGCCGTCAACGGGAACGAGAATACGCATAGAACCTCCTGCTGGCGGGCTTCGTCCGCATCCGGCATCCGAAGCCCGCGGTGGTCGTGTCGGAGAAGAAATCTTCCGACTTCGTACGTTCTACTTTAACGACTTTCGTGTAACTAGGAATTCGGGTTTTCTCTCTGCGCCGTTCGAAAACACAAAAACTAAAACGCCGTTTGAGTAAGAGCAAACTTCAAAAAGGTTCTTCCGAACTTTTTGAAAAACAACGCGGTCGGCGACGAAAAGTGTGAAATGAAAAATTCGATCTTGATCGGTGACGATGCCGCTTTCGAAAAAATACATTTTGGGAATCAGTGAATGAGCATTACGATGGATCCCCGTCGCATGGGCGGCGTGGCACGCCTTTACGGCGAAAACGAAGCCGAGCGCCTGGCCCAACTGCATGTCGTTGTGGTGGGCGTCGGGGGCGTAGGCAGTTGGTGTGCCGAAGCACTGGTTCGTACCGGAATTGGACGTCTTACGCTCGTCGACGGCGATACCGTAGCGCTATCGAACACGAACCGACAGTTGCCTGCTCTTGACGGTAACTACGAAAAACCGAAAGTCGAAGTTCTGGCGGAGCGTTTCCGACACATCAACCCCGAGTGTGTCGTCGAAACAAAAATCGCGTTCGTGCGCGAAGGAAACGCGCTTGAGATTCTTCCGAAGAACGCCGACTGGGTGGTCGATTGCATCGACGACCTCGCGGGGAAAACCGCACTCGTAGGCACGGCTGCGAAGGCGGGCCTGCGCGTGGTGAGTTCGGGCGGCGCGGGCGGCAAGCGCGATCCGGGCCGAATTCGCGTCGACGATCTTGCGCGTGCCAAAGGGGACCCGCTCGTGGCGAAACTGCGCACGAACCTGCGTCGTCAATACGGCTTCCCCGCGGGCAACGCCTCGGGGAAGTCGAAACCCTTCGGCATTCCGTGCGTCTTCAGCGACGAGCCGCTTCGTCAGCCTGCCGTCGAGAGCGTGGCCGCCATCGGAGCGGCGCCCGGAGCGCGCATCGGTTTCGGCTCGGGTGTCGTCGTGACGGGGTCGGTCGGGCTGCGTCTTGCGTCGCTTGTCATCAATGCGACGGTCGAAGCGCAGCTTGCCGAAGAATCGTCGCGGTAAGCGGATTTCCCGCCCGAACTCAAGCGTGAGTTCCCGCGCGCCCGTCTAAAATGGGAGGAGGCGGGTGCGGCCCGCACATCAAAAGAAAAGGAAACATCATGTATCAGCGCATTCTCGTGCCGACCGACGGGTCGGAGCGCTCGTTGCGGGCGGTTGAAGGTGCGGCGAAGTTCGCCAAGCCGTTCGGGGCCGAAGTGCTCGTCTTGACGGTGATCGAACCCTACTCCTACACGAACCTCGCCGAGTATCGTCCCGAGTCGATCGAACAGTACGACGAGCGTGTCACGGCCGAGGCCGAAGAGCGTCTCGCCGAAGCCGAAAAGGTAGTGAAGAGCCTCGACGTGTCCGTTCGTACGACGATGGTGAAGAGCTTCTCGCCCGCCGAGGCGATCATCGAGGCGGTCGATCGGGAGGAGTGCGACCTCGTCGTCATGGCGAGTCACGGTCGCAAGGGGATCGCCGCCGTGTTGCTCGGCTCGGAAACGCAAAAGGTGCTCACGCACTGCCGTATCCCGGTGCTCGTTTATCGTTAAGTGCCTTTGCGGGGATTCTTCGGCTTTTGCTAAGATCCCCGCACCGACGGTCGCCCCCCGCAGGAGGGGGACGACCCACAACCGATGAATTGCGACGGAGCTTTCGGGCTCCCGGAGAACTCGACATGGCTGAACAGGACAACCTCGACGCCGGCGCCCGCATGGACGCCGCGAACCTTTACACCGAAACGGTCGTCACGGACCGCAAGGTCGGAACGATCCGCGTTCTCGCGCCGATCACGGCCGACGGCAACCCCGACACGACCCGCCCGGCGCTCTTTCTCGGCGAAGCACAGATCATGACGCAGATGGGGCCGTTGCCGATTTCGTTTGAAATCCCGGTCGCCACGCTCTCCGAAGCCGTCGAAAACTACGGTGAAGCGGCCGCCAAGGGGATTGAACAGACGATGGAACGTCTGCGCGCTCTGCGCCGCGAAGCGGCCTCCCAGATCGTCACGCCCGACATGCCCGGCTTCCAGGCTCCGCCGAGCGGCGGCATCGCGATGCCGTAAGCTCGGAACTGCCAACATTGTTCGCGGGGTCCGGGCCCGGCGAACTCCTTGAGGCCGAAGCGGCGGACCCGCGTGTCCGACGGTCGGCCTCGTTTGTTTGGAGGTGCTTTCGGAAGAGTCCGATGCGCCGTACCGTTTGCGGCCTCTCGTGCCGCCAACCGAGGAGAAAGCGCCGCTTCGCGCGCGTTCTGAAGATTTATGGACAATCGTCTCTTCGACCGATCCGCCCTCTCGAAGGCCGAGACCAAACTGTTGCGCGACGGGCGCATCGCCAATGCCGTCGTGACGCGCGTGACGATCGACGGCGCGCGTTGGACCGTGAAAGACTTCGCCGCCCGTCCCTGGTACGTGCGTTGGACGGTCGCGCCCGTGCTCCTTCGGCACGAACTCTCCATTCTGAAGCGCCTCTCGGGGGTTGACGGCATTGCGGCCAGGGCCTTTCGCATCGACCGCAATGCCATTGCGGTCGAGTACATGGAGGGGGACTCCATGGGGCAGGTGCCGCGCGAGCGGATCACGCCCGAATTTCTCTGCGCCTTTGAGGCGCTCCTTGATGCGGTGCACGCGCGCGGCGTCGTGCATCTCGACGCGCGCGGCACGGGCAACGTCATGATTCGTCCCGACGGCTCGCCTGGACTCATCGACTTTCAAGCGTCGCTAACGACCGGGTGGATGCCGGGGGGGCTGCGCCGACTCCTCGAAGACATCGACCGCTCGGGGGCGCTCAAGAAGTGGGCGGCCTACCGGCCCGAAGAGATGGGCGAAGAGCGCGTGCGCGAACTCGAACGCATCAACCGCCTGCGCCGCTTCTGGGTGTTTCGCGGGTATTTCGGTCTCAAGAAAAACCACGCCGCCAAGCGCCGGTAAGCGCTTCGGAGCGAGCGTGCGGGTGCAAGCTTTTCGCGGCGAACATCGCGCCTTGTTTTCCCCGATTTTTTCGATCGGAAAGCCGCGAATTTTCTAGTAAAATCCGATTTTTCGTTAAGCCGCATCGGCTCCCGGATTCCCGGGGGCGCATTCCAGTTTGAGGTTATGGCTCAGTACGTTTTCACCATGAACCGCGTGGGCAAGATCGTTCCGCCCAAGCGTCAGATTCTCAAAGACATTTCGCTTTCCTTCTTCCCGGGCGCCAAGATCGGCGTGCTCGGTCTCAACGGCGCCGGCAAGTCGACGCTTTTGAAGATCATGGCGGGCGTCGACAAGGACATCGAAGGCGAAGCCATCCCGATGCCCAACATCAAAATCGGCTATCTCCCGCAGGAGCCGCAACTTGATCCCGCGCAGACCGTCCGTCAGGCGGTGGAAGAGGGTATGGGCGAAGTGATGCAGGCGCAGGCCAAGCTCGACGCGGTCTACGCCGCGTACGCCGAACCCGATGCGGACTTCGACGCGCTGGCCGCCGAACAGGCCCGCCTCGAAGCGATCATCGCCGCTGCCGGGACGAATGCCGAAACTCAGATGGAAATCGCCGCCGACGCTCTGCGCCTGCCGCCCTGGGATGCCGTGATCGGCAACCTCTCCGGGGGTGAGAAGCGCCGCGTCGCCCTGTGTCGCCTGCTCCTCTCGCGTCCCGACATGCTGCTCCTCGACGAGCCGACGAACCACCTCGACGCCGAATCCGTCGAGTGGCTCGAGCAGTTCCTGCACCGCTTCCCGGGCACCGTCGTCGCCGTCACCCACGACCGTTACTTCCTCGACAACGCGGCCGAATGGATCCTCGAACTCGATCGTGGTGAAGGCATTCCCTGGAAGGGCAACTACTCTTCGTGGCTCGATCAGAAGGAAAAGCGTCTCGAACTCGAAAAGCGTCAGGAAGACGCCCGCATGAAGGCGATCAAGCACGAACTCGAATGGGTTCGTCAGAATCCCAAGGGCCGTCAGGCGAAGTCGAAGGCCCGTTTGGCGCGCTTCGAAGAGCTTTCGAGCGTTGAATACCAGCAGCGCAACGAAACGAACGAGATCTTCATCCCCGTCGCGGAACGTCTCGGCAACAACGTGATCGAGTTCAATCACGTCTCCAAGGGTTTCGGCGACCGCCTGCTTATCGACGATCTCTCGTTCACGATTCCTCCGGGTGCCATCGTCGGCGTAATCGGTCCGAACGGCGCCGGCAAGTCGACGCTCTTCAAGATGATCACCGGGAAGGAGCAGCCCGATTCGGGCGAAATCAAGATCGGTCCGACGGTGCGTCTCGCCGCCGTCGACCAGATGCGCGATTCGCTCCCGAACGATCAAACCGCGTTCGAAGCAATCTCGGGCGGCAACGACATCCTGCAGGTCGGCAAGTTCACGATGGCCAGCCGCGCCTACCTCGGCCGCTTCAACTTCAAGGGTGCCGACCAGCAGAAGATCGTGGGTACGCTCTCGGGCGGCGAACGCGGCCGTCTGCACCTCGCAAAGACGCTCCTTGCGGGCGGCAACGTGCTCCTGCTTGACGAACCGTCTAACGACCTTGACGTCGAAACGCTCCGCGCGCTCGAAGAAGCGCTCCTCGAGTTTGCGGGTTGCGCGCTCGTCACCTCGCACGACCGTTGGTTCCTCGACCGTATCGCCACGCACATCCTCGCCTTCGAAGGCGACTCGAAGGTGGTGTTCTTCGACGGCAACTACAACGAGTACGAGGCCGACAAGCGCCGCCGTCTCGGTGAGGAAGCCTGCCAGCCGAAGCGCCTGCGCTTCAAGCCCCTGAAGCACTGATAGGTCCTCGGCCGAAGTCCGACGAGGATTCCCGCGAGGGAATCCTCGTTTTTCTTGGAGCGTGCCGAAGGCACGCTGCTTCTCTCCCGTTCTTGTCTTCACCTGCTCGCGCTTTTCGCCGCAATGCCCGCCATGATCGCCCCGACGCCCTCCGACCTATCGCTTCCCCTGCACGTCGTCGCCTGTGCATCTGCACCGACCTTCGATGCATTCGAGCGCGTCCGTGCGCGCGCCGACGAACTCGGCCGAAAAGCTCTGGGTGCGGGACGACGGGTCGTACTGTCTGTGGCGGACCCGGAGGGGTTTCGTACGGGTGGGGTCCCCGGCGTGACGGTTGAGGATGACAACGGGTGCACGGGGCTTTCCGTACGGTTCTGGACGGTGCCCGTCGCCCGATTCGCCCGGGAGCTCGGTGCGGACGCCGACCTCCTTATTCTCGAAGACGGAGGTGCGCTCGGCGCGCTTCGTCCGATTCTCACGCGTGAGACGCGCGTTTGCGTGTTGTCGGGTGAGGTGCCCCCGGGGTTCGAGCCCGACATTTCGCCGGGGATCTTCGAAGCATTCGATGTTGTGGCTCCCGGGTTGCTGAGAACGACGCGCACCCGTTTCGCTGCGACGCGCGCGACGCAGTGCGGAGACGTCTTGGTGATCGGGGCGGGACTCGCGGGTGCGTTCATTGCGGTCGCACTCGCGGATCGCGGTTGGCGGCCGATTGTCGTCGATGCGGGGCGCGCGCCCGCTTCGGAAGCGTCGGCGCTTTATGCGGGTCTCTTTCATCCGCATTGGCAAGCCTCCGATTCGCCCGTCTTTCAATTGACACGCGCGGGCTGTCGCGCCATGGCGGCCTTGCGTTCACGTGTTCCCGAGGCGTTCGTCGACTGCGGCGTGCTTGATGTCGCAAGCGATGCGGCGGAATGGGAGCATTGGTGCGAGGCCGTGCGTCGCGGCGTTCCTTTCCCCATGCCCGAGCGCGAGGCGCGCTTGGTCGGGCGCGACGAGGCCGCACAGCTTTGCGGTCTCTCGGTGTCGCGAGGCGGTTGGTGGTTCCCGGGATCGGGTATCGTGCACCCGTCGCTTCTCTCACGTCGACTGCTCGAACTGGCGGGTGCTTCCCTTCTCGTTCATACGCCCGTGCATCTTCGGCGTGATTGCATGAGCGGCCTTTGGGAGGCCGTTACGGCCGAGGGGGCGGTCGTTGCGCGCGCTGGACACGCGGTAGTGGCCGCGGCGGGGGGCTCGCCCGAGGTTTTCGGCATGCGGCGCGAAGATTACGGCCTCACGCGGCTTTACGGGCGCATTTCTCTCTTGCGCGATACGGATCTCTCAACCCTGAAAACGGCGCTCACGGGGGCGGGCTACGTGGTGCGTCTCGGAGACGGCTTTACGGCGGCGGGTGCCACGTACGAGCCCGACGGACCGAACCTTTCTGCCCCCGAGGCTCACGCGCACAATCTCGAAGTGTTCGAGCGACTGCTCGACGAACAACCCGAATTGCTCGTCGGCGGATTTTACGAGGGTGAACGCGCCGTGCCGCTCGATCGGATGCCGATTGTCGGTCGGTTGCTTGCACGCGGGGAATTGGAAAAGCGGGTGTTTCGGGGGCGTCCCGCTCCCGAGGAACTCCCCGTCGAGCCCGGGCTCTGGGGTCTTTTCGGACTGGGGTCGCGCGGGCTCAGTTGGGGGTGGCTCTGCGCGGAAGTGTTGGCGGATGCGATAACGGGCCTGCCGCCTCGCATCCCCGCGTCGCTCTCGGCGGCGCTTCACCCGGCGCGCTTTGCGGCGCGCCGGTGCGGCGACGGACGGCTTACTTCTTGCCGCAGCACTGCTTGAACTTCTTGCCGCTGCCGCAGGGGCAGGGGTCGTTGCGGCCGACGCGGGGGCCGGCGTTCACGATGGGTTTGTTCGGCACGAGTTCTTTCTTGAGTTCGAATACCGTTTCGACGATGGCGAACAGGGCGTCTTCGAGCGTCTTGGGTGCCTTTTCGGCGGCGCGCTTCACGATGGAGCGGGCTTCTTCGGAGTCTTCGAATGCTTCCGGGTCGAGGTGCGAAATGATCGGAGTGAGGCGCTCGACCATTTCGGGATCTTCGCTCAGCTCGCCCCAGGCGCTCGTGCCCGTCAAGAAGCCCGTGCACCACGGTTCGAGCGCGTAGTCGATGGCTTCGGCGCGCGTCATGTCGTCTTCGTCTTCTGCGGGGAGAATGACGGGGTCGAGACCGTTGCCCGCAGCGAGCGCGGCTTCGATTTCGCGACGGCGCATGTCGATGAGTTCGAGCAGGCGGGCGTCGTCGGGCACCGCTTCCGGATCACCCTCTTCGTCGAAGACGTAGGGGATCACGTCTTCGTTGCTCGGGCGGTTGGGATTGAGCGCCGCGGCGGTGAGAAAGCCGTCGAGAACGCCTACGTCCATCGAGTTTTCATACGCTTCGAGAAGGTTTTGGAGCTCTTCGACGTCGGCGGTGTCGATGAAGCCGGTGGGATTGGCCATGTCGGGACCTCTGATGAGTGGTGCGAGGCTACGCCTCGCAGTGGAAATTGCCGTCATCATACTCGAAACGTTCGAATTTCTTACCGTTTGGCGACTCCGTCGGACGGGTCGCACGGGCGCCGATCCCGCATAATGTGCGTTCCGGTCGCTCGGACGACCGCACATCCTAGACAACGCAACCAACGAAGGACCGCTCCAAAGTGGATTGGGTTTATATCTTTCAGGCCGTCGTACTCGGCATCGTCGAGGGCCTTACGGAATTTCTTCCGGTGAGCTCCACCGGGCATCTCATCATCGCCTCGGAACTCACGGGCTTTTCCGGCACCCAAGGGGCCGACACGTTCGTGGTCGGGATTCAGGCCGGGGCAATCCTCGCGGTCTGTTGGTACTACCGCGCCCGCATTCTCTCCATCCTGAAGGGGCTTTTCTCGAATCCCGTCGAGCAACGGCTCGCCGCGAACACCGTGATCGCCTTCCTGCCCGCGGCGGTGATCGGCGTTCTGGTGGGCGGTCTCATCAAGGCGTACCTCTTCAACGCGCTGACGGTGGCGGCGGCCTTGGTGGCGGGCGGGGTGCTCATCCTTTGGCTTGAATCGCACTTTGAAAAGCGGGGCGTTCGCCCGCGCGTGGCGACCATGGACGACATGTCCTGGAAGGATGCCATCAAGGTGGGCTTCATGCAGTGCCTTGCGATGATTCCGGGGACGAGCCGTTCGGGGGCGACGATCATCGGCGGGCTTGTTCTGGGACTCTCCAGACGCGCCGCCACCGAGTTTTCGTTCTTCCTTTCCATTCCGACCATTTTCGGGGCGACGGTCTACGACCTCTGGAAGGCGCGCAACGACCTCGCGCTCGAAAATCTCGAAGGATTCGGCGTCGGTTTCGTCGTCTCCTTTTTCAGCGCGCTTCTTGTCGTGCACTGGTTGCTGCGCTACGTTTCGGGACACGATTTCCGTAGCTTCGGTTGGTACCGCATCGTCTTCGGTTGCGTGATTCTCGCCACGGCCCTTTTCGGTTGGGTCGACTGGAGCGCGGGTCTCTGACGGGGCTCGAACGACTCCAGAAGTCCGACGGAACGGGGTGCTCGGGCACCCCGCCGAAGAAAAAACGCAACGCGTCGCGAGACGGGTTGCGTTTTTTCTTCAGGGCTGCGGAAGCTCAGTTCTTGATGTAAACCAGATCCCAAATGCCGTGGCCGAGGCGCTCGCCGCGCGCCTGGAACTTCGTGCGCGGGCGCTCGCAGAGGGGATTGCCCATGACCGGGCTGAAGCCTTCGCCGTAGAGGTTCTTGAGCGCGGGTTCGGCCTGGAGGACTTCGTACATCTGCTCGGCGTAATTTTCCCAGTCGGTGGCGCAGTGCAGGTAGCCGCCCGTGCGGATGTGCTTGCAGAGGTTGCCGATGAAAGGCTGGGCGACGAGACGACGTTTGTGGTGTCGGGCCTTGCGCCAGGGATCCGGGAAGTAAATGTGCACGCCCGCGAGAACGCCTTCGGGGATCATGTCGCGCAACACCTCAACGGCGTCGTGACGAACGATCTTCACGTTCGTGAGTTGCATTTCGTCGAGACGCTTGGCCAGGGCGCCGACACCTGCGGCAAACACTTCGCAGCCGAGGAAGTTGATTTCGGGGTGCGCCTGAGCGATGGCCGCGGTGGTTTCGCCCATGCCACAACCGATTTCAAAGACGGTCGGAGCTTCGCGACCGAAAAGTTCGGCGAGATCGAGCCGTTCGGGCGCATAGGGCACTTCGTAGCGGGGGAGCGTTTCCTCGAGCGCCCGTTTCTGGGCGGCGGAAATGTGCCCGCGTCGCATCACGAAGCTACGGATGTGGTGACGCTTCAGTTCTTCAAGCGCTTCGGGCGAGAGTTCGGTCTTTTCCATAAAAAGGGGCGCGTGGAAGGTGAAAAAACGAAAGTGCGGGATTGTAGCAAAGCGCTTCGACGGGGGTGCCCGAGAAAAGCGAAAAAGAGTCCGGTTGAAAACAAAGCGCGAGGGTTGAAACCCTCGCGCCGTTGAACCGATGTCGTCCGGTTATTTGTGCGTCAGCCGTCGAACCAGATGGTCGCCGAAGGACTGAAGACCCTGAACGAGAAGGATGAGGATCAGCACTACGGTCCACATCACTTCGGGATTGAAGCGCTGGTAGCCGTAACGGATCCCGAGGTCGCCGAGGCCGCCGCCGCCCACGGCACCCGCCATGGCCGAGTAACCGATCAGGCTGATCACCGAAATCGTGAGGCCGGCGACGATGCCGGGCTTGGCTTCGGGCAGAAGCACTTTGGTGATGATCTGCATGTTGGTTGCGCCCATCGACTGCGCGGCTTCGACAAGCCCCTTGTCGACTTCGCGCAGACTCGTTTCGACGATGCGGGCGATGAAGGGAGCCACCGAGAGCGTGAGCGGCACAATGGCCGCGGCCGTCCCGATCGAGGTGCCGACGATCAGACGCGTGAAGGGAATGATCGCTACGAGGAGGATGATGAAGGGGACCGAACGCAACGCGTTGATGATCGTGCCGAGCACGACGTTGAAGACGGGCATCGGCAGAAACGACTTCTTGTCCGTTACGAAGAGGAGAATGCCGAGCGGGATGCCGAGCACGGCGCCGATGCCGCCCGAGACGAGCACCATGAGCAGGGTCTCAAGGAGCGAGTCGAAGATGAGTTGCATGAGGTTACTGGACATCGGAAATTTCCTCCACGATAACGCCGCTTTCGCGGATGAAGTCGACGGCCTGACGGAAGATGTCCCGGGGCGCTTCGACCATCAGGGTAAGGGTGCCGAGCGTGGAGCCCTGGATGTCGTCGACCGTGCCTCGAAGAATATTGAAGTCGATTCCGAAACGGCGGGACACTTCGGAAATGACCGGACGGGTCACGTCGCCGCCGAGGAAGCTCAGTCGCAGGAGGTGCACTGCTTCGGGATCGCCCTTGAGGGCGCGCGCCGTTTTCAGGCGGTTGATGATGGAGTCGGGCAGGTCGCGGGCCATAACGTTGCCGATCAGGGCCTTGGTCGTTTCGTGACGGGGACGACAGAAAACGTCGACCACGTTGCCCGATTCGACGATTTCGCCGCGGTTCATGACGACGACGCGGTCGCAGATCTGCTTTACGACATTCATCTCGTGCGTGATCATCACGATCGTGAGACCGAGACGCTGGTTGATACGCTTCAAAAGCGCGAGAGTGGCCGTGGTCGTTTCGGGGTCCAGGGCCGACGTAGCTTCGTCCGAGAGCAACACCTTGGGGTCGTTCGTCAGCGCGCGCGCGATGCCGACGCGCTGCTTCTGGCCGCCCGAGAGCTGCGAGGGGAATTTGTGCGCGTGTTCGGTAAGACCCACGAGTTCGAGCAGGGGCTCGACCTTTTCGCGGATGACGTTTTTGGGCGTGCCGACGAGTTCGAGCGGCAACGCGACGTTGTCGTACACCGTGCGGGAGCTCAGCAGATTGAAGTGCTGGAAAATCATGCCGATCGAGCGGCGTACCTTGCGCAGTTCGTCGTCGGAGAGTTCGTTGAGCACGCGGCCGTCGACATTGACCGTGCCCGAGGTGGGGCGGTTGAGGAGGTTGATGCAGCGCACGAGCGTGCTTTTCCCGGCGCCCGAGCGACCGATGATGCCGAAGATTTCTCCGGCCTTGATGTCGATCGAGACGTCCTTCAGGGCGTCGAAGATTTCACCCTCGGGAGTGCGATACGTTTGAGTGATGTGTTGAAGCTTGATCATGGCGTGGGGGCGTTCGCGAGGCGGCGCGAGCCGCCCGAAGACCGGTGTTCGATGATGTGAAGGCACAGTCTATCGGGTTTGAGGCGGAGCTCGAGTTGCGAATGCGCCTCTTGTTGCGGTATTACCCGTTGCGGACAACAAAAAACCCGTCGATCAAGCAGGATCGACGGGTTCTTTTCAATTGGTGGGAACGCAGGGATTCGAACCCTGGACCGACGGATTAAGAGTCCGCTGCTCTACCAGCTGAGCTACGTTCCCAAAGCTCCGACGAAAACGTCGAAACTCGTAAAAACGGGTGGTGGGAACGCAGGGATTCGAACCCTGGACCGACGGATT